>WNFS01004549.1_pt1 | contig 10590 bp, 9 predicted proteins | sample 5400141 | NCBI WGS metagenome assembly WNFS01 (sample SAMN13153358, study PRJNA577476) | soil metagenome | isolation source: 60 cm saprolite under Madrone tree | place: USA:California | collected 2016-06-14
ACGGTCATCGATCCGGTGTTTCCACCCGACGAGCTCGTTTGCTCGTTGACGATGAGGCTAATGCCGCCTGGCAACGAGATGGCGAGGTTCGGGTTGGATACGACGACGGATTGGCCCGCGGCGACCAAGCCGACGAGCTCGGCGTTCCCGCTGACGGAGGCCTGACTACCGCTGCAGGTCGCGCTCGAGTTCGACTTCACGACATCGGCGGCAACCAGACCGCCCAACAGGCTCAGGTTGGCGACCGACGATTGCGACTGACTGGTAGTGCCACTGCCAGAGCTGGTACTCTTCAACGCGTCAGCCGAGGCCAAGCCCAAAACATTGACGCTCGCTAGAGACGTACTCAGATTCCCGCCGCTAGACGGAAGGGGTCCAGTATCTGACAGTGCGAGCGAAATCCCCAGCGCATTTGCCCGCAAAGCCACGGCTTCACCGCTGAACGTGGTAGTAGCCTGCGCAAAGCTGGCGATAGGGCTGAGAGCCAAAATTGCCGTCAGACAGATGGCAATCGTCGAATTTTTCTTTGTGTTCATTTGCACTTCTCCTCCAATTTGAGTTTCAAGGCCGACTCGCGCGCCGCCGTAGGAGGCGTCGGTCGGGCAGATGATGGTCAATACCTGAAGCTTGCTGGTCTCTTTCAGGCGATTCGGGTGCGGCTTCCTGTGGTCTTGGAAATCCGTGAGCCGGTCGGATGTCAAACAGACTTTCTGGTTTGACGTCGAAACGTTAGGCTGGGGGTCAGTTGTGTACAATAGGGTTTTTGCTCGCTTTGCGACACAAAAATTCCCGATGGCACATTAAGGCAAACACCGTAATCCGGATTTGGGTTCCTCTTCACTTTCGAGAAAAAGGTCGCCTCAAACAAGGTTCGAGACCCAATGCGCGGCCGATTACTCGAGCGGGAATTGCACACCGATAAGAGAGTTCTGCGGCGACGGTAACGCGATTTTCTGAATTTTCTTGGACAGAGCGATACCCCAAGAAAAATTATCTGCGTGTGGCCCGAAGATATTTTGGCGAGGAGAAAGAGGCGGCCGATTGCCACATCGGCCGCGCCTCATGGTGCTAGTCGTCCTTGCTGGCATTAGTCCAAGGCGGTTCCAACGAGAATTACTAACGCTTGAGCTGAGGAGAGGAGTTTTGCAGAGCCGCGATTAGGTCATGCGCCGCGTCTGGAGCGGTGACATCCGATTCCAGAATGATTTTTGCGGCGCTCGTAGATTTGCCGTAGAGCTTGCGATTTGCGTCCTCATCGGGCCGGAGCGTCGAGCCATCGAGAGATATGCCGGCAAAGACACCTCGCGCTCGGCAGTAGCTCAAAATCTCCGCGCGCATATAGGCGTCTGTGTCGGCTGCGGCCGAACGTCCCTTCGGTCCAGCGGCGATAGATGCATCTGCTCCCAGCTTCACCTTGGTGTGCAACAGGCTCCCTGCGCCGCGGTCGTTCCTCACAAGAAAGACGAAGTCAGTAGCTTCTCCACCAATCTGCAAGCCAACGCTCCCGCCTTCAAGCGCATACATGGCCGGCGCGCCCCAGGGACCGGTGAAGTCCTTACCGGTGCGGCAAACCATGGTGCCACGGCCGTAGCTGCCGCCAACAACGAAAGCAGCCTTCAACACTGACGGCATGACCACCACACAACGAGCCTTGTCGATCAGATCTTGCGGAATGCCCTCAGGAACCTTGAGGATCTCCTGCATGACCGTTCGTGCATTTTGAAGACGGTCCTGTTCGGTTTTTGCTTCGCTCGGATTTTTTGCAGGCGACAATGGTCCCAAAATCAGCAGTCCCGCCACTAAGACTATGCAGCACTTTGTGAAATTCATTCTAAGCGCCTCCTTGAGCGCCTGGTTTGTTTCTCCGTGCACACTCGTGTTTTCTCTTTCGAGCGGGCTGATGCCGTTAGAGCTCTTGGTCCCACGCTTGGAAGGGCAACCTCCCTTCCAGACTCGCCTTGGATTTGATAACGGGCTGAAAATTCAATCGCATAGGATAGTCTCGTTGGGCAACAGGCAGTGAGACTTGAAATGCGGAGCGTGTAGAAAGTACAAGCGGGAAAGGGAAATAGTCCCTTTCTGCGTACTAGAACCTATTCTTAGAAAGGCAGTTTCCTGTTTCAAAGTCCCCAAAACTCGTGACTTACGTTTGTTGGCGAACAAAATGCACACGCCTCAAAGAAGGGAGAAGAGCATGAGCATGCAACTCTCCGTCAATACAACGGTCTGTAGCGAGTATCAAAGATTGCTCGAAGAATCTCAGTGTGCTTTGGAAATCTGGAACGAGCACCGCGCCGAGTTTTGTCATTTTCGTTTTATCGCAAGAGAAGCAGGCGACGAACTCCTGCGATTGCAAGCGAAGTATGCTCGAGCTTACACAGTGTTGCAGAACCACGAACGCAACTGCTCATTCTGTCGACTGGCGTTAAGAATGGAAGGACGTGATTCTGAAAATAGTTCGGGCACCCTCTCCGACTACGAAGTGTGCACTTGAGCAGTGCGCTTTTCGTGGGGGCCAACATTGAGGTCCGTTGGCGCGACCCAGAAGATCCGTGGAAGATACTTATCCGTAGAAGGAGAATTTTATGAACAATACCGGACGCACGACCCTTACTTTTCTCACGGGCCTTGGGATCGGAACCGCGCTCGCCGTTCTTTTTGCTCCTCAGGCGGGTGAAGAGACACGAGAATGGATTGTCGATACAGCGGAACGGAGATTTAAGGGGTTGCGCCGCATGGGCCGCCGGTCGCTCAGACAGCTACAAGATGCGGTGGCTGACGGGGAAGAAAAGGTCGCAGAAGTTTTGAGAAATGGCAAGAAAGCGCTCGAATCGGTTGCCGCCAAGCGAGACTAGCGAAGCGTCTGTACTCCGACCGTGTGTCCGTATGCAGGTAGGCGTCGACTTTATGAACCCTTGCCCTCGATTTTGGCGCATCTCCTTTCCTCCACCTGATTGGACGAGTCAGAGTCCGGATGCCAAAGGCATCACAAACCGGCCCAGCAGTGCTCAGAGAAATTCAAAATAGAAGAAATGAGATCAGGTCCTCGATTTAGAGTTGTTCCTCAGGGCCTCGCCCACCTTGAGCACCAGCGCATCGCGCGAGAAAGGCTTTTGCAGGAAGAAACCGTCCTCCAAGAAGTCATCGTTGCCCCTGTTATATTCGAGGTAGCCAGACATGTAAACGATCCTCAACCTGGTCCGGAGGTCTTTTAGTCGTTTGGCGAGTTCCGGTCCTCGCATCTTGGGCATCACGACATCGGTAAGCAGCAGATGGATTGGCTCGTCCGACTGTTCGGCGATCGCGAGAGCTTCTGTGCCATCCTTGGCGGTAAGCACTGTGTAGCCAGCCGACTCTAAAAACTCGGAAGCAAGGGCCCTGACTGCCTCTTCGTCTTCCACAATTAGCACCGTCTTGCGCCGCCGAACAGCGGTAACCACAATTTCCTCACAAGCAGAAGACTCCTCGGCCTCGTCGACTCGTCGGAGGTAGACCTCGAACCGCGCGCCTTTCTCCGGCTCAGACTCCACCCAAACGCAGCCGCCGCTCTGCTTAACGATGCCGTAAACGGTGGCGAGCCCCAATCCAGTTCCTTTGCCCTGCTCTTTAGTTGTGAAGAACGGCTCGAAAATGCGCGTTTTCGTTTCGGCATCCATTCCATGACCAGTGTCCGTAACCGCGAACAGAACATACTCGCCAGGTAGAATCGGAGGCCGAGCCAGGGCGTATTGCTCATCCACTGTCACGTTACGCGTTTCGATGGTCAGGGCACCGCCCGATTGCATGGCATCGCCGGCATTCACCACAAGATTCATGATGACTTGCTCGATCTGTCCTGGATCTGCCTTCACTCGCCCGAGAGACTCGCTAGCGTGGAATGCGAACGCAATGTCTTCGCGAATCAGCCTTCTAAGTAATTTGCACATTTCCGAGACCAGCATGTTCAAGTCCAGGATTTTCGGCTGCAATACTTGCATACGACAGAAGGCCAGCAACTGGCGTGTCAGCGAAGCGGCGCGGTCCGCTGCGTTCTCTATTTGTTGAGTGCGTCCTAGGAGCTGATCGTCGGATTGCAGACGCTCAACCAATAAACTGCTGTTCCCTTTGATGACCGTTAGAAGATTGTTGAAATCATGCGCCACGCCGCCTGCTAGGCGTCCCATTGCATCCATCTTCTGTGCTTGTCGGAGTTGTCCTTCAAGCTGTTGCCTCTGTACTTCAAACTGCTGCCGTTGTACTTCATGTTGTTGTCTTTGTTCTTCGTTCCTCTGCAATGTGTTGCGCATGTCCTCGAAGGCACGGGTAACCTGCGCCACTTCGTCGCCACCCGCATTTGATTTCAGGGGATACGTATAATCGCCTTGTTCGAGGGCGCGTACTCCCTTCGCCAAGTACGCCATCGGACGCGTGGACCTGTCCGAAATCACGAATACCAATATTCCCCCCGCCAACACGGCGACTAGACCCAGCCCAAGCAGTAGGCGGTTCAATCTCTTCAGGGATGCCCTTGCCTCGTCATAAGACTTCAGAACAGTGAGGCTTAGAGCTGCCTCGGTATTGGGGGTTAGCACGAGGGAACTTGCGAAAAACCTCTGATCGCCAATTTGGACCTCTTCACCTCTAGGACGGTCCCGCAGGTGCCCCTCGAGCTCTTTCTGCTTGGCTAGCGAAAATGTGCTAATCACAATATCGTTGCCATAGCGGAAGATCAGGTGACTCGAAGAAATGCGCCCCAGGTCGCTTGCGCCACTGGAGTCAATCTCGCGCCCGACGACTACTGTGCCCAAAAGACGGCTCTTCCCGGGTTCATCCTCGTAGTACGGTTGCAGTACCACCTGAAAAAGCTGCCCGCTGCCAAACCACCAGCCTGTCCCACTATCCTCCCGGAGAGATCGTCGGAGCTGCTCTTGCGCGTTAGCAAGGGAAAGCCTCAAGCTTGTCGTGTGCAGGGCGATAATCTTGCCCTTTCTGTCCGCGAGAGCAAACAGGTCGCAATCACCGGACTGCCATGGGTCTTCGCTGGCATCCTGGATCGTCTTCGCGTCTCCGTTTCTCATGTATGCCAAAGTCGCGAGCAGATCGGCCTTGCGGGTCAGCAACATCTCTCGCTGGTGCTGAACGGCTTGGATCGTTAGGAGGGCGTTGCGGGCGTCCTGTTCGATTTGCCTCTGGACCTGAGCTTGGGCCGAGTGACGCACTACAAGCAGAGTGGCGGAAGTGAGCGCCGCCGTAAACAACACAAGCCACAACAGCAGCTTGGTGCGCAATCGAAGGTTGGTCCGGTTCTTAAGGAGAGGTTTCAATACACGACTTATCTCTGTCAAATCAATAAGTTGACTTGGGCGAGGCACACCCTCAAGACCGGTTTGAGCTTCCGTAGGAGACAGCGCTGAATCGCTCAGTTCACCTGGAATTTGCATGTCAAGCTCGTAAGTCTCCTATGCTAGCGATTCTGTCCCGCATCGGGAATGGACCTGACGTACCGATTGGCAAGTACCCTCGATACGGACCCATCGATTTTCGGGCAAGATCACGCTGAGCCAGCGAGTCTTGGCACATACACGAGGTCCAACGGCCACTCTCACTCGGTTCTTAATTCAGCGATCCATTTGTCCAAAACTAACTGGTCGTTTGGCTGAATGCCGGTGAACACGATTCCCATCCCCGCATCCAATCGGCCGTAGACCACCTTGCCCAAAGCCTGGAAGATACAACCTCTGTGAACAATTCTTATGCGGATCTTTGTCCCCGGTGTGAAGGGCTTGAGTGTGCTCACATGGCATCCAAAAAGGCTGAGGTCGCTGGTTCGCCCTTTAACTGGAGTTTCCAATAGCACATCGGTCAATTCGATGTCGGCCTGGAAGGGATAACGACTTGCACGGTGGCGCTTAAGCTGTACTTGTCACATCATCCACTAAGCCCTCCGCTGTTCCGCAACTGTCGAATGGCAGCAGACCTATATTGAAGCTAACGTTGGGGGAGCATATCCGTTAACTGGAATCTATCATAGATTTATTGGACCGGGCCGAATTGTAGTGTGGCCCGGCGCAAGCTCGAGCCGTGGTTTTCAGCGCGAGCCTTTCGTTTGGCTAACGACACAAAGAGTAGCCAAATCGCAGCGGTCACTTCCTGCACAACTCACCGAGCTTCGCGCGAAAAGAGCGATGGGAGTCTGCCCGCGGGCCGGAGAAGGGAAGCACCTCTTCTACGTGACGCTTCAGCCTGGTGCGGATCTGGCGCGGCTCTTGCCACAAGTGGACGGCACTGCCTGGGGTGACCTTGAGGACGAAGCTAAGTTGAGTGCTTTTGGGGTTCCGTCCAATCCGCTGTTGGTTGACTCAATTCCACGCCAATGGCAAAGGAACGACCCTCAACAGATTGGCAGTAAGCGACGCGAGCTTGCGAATACAGATTCCCCTGGACTGATCTAACGGTAAGGTGCTGGTTCAATTGCCACGGGTTTTTGGTCAGGACGCGGGCGCCGTGAGCACTGACGTCGACGGTGTAGGCGAGTTCATAAGTGACATTCTCGAAGCTGCAGAGCTCCACGAGCACCTTCATGGGAGTGCGCATTTCCGTACGATTTGATCGCGGCTCAGCTGTCATCGCGTTGCCTTCTCCAGATGGGAGACGCGGTGCTGTCAATCGGGCTGGGCGGCTGAGAATTAGAATCGAACGACGTTTATACTGCACTTGCAATAGTACGCTTGGGCAATGTCCCGGTGATACGCTCCTTAGCTGGACTTTGATTTGTCCGGGAGGCTGCTTTGTAAGCCATCATATCTGCGCGTGGCGGACCACATGACGGACCGATCTTGAAACTTCACCCCGATGACAAAGCGACCGTCCTCCTGCGTCTGGCAATAAACCACGTTTCCGCACGCCGGATCTTCGTTCCGCGGAGTAACTTGTACCGCATCGCCAAGTTGCCAGGGGCGATTGGAGTAGACGCGAGCGCCGCGTGAACTGATGTTATCGGTGTACGTACGCTCTTCTCCATCGGTGCTCGCAGATTCCGCCTCTGCGAGGCGTACCACCACGACGATGGGGAGCCGCCTTTCCATTCTGCCGCTGAGAGTGTGGTCCAAAGGCATTTCGCTCAGACCTTGACTGGGCAAACCTGATACGTTGTGACGCGCTGATTCGCCTGGGAAACGCGCATCATGGTCTTTGGCTAGGAGCGACTTGATCTCTGGTGCGCCGATGGTTTCTCTGCGTGGTCCGGCGCTTGGTCCCTTGATGAGTCTCCTGGAAGCCGCGTCCGCTAACTCACGTCTCCATTTGGGTACCATTCGTCCGGACTTGCGACAATCGGGTCAAGACCTCGGTTCGTTACCGGGTGACCACCCGAGTACTGAATGGAACGTTTGCGAGCGTTCTGGCATCGTGGATTGCAATCTATCGGTGATCTCGGGGCCAGAGGACCAGCCGAACCGAAAGAGTGAAATTATTGAGAGATGGCGAAGAGGGAGCGAAAGGAGGGAGGAGAACCCTCAGCATCAGGTAAACACTGCAGTGGCAATGAAAATTATTCCTCGTGCCAGTACCGTCCCAACCCCGACAGGCGCCCCACAAGACATAGATTATTAGTGACTTATATGGATTCCCGTTTTGGCATTTCATGAGCATAAACTAAATCTGCCGAGCCACTTTGTTCCTTCTTGTCCCTGGGAAGCGGAGGCAGGGGTCCTCCGAAAACTGGGATTGGAGATCGCAGGCAAGACCAATCCTTCAAAATCTTACTGTATCGCGCGGGGAGTGGTGTGTTTAGCCACCCTTGCGCGGACAAATAGCGAGGGAAGCATGAACCCGGCCATCATGCTCGTGGATGTTGCTTCGACGAATCGCGAAGGACTGAAATCCTTCCTGCAGACCCAAAAATGCGATGTAGAAACGGCGGCAGATGGCGAATCTGCGGTTAAATACTGCCTTCAGATGCAGCCGGATTTGGTTATCCTCTACGATAGTTTGCCGGACATCGGCAGTTTCAAAGTTTGCCGTCAGATCAAGAAAGATCCTCTCAATCAACTCACGCCAGTCGTTTTGCTGAAACCTTCTCCGGATCTATGGGACATCCAGCGTGGACGGGACGCCGGCGCAATGGATATCTGGGCTAACCCTGTATCGCATTGGGAATTGCTCGGGCGCATCCAGACTCTGTTGCGGCTCAAGAAATACATGGATGAGCAGGCCAGATCCGCAGTGTTTGCGCTGGCGCGCAGCGTCGACTCGAAACAAAACTTGCGGAATGGCCACTCGGAGCGTCTGGTGGCATACGCGGAGCAATTGGGAGAAAGCCTTGGTCTTGGAGACAAAGACCTGCACGAACTCCGCATTGCCAGTTGGCTTCACGACATAGGAAAAATAGACGTGCCAGAAAGCATTCTTCTTAAACCCGGGCCCCTGAACGCCGAGGAGAGAAGAATCATGCAGGAGCATCCGGTGATTGGAGAAAAAATTTGCGCGCCTCTCAAGTCGCTTCGCAGAATCCTCCCCGTGATCCGGCATCATCACGAAAAGATGGACGGCAGCGGCTATCCCGATGGCCTTCGCGGAGAGGCCATTCCGCTGAAAGCGAGAATTTTGCAGATCGCTGACATCTACGACGCACTGACTACCAATCGTCCTTACCGGGGAGCTCTCCATCCCGAAGAAGCCTTGCAGACTCTCTATGCCGAAGCCGGGAACGGCTGGCTCGATGCATCCGTGGTGTTGAAGTTCTCCCAAATCTGCAGACACGGCGAATACTTCCCCATGAGGGGAAGAACAATGCTGGCCTCCTACTACGCGTAATGGCTCACCGTTCGTCAGGACCCTCAGCACATTAAGAGAACGCGCGGGGTGACTTACTGTACCGTCGCAAGACATACTAGCGGAAATTTACAGTCGCGCGGGGCTCGGCGTAGAATGCGGGTGTTCACCAACTCACGCAGAAAATGACCAGGCCTCATGTACAGCGTGTACGAAATATTCGAGGTCTTACCGGACGGCTCCGCGTTGAGGATCAGCCGTGTATCGAGGCTAGAATTTGCCAAGTTAGCGCTTCAAGAGCTGGCGAAACGTACGAAGAACGAATGTTTTGTCGCCGATGCAAAAACCAGGCAAGTTACGGCGCAACTGAATGTGTCTCAGGGAAAGTGGCGAGCGATCAAGCGGATTTTTCAAATCTCTTACGATGAGCAATTAGGCCTTCGAAGAGCTGAACTGCTAAGGTCACTCGGTTATGGCGTAATCTCGGTGATTGGCAATGATCCCGCAAGAGTTCTCTTAGCTTCGATCCAGCATTACGACCTCTTTATCGTCGGACATGCGGCACCTGACGAGACCAGAAAAGAGATGATTGATTGGATTAAGGTGAAATACCCAAGAGTGAAAATTCTTGCCCTGAACGCTCCCCATCAACAACTGCTCAATGCAGATTGCAACGTCACACTCAACGGTCCGGAAAACTGGCTTCCGTTCGTGCGCAGCATAACTGACTCCGCTGACTCTTAACGCACAGCGGAACAGGACGCGGGGGGCCAGTTAACGCAGGGTTGGAAGGTCAAAGCGAAAACTCTCTCGGGCTTGCACGAAGAGGCGGCATTTGAGGTTGCGCAGAACGGGAGCAGTTTATTTGGACTCCCCGAAATCAAATTGTGAAACGGCTAGGGCACTAAACCAAGACCGCGAATGCTTGTCAACGTCCTGTAGCTAATTGAGCGCAAAGAGGCCCATGCCTCTCATGGCTGAGGAGAATCCCGAAGCGAAGCTGCGGGCAAGGGCGACGGTAAGGAAGCCGCTCAGCGGGCTTGACCCTTGACGGCGGCGAGAGCGGAGGGAATCCGGGTCTACCTGCTGATGCTGTGGCCTTCTGCCTGCGTATGCTCCTGCCCCTGGCTTGGTGTGGTTGACGGCTGGATCTCGTGGGCAGAGGATGCGGATTCGCGGCTCGCGTCGATTGCGGATTGCCGGGACACGTCGCGAGAAAGTTGGTCGGCAAGCTGACTTTTGTCGTTTGTGTAGAGTTGCGCATCGTAGCGCCCGCGCGACACCGCCACATACGCCAAGCGACGATTCACGAGTTTTTCTCCCGCTTGCTCGGTGTCAATGTGAACAAGCACGCGGTCGGCGGTTTGTCCCTGGCTGCTGTGGCTCGTCACTGCATAGCCGTAGTCGAGATGCGGATTCTCTTTGATGTTGAATGCGACGGTCCGGCCTGAGTCGAGGCGTAGTTGCAGGTTGCCGCTATCGTCGATCTTTTCGATGGTGCCTAGCTCGCGGTTGGCGATGTGTCGCTCCCGATTCGGTGCGGTGAACTGCACGCGGTCTCCTTCACTGAATGCGCGCTCTGTCTCGCGGTAGAGCGTCACGCCGTGTAACCGGCGCGGATCGTAACTCACACGCTCGCCGTTTTCGCGTTTCACCGTCACTAGATTTTCATTTTCGTTCGCGCGCTCAACGCGGGCATACTCTCCAGCCTTGATGCCGTGCGTCTTGCTGCCTCGCGTGTAGCGCACCACCTCGCCCGGTTCGTATTGCGCGGCCCACTGCCGGTCCGCTCCCGTGATCTCTTGACGTGCCACCAGCACTCGGTGCTTGTGTTCTTTT
>WNFS01004550.1_pt1 | contig 10589 bp, 8 predicted proteins | sample 5400141 | NCBI WGS metagenome assembly WNFS01 (sample SAMN13153358, study PRJNA577476) | soil metagenome | isolation source: 60 cm saprolite under Madrone tree | place: USA:California | collected 2016-06-14
TAGATTACTGAAGATCAAATGGGAGATCGGCAGAAAGTCCTCGGCCACGCTGGGATCACCTTGCGCCGCGACCGGCAGATGCCGATAGCCGCGATCGGGCAATGTCGCATAGCCGCCCCAGGCGTCGGTCACCACCACGGCTCCGGGCTCGACCGCCGCCTCGACAAAGCCGCACAGCGATCTTGCCGAACGATCCGCCACAACTTCCATCCGAATGCGGCCGGCATATCGGCCGTTGCGACGCGGCACGCCTTTGACGTTCTCGGGCTTGCGCTGGTGGACTTCGACAGCCGCGATAACGAGGCTTTGATCATGGACGCCGCGGCCCTGGCCGCGCGTCCTGCCGCCGACCCATGACTCGTCGATCTCGACATGATCACGCGGCTGGCCACCGATGCGGTCGCGCGCGGGTCGCACCATGCCGGCGCGCAGTTTGTGGAGGATCTGGAACGCCGTCTCGTAGCGGTTCAAGCCAAGCTGACGCTGGAATTGGACGGCCGAGATGCCTGGCGTATGGCTCGAAACGAGGTAGGCGGCCCAGAACCAGGTCGACAGCGGCGCGCGGGTCCGCTCCATGACCGTGCCGGCCGTCAGAGCATTATCCCGCTGACACTTGCGGCACCGCAGAACCTGCGGCCGGTTGGCGAAGCGGTAGGGCTCGCTGGCTTCGCCGCACCATCCGCAGACGAACCCGTCGCGCCAGCGGATGGCTTCAAGGTAAGCAGCGCAAGCCGTATCGTCAGGAAAGAGGCGTTGGAACTCGGGCAGTGAACCCGGAAAGGGCAGATCCGCGCGGGGCAAGACAACGGCGGGCATAACGGCATCTCGTTTCCGCCGCTAAACTACTAATTGTATGCTTGGGCGTCAACCGGATAAGCATGCAATGATCCTCTCCCATTCCTGGGCGAGTGGCGGCCCTTGCGTTTGATGGCGGGCCCAACTTCGGTCGGCTGCGCACGCGAGGGGTCGGATATAGTTCAATCGACGGAATGGCTAGTACGCAAGTCGGCATTAGCTCACTGAACTGCGGCTACCACCTCCTTGAGGACGTTAGTGAGACAGATTGCAATTTTAGAATAGCCGGCGCCATTCGGATGTTCGTCGTTCGAGTAATAATCGGTCGATGTCAACCGACACAGCTTGAACCCGTCAAACAATTTTCCGCCGGCTTCTTTTACCGAACGTCGTGCCCTTAATCCAAGATTGTTGGGCCCACTATCGATCTCGTCCTTCTGCGGCAAGTGAAAGAACGCGATGTTTTCACGGCCATACATCCCGATTAATTCGCCAATCGCGGCGCGCGATTGTTGCTCCGCACGACCCGAGCGGAAATACGTATAGACATGATAGCTCGCTGGCAGCAGCGCTGCCGCGCGTGTCGCAAGCCAGCCGTGTTTTGCCGCCGGTCCCCGGCCCGCCCGACTCGCCCGGGCTGCTGCTATTTCGGCGATCCACAAAGACAGTTCCTCCCAGGGCGGCAACCGATAAAGGTGGCTTTCGTCGACACGACAGAGCTGCAGGGACGAAAGGCAACGAAAATCGTTCGGCATAAAGTTCCAGGAAGAACGATTGTAGTCGAGGGAGATGAATAGCACGACCACCTTTCTTATTCGAACGTTTTCAGCGGCCAAGTAACGTCCGAGCTTAAGCCATTGTTCGAAACCTGTCCCCAGTAATCCTCCATTGACAGGCTGATAACCAAGCTTGTCGATTTCCGGACTCACGAGCCGAAACCAGGGCTCGGCACCTTGCCCTTCGGTAAATGAATCCCCCAGCAGCAGGAGGGAGGCCCGCTCGGGGGCGATGTCGGCATCTTGAACCAGACCGAAATTGTTGGTCCAGAAATGGTAGTCGTACTCGACGCTAAAGCCGTCGTCAGCAAAGAATGCGGTGAGGTTCCTGACCTCATTGTGCGGAATGTACGTGAATATCTCTCCCTGATTACGAAATATCGTCTCGCGGCCGTCGAAGAAGACAACCCGCTGCATCGCCTTATTTTGGCTGTTCTCAGTGGCCAGCGGGAAGAATATCCGGCAGAACAACTCAACCAGGAGAATACCTACTAAAGCTGATAGAATTATCGTCAACCATGGTGCTATTTTCCTGATAATGATGAATTTCCGAGGCGGATAGGGTAGGCGGTGATCGGTCATCGGATCTCTCGCGTAACAGGCGAACCTACAGGCTGTGGTCCGACGCGTCCGGGCGCGGCAGAAACCATGTCTCTCTTTGCATAAGTGGCTGCGTAATAGTAGAGGTAGCCGGCGCAGCTCTCATTGCGGAATTCGCGGCCGCGCGGACCGGCTCGCACTCCCCCCCCGCGTCAACGCCCATCAGCTCTACCCAGATGTTGGTGCGCAGGATCCAGCGACCCGAGCGTTGATCGACACTAGGAAACCGGTCGATAACGCGGCTCCTCAATGGCCAACCGGGATGACGCGCTCTGCCGCCGTTAATATAATGTATAGATGAACGGCGCTATCACCGAGCCTTCGGTGAGAACGATCAATCCGCCGAATATCAGCGCCACGAATAAGATCGGATACAACCAAAATTTCCGACGCTGCCGGAGATAATGCCAAAACTCCTTGATAAAACTCATCCTTCCCCCGTGCACATAAAGCGACAGGTCCGCAGTATTATTGTGGGGACCTTACGGCGGTCTGATCGGCGCGTTCTCCGATGCGTTTGACGAGGGCTCAATCGGGCTCGAACCGGTCCTTATATTCCCGGCGCAGTGCCTGATCCTGATCCTCTTTTCGCAACAGGCAGTTCCCTGCCACCAGCACCTCGATCTCGGTACCCATGAAGCAGTGGAAAGCGTCTTCGGGCGTGCAGACGATCGGCTCGCTGCGCACATTGAAGCTCGTATTGACGAGTAACGGGCAGCCGGTCCGCGCATAGAAACGCGCGAGGAGCTCGTGGTAGCGCGGGTTGGTCTCCCTGTGGACGGTCTGGACGCGAGCGGAGTAATCGACGTGTGTGACCGCTGGAATTTCCGAGCGTGGCACGTTGAGTTTGTCGATACCGAAGAGCGCTTGCTCTTCGGCATCCATCGGGCGTCGGCGTCGTTCAAGGACGTCTGCGACCAGCAGCATGTAGGGACTGTCCACGTCGAGCTCAAACCAGTCGGCGACGTGCTCGCGCATCACCGACGGCGCAAACGGGCGGAAGGATTCGCGATACTTGACGCGAAGATTGAGCGCCTTCTGCATGCTCGGCGAGCGTGGGTCGCCCAAGATCGAACGGTTGCCTAATGCGCGTGGCCCAAACTCCATACGCCCCTGGAACCAGCCGACCGCCTTCTCATCGACGAGGGCATCGACGGTGGCATCGACCAGATCGCCCTCCTCCAGCACCTGGAAGCATGCACCAACGGCGGAAAGCCGCTGCTCGATATCCGGTTGCGCGTATTCCGGGCCGAGATAAGCGCCCTGCATCGCGTCGATCTTGTTGCCGACGGTGCGTTCAGCGGATTTGAAGTGATGGTATCCGAGGAGCGCCGCGCCGAGAGCGCCGCCGGCATCCCCTGCGGCCGGCTGGATCCACACGCGGTCGAACCGGCCGTCCTTGAGCACCTTCCCGTTGGCCACGCAGTTGAGCGCAACTCCACCCGCCAGACATAAATTCCTAGAGTTGGTCTCGGCTGCAACCGATCGCGTGAGACGCAGAACGACCTCTTCGGTGACCGCCTGGATCGACGCCGCAAGGTCCATTTCCCGCTGCGTCAACCAGGTTTCCGGCTTGCGCGGCGGGCCGCCGAACAGTGCGTCGAACTTTTCGTTTGTCATGCGCAGACCCGTGCAATAGTCAAAGTAGGACAGGTCGAGGCGAAACGTCCCATCCGGTTTTACATCAATGAGATGATCCAAGATCGTCTGCGCATAGCGTGGTTCGCCATAGGGTGCCAGCCCCATGATCTTGTATTCGCCAGAGTTGACCTTGAAACCGGTGTAATAGGTGAACGCCGAGTACAGGAGACCCAGCGAATGCGGGAAGTGGATCTCGCGCAGCATCGTGACGTTGTTGCCGTGACCCCGGCTCAGCGACGTGGTCGCCCATTCGCCAACGCCGTCCATCGTGAGGATGACCGCCTCGGTGAAGGGTGAGGGGTAGAACGCGCTCGCGGCATGGCTCTGGTGGTGCTCGGCAAAGAGCAGCCGGTCCTCCCAGTCGAAATCCTTCATCCAGCGCTTGAGCTCGCTTTTGATCAGGTACTTCTGAAAGAGTTTCTCCTTGAGCCACAGGGGCATCGCCATTCCGAAGGAAGCGAACCCGCGAGGCGCGAAGGCAAGGTACGTCTCGAGCAACCGCTCGAACTTGAGAAACGGCTTATCATAGAAAGCAACGTAGTCGATCTTATCGAGACCGCCTGCCTCGGACAGGCAATACTCGATGGCGTTGCAGGGAAAACCGGCGTCCTGTTTCTTGCGCGTGAAGCGCTCTTCCTGCGCGGCGGCGGCGATGTCGCCATCAATGACGAGCGCAGCCGCGCTGTCGTGGTAAAACGCGGAAATCCCGAGAATGCGCACCGCGGGCGGCTCAGTAGAGCGCGCGGACGAGAGCGGTCGCGGCGCCCCGCCCCTGCACTATAGATCCGCCGAATACGACCATCACTCGCATGCCCGGCGCGAGCTCGCGCCGACTGAATAGCACAGGCATGCGGCAAGGTGCTGGACGATCGCCATCTCAAGCTCCTAGAACTGATGCTTGATACTCTCGGGCGATGGTCCCGGGGGAACGCGATCGATCCAATAGGTCGCCGCTGCCGGGTCGAGCTTGAGGCGCAACGGGTCGTTGCCGAGAATACGGAACATCAACGCGATAGGGGTCACCACGACAAAAAACAGCAACGCCATCACGACCGGGCTGACGATCCGATTCAAAAGCAAGCCGAGCTTACTCCAATACACATTCGGACGATGCAGAACCCCAGGCACTGCGAGCGCAAGTATCAAGAACGCGACCCCGATCATGATGGCCCACAGCCGGGGCGAGTTCCCGTGCAGAACAGGCAATACACCGACGGTCACGAAGGCCCCGCTGACGACCAGTCCGAACATACGATCGGACGACAACCGTCGCTCATGCTCTCGCGCCAAGTCTTCGTGGAAGTACGGCGAGCTGTTAGTCATCAATATTAGAGGCTACGCCGTTGTGAAGCCCCAGTCAAGGGAGACGGCAGCATCGAAGGAGACGCCGATTGTTGGTGTCTCGCAAATTCCTATTAGACGTACGGCTGCGACGCGGGATTACTGTCGGATAGGCCTCCGCTGATCTCCCATCAGACGTCCCCGCCCCCGGATTCAGCTGAGAAATTCACCCCCACTCATTGCAGACCCGCGCCCTGCCAACGATCCAGGGCCATGCGCGGGATAGTCGCTAGGACTTTGACGCCGACAAAATCCTCTACGTCGTCAACGCCGCGAACTCGTCGGTTCAGATATTCGAGGAAAAGGGCGAGACCGACGGCGACGACCAAGCCGCCCAGAAGGGACGCCAGCGCGATCGTGACCCGGACCGGGCTGCTCGGCAGCCGCGGCGGAACGGCCCGGGACACCAGCCGAATTTCCGGCGTAGGATTGGAGGATTTGATGTCCGCCTCCCTGAGCTCCTTGTCAAGGACCTGATAGGCGATAAGCGCGCCTCCCAAAGTCGTCTCCTCCTCCTTCAGATCGCGCTCAATCTCGGGCAGTGGAGCCAGCTCCGCCTGCCGTTCGCGAAGCGACCGCAGGAGGCGCGCTCGCCTCGCCTCGAGGCCCACGGTCGAGAGCGTGCTCTGACTGCCCATCAAGGCAGCTTCCGCTTTCGCGAGCTCGACTTGCAGATCGGCGATCACCTTGAGCTTGGAGGTGTATTCGGTGTCTTGGGTAAAGATGGAGTGCGACTCCTTGAATTTCTTCACACGATCACGAGCACTATCGAGCTGTTGCCGACTTTGATCGAGCTGGGCCTGCAGGTGGCTGCGTGCAGAGTTGATTTCAGACAAACGAATCGCTTCCATGAAATCGATAAACAATGTCGTCGTCGTATTGGCGACGTCTGCTGCCACCTGAGGATTTTTAGCCTTATACGTGACTTCAAAAAGGTAGGTGTCCTCGCGCGATTTAAGCGTCAGGTTGTCCTGCACCTCTTTCACTGCCCTGGTAAACGGCTTGTCCTCGATCAGACGGCCGTACTTCAGGATCTCTGTCAGATTCTTGAGCGATTGTTTGAGGTCCTCGCCGGCTGTCCTCAGGAACACGGGCAGGTGCTTAAGTATGCCGCCGCTCTCCGCTTCCTTCGGTTGGTCCAAGCCCAAATTGCGGACGACCTTTTCGATCAGCTCCGTACTCTTGATGATCTCGATGTAGGTCTTGCTGGGGGTCTCGACCGACGTCGATGAGCCCGTAGGAAAATCCAGAATTTCCTTATCTGCCTTTTCTGCACTGATCTTGATTGGTTGCTGCGGACGCACGAGCACGAGGGCCGAGGCCGTGTACTGCTCAGCGAGCAGAAAGGAAAAGGCGTATCCGGCGACCATAGCGACGATACACAGAGCAATGATCATCGATACGTGCCGGCGCAGCACTTCGAGGATTGGGATTTGTTCCATTCGCGCGCCCACTCTCCTTTACCCCGGACGCCCCGGCTCCCACCGCTTCTGTCCTTACCAAAGACGACCTTGAGTGTGTCAATCGAAGCGTCTACCGCACCGTTGCGCCGCCATCGAGCAGAACGACCGCCAGCTTGGCGCACGACGGAGACTGATCCATCCCGTCGCCGCCTCTCAGCAAGTCGGCGACTAGGGGTATCCGCGTGTACCGGCAGTGTAAGCAGCACCGCCCCAGATGCTGCAGCGATCGTGCTTCGGCAGGCCCGCCTATTGAGCCAGGGAGGCCGACCATTTGTCGAAATAATCGTGGGTCGTATCGGACAGCGGCAGCCCGATCGGAAGCCGCGAATGGCCGTACTTGGCGAACTCCAGGTAGTGCTTGATCCTCTTCAGATCGTCGACCGTCACCAACTGGAGATCCTCGTTGACGAAGTGGATGATGTTTTCCCGTTTCAGCGCGGTCTCAAGCAGGTGGTTGCGCTCGGCTTCCAGTTCGGGAAGTGCGAAGATGCTGTACATGACGATGTTGGCGTTGCGGTCCTCGACCAGGTGCAGCAGCGTCGGGCAGTGCAGCATGTCTTCCAGATCGAACAGCTCGTAGTCCCGGCTGAGCTTCTTCTTCTCGGCGTAATCGACCAGCATATAGCGCTGCAGATGCACCGGGATGCAGAAGGTCGCCGACGTGTTGTTCGCCACGTAGAAGATGTGCTGCTTGCCGTTGTTGAACTGCAGCTCCCGCGGCGGCAGCTGCGCTAGCCGCTCTTCCTCCTCCTCGGTATCGGGGATCAGATGGAAATAACCGGCCGGCATCTTGCGTCCTAACAGATCGCCATACATCCCCTCTGCGATCCGGAAATCCATGCTGATCCGCGTCTTGCCGGTGGTGTTCGGCATTCCCGACCCGTGGATATGTTCCTGGCTGAACAGACAGCAGCTGCCCGGTCCAGCCTTGATCTGATGGGCGTGCTCGCCCCAGACCTTGGTCATCTCGGCCATCTTGAGCCGCTTTTCGATGGCGTATTTAGTCAACTCGCGCGACTTCTTGATCGGCACGATCTGCATCGAGCGCGTCTTGTCCTCATCCGCCGTCACATCGACAAACGGCATCCACAGGCTGCGCGATGCGATGCCGTGGCCATAGAGCAGCCCGGTATGCAGCGGGAAATATAGCTCGGGCGTATTCGGCAGCATGATGCGCACGTTCATGTAGCGCTGCACCGCCACCGGCTGGCGCAGCTTTCCCTTGGTAACCACCACCTGGCGCACAAAGCTGTTCAGCAGCCGCCGGAACTCCGGCAGGTTGGTGTCGGCGCACAGCTGCTTGGTGACCCGATAAGTCTCCACCTGAGGCACCACCTCGTGGAAGTAGCTCAGATCCTCAACCGGAAATCCCATCATGCGGATGCGGTTGAGGATCCATTCGTTGAACGGAAAGCGCTCGTTCGGGTACGTCATGATCTGAGCGTCCCACTCGTGCGTAAGGCTGCGCTCCAACTCCGCATCGATATCATTCGCCTGGATCGGGTCGAACACGGCAGCTTCTTGCACCGACATGGCCCTCATCTCCTCGTTGCATAGCAAGCACCCCAGCAGGGTGCGCCTGGACTATACCGGAATCCCTCTGTCGAAAGGAAAGCGTAACAGAATCTGATGTCTATGCAATCGGTTTTTTGCGCGAGCACAGTTTCGCGACTCGCTAATACTGCGAGAGGTTCGCCGGATCGGCTCGTCTGCCGACGCCCGCCGCTCCTTTGTATCAACTGTTGCGCGAACTATTGACGCGCATATGACGCCTGCGCAAAAACGGCTTCACAGTGCGACCTTGAAACGCCTAAGTTTTTCGTGTGTTGACCCGCGACCACAACCACCGTGCCAGCATTTGCGTATTTTACGATTTATCTCGGTCGAATCTGTTTAAGTAACGGAGCACGGCGCTGATGAGCCCACCGCCCGACGACCTCGGAAGCGCGGCACCAGTAGATCGATCGGACACGGGGGAATCGACCCGCCTGTCATCCGGCGTGCCATATGCCGTGCCGGTGCACGAGGTCGTCCCAACTTCGGGCCGGTTGTCGGAGGCGACGTATCGCGGTTTCGAGATCTTGGCTGCGGGATTTGCTCTGGCCGCTGCGCTGCCGATACTGCTGATTGTGGCAGCGCTGATACGCTGGGATTCGCCTGGGGCGCCACTTTTCTTCCACCGGCGTCCCGGTCGCTCGATCACCGCACTGGGCCGCGAGCTGCAAGGGCGGACGGATCTCCGCCCGCCGCCGGGTGGATACGAGCCGGAACGTTTGTATTTCGTGCCGAACTATTTTCGTTTGCCAAAATTCCGCACGATGTACGCGGATGCGCGGGCACGCTTTCCTGAGTACTACGCCTACAAATTTGCGTCAGGGGAATTCCACCGGCAGTATCCGACCAATCGGCACGACCCCCGGCTCACGCCGGTCGGACGGATCCTGCGCCGGCTTTCGGTCGACGAGTTGCCGAACCTGTGGTGCGTGCTGACCGGACAGATGCGTCTGGTCGGGCCGCGCCCCGAAGCGCCCGAGGTTCTACAGTATTACACGCGGGAAGAAATGTATAAATTCGCTTGCAAACCCGGCATCACCGGTTTGGCCCAGGTTAACGGCCGGGGCTTGCTAAACTGGGGTGAAATTTTGGCATGGGATCTGCAATATGTCCTCACTCGAAGTGTTTGGTTGGACTTGAAAATTATCGCGGTCACGTTGAAGCACGTCATTACCCGACACGGTGCATTCTGATCGCATCGCACCGAACCCCGAAATCTGAGCACCACGTCCATGTACAGCTATATTATCCGCCGTCTCGCCTTTGGCGCGCTGACGGTCGCGGGCGTGTCCGTCATCGTGTTCATGGTGCTGCGAATCCTCCCGGGAGACCCGCTGGTCGCGATCTTCGGCGCCGAGGGATTCACCAAGCTCAGCGAGGCCGAGCGCGCACATTACATGGCGGAGCTCGGGTTGAGCGATCCGCTCCTCATGCAATACCTGCATTGGATCGAAGACATTGCCCGCGGCAATTTCGGTCGGTCGTTCTTCCGCGCGGAAAGTGTTGCCGAAATGATCTCGCGCCGCGGTCCGCTGACCGCGGAGATCGGTATAATGGCGGTAATTCTTTCGTGGATCGTCGGGATCCCGGTGGCGATTATCAGCGCGCTGCGCCCAAACAGTCTCGGGGATCACATTTCCCGGTTTATCAGCATCATTTTCTTGGCAATTCCAGGCTTTTGGTCGGGCATGCTGCTCGTCCTCGCCGCGCTATTCTGGTTTGGCTATCGGGCGCCGCTCGGCGGGGCGTCTTTATGGGCGGACCCGTGGACCAACCTGCAAATCGTCATCGGGCCGGCTGTCGTGCTCGGCCTCGGGCAGGGGGCCTACATCGCCCGCATGGCGCGCTCCAGCCTGCTCGAAGTCATCCGCGAGGATTACGTGCGGACCGCCCGCGCCAAAGGCCTGAGCAGGCGCCCGGTGCTGATCGTCCATGCCCTGCCCAATGCGCTGCTGCCGGTCATCACCCTTTCCGGCATACTTCTCGGCTTCGTCCTTGCCGGGTCGATACCAGTCGAGCGCGCGTTCGGAACGCCGGGGCTCGGCTATGCCATGTTCACCGCCGTCAGCGAGCGCGATATCTTCGTGATGCAGAATCTGGTGTTTCTCTACGCAGTGGTGTTCGTAATGCTGAATATCTTGGTCGACCTTACCATCGCCTGGCTAGATCCGAGGATCCGCTATCAATGACTGCGGCCGACCAGGGCAGCAGCTATCCGCCGCCGCAAGCCCTGCCGACCCTCCGGCACTCGCGGTCGCGGCGACTGGCCCGCGGTCTCAGACTCTTCATCAGACGGTCTCCGCTCTCGGCTTTTTGGGGATGTGTCGCGGCGGCGATTTTTGTCGCTGCCGTCTCAGCGCCCCTTCTCGCGCCCTATGAACCGTTGAAATCGGACTTCAGGGCGATGTCGAAACCCCCT
>WNFS01004554.1_pt1 | contig 10587 bp, 12 predicted proteins | sample 5400141 | NCBI WGS metagenome assembly WNFS01 (sample SAMN13153358, study PRJNA577476) | soil metagenome | isolation source: 60 cm saprolite under Madrone tree | place: USA:California | collected 2016-06-14
TTTCCACGTGCCGAAATTGATCGGCCCAAGGACAACCTGAAGGATTACTGCGTGATCCTCGGCGGCAGCTTCTACAAGCGGTGGGAGCTCGTCTTGATCGATAAAGTCGGACGCTAAGAAGTCCGGTGAGAGCATGAGCAGTGCGACTTGTGCAGTATCCAGCGCGTCCTTGATCGCTTTGCGCCAGTCGTCCCCTGGCTTTATCCGAGTGTCGTCCCACCAATCAATGAAACGTTCGCGTTCCAGCGGTTTCAAAAAAACATGGAGTCGATCGAGAAATCTTCTGTCTGCATGGCTATAGCTAATGAATACCTTGGTGCGTTGAATGTTCTGTGCCATTTGCTGATCAGAAGATTGAAAGAGTGGGTTCGGCCGGCGTTCTAGTCGCTGATATTCAAATCAAGCAATTGTAGATTATGGCTTCGAGGACGGGGGTAGATTGTTGATCACCTCTGTCATCGCAGTGGCATTTTGCACGACATCATCATCAAGTGTGAGTTGGTCTCCCATGGTTTCTGCGGCGGCAGCCGACAACATCCAGCCTAGCGGTAAGGGGGCTTGTGTGTCGCGAAGTCGAAAGTAGAAGATATGCTTCGGACGCGGACCTGCTGGTTGGCCTTCGGCAACAGCCCTGGCTTCATTAGCTTTGACCGGGCGCTGTTCAAGCACAATTGCTTTTTGCGCGTAAGTGCCCCGCGCATCGCGCGTGTTTAGTAGCGAATAAATCGGCGCAGTCACGTCACCCAGGAAATTTCCGCTGACGGTCATTTTTTTCGTGTGTTTTGGTTGCGTCGGTTTTGGCGGCGGCGCCGCTGGGTCAATGGGCTGCTTGCGTGGATCGTTGCTGATCATAATGACTTTCACATCCACGTTGGCGATCTCATGCTTCGGCAACGCGCACCGTTCCTTGATTCGGGTCGCAATCTCATAAGCCGTGGTTGCAGCAGAATTCTCGAAATAACCGCCGTCGACGATGTGCGAGCCGTCGGGGAACCTACCTGCGGGGCTTACGAACGTGAAGCGCGCGCTCATATGCGCTGCGGTACTGAGCGGGATATGGCAACCGGTCTTCGTTCCTGAGTGTCGAGGAGAAAGCTTTTTCGCGGCATCTTGCGCATCCAAAAAAAAGTTCGCGACGCGAAGGTTGCTCGTAATGATCCGATTACCCTTTTCAACGGAAGTGCCATTAAGGAAGAGTGCTGGCATCCACTCCCGAGAGTTAGATTTCCAAAGATCGACAAACGATGCGGCGAAGCGGTCGGTGTTCATTTTGTCACGCCATGCCTTTTCCCAACCGAGCTCGAGGGCGCGTCCGCGGTCGAAAAAGGGGATCGGCCACGGGATGAAGCGTTGAACGAGATCGGGATAGAGCATGGCGGCGAGTGTGGGCGAAAGGAAATCTCTTCCGAGAATTGCATTTCCCGCTTCTTTGAATGAGCCGGGATCCGGCTCGGCGAGCAATGCTTCGAAAACTGCGGCGCCAAGACTACCTCCGGAGACGCCGCTAATCGCGAAGAGATGCGGCGCAAAGTTCGTATTCTTATCCTGAATTCCGCCCAACACGGTCGCAGTCCAATAAGCAGCACGAATTCCGCCGCCTTCGGTGGCAACGATGTAAAGCGGATGCTTCGTCTCGGTTTGATAGTTTTTCTCCACCAGATCGTGCCATTTCTCGAACGATTTCAGAACATCGAGTCGACCTACTTCCTGCAGAGGAGCAGTCCGAATGACATGGTTGTCGTTCCAGTAGCTGAAAAGAAGGGCCAACAAGATGAGGATGGTGATCACTGGAAACTGCCAACGACCGCCCAGGTAAACAAACAAACTGCCAACGGCGACCCACGAGGCCGCAGCCAAAAACAGTATTGTTCCCATGCCCAGCCATTGCGGCACTCGAACCGGATCGGCGGCGAAGAGAATGAAAAGCAGTAACGAGACGATCAACATCATGCTCACGGCGAGAATCGTGTTGCGCCCAAGTTGAGTGAGATGTTTAACTCGTTCTTGGGGTGGCGCGCCGATCCACTTTCGGCGGACAACGAGCAGAATGTAGAAGGCGATTGCCAGCATCGCGCACAGGCCGGCAAAGAAATACAGCCAAGACTTCGCCGGTGCTTTCCAGTCGTAGGAGGACGCAGCGACCAAAAATCCGCAGCTGACGATCAATATCGGCGCGATACCCAACAATCGCGGCACATGTTTTTCTGCAAACTTCGAGCGGAATTGAGCGCGGCGGGCGCCAGGGAAATCGAGATAAAGAAGGACGCGCGCCGCATACCAGCTGGATAGCGCCCAGAGGATTAACGCCGCGAAAAATCCGAAAACTCGTGGCCAGTACCACTGCCCACCAGCCATGCCCTCGCCCACAGTGCGTAAGATTTCAGTGCCTTGAGCGACACAAAGAAATACGGGACAGGCAACGAGAGCGACCAGAAAACTGAAGCGACATGGCTTTAGTTCGTCGTAAAAATCTCGGATGCGCCACCATGTTCGTTGAATAACGGTCGCGGGTTTATTATCGTTAGGCATCGTCAGGCGATAAGTGTTCCTGTCTTGGGTTCGCCAACGGGCGCGACCTCGGGTATTCGACGACGCAAAAAAATCATGCTGCCGCGACAATTGCCGTGACCGCGGTATTAACCATAATTTGTAGCACCGAATCTCTGAATTTTTCGACTTGCATGGTTCCTGCGTTCGCCTTCCGCAAGGCCTCCATTTGCGCGGCCGCCTTCTGCGATTCCACCAGCCAGCGAAATTCGTCCTGGTCGATTTGTTTATCCGCCAGGAGTTGCATCCATTTTTCCAACCTGCTGCGCGACTGATCCAGAAAGGCTTCCGCATCCTGCTTTCCTTGATCGGAAAATTCTTTCAGGTCCGTTTCCGCCTCTGCACCGACCTGGTCTTTGATGTTATCGAATACTTTATTGAAATCGGCCATATAGATTTTCCTCCGATTAACCGCGCGCTCGCTTGTCTTCTTCGGTCGCAATCAGCGTATCGAAAAGAGTGCTGACTTGTTTTTTGCCCTCATCCACGAATGCTGGCGACAGTGTCCCCTTTGTTTTCCACAGATCAAAAAAGTGACTCAGCTGTGATCTAATCGTTTGCCATTGCGCAATGGTGGGCCCGTTCTTCGTTCGACCTTTCTCAGCGCCAATCGCATTATCAATCTTTTGCATAAGCGCCGCTACATCGGCCGCGACGCTAGAGTAAAGCGCCCGGTCTTTTGCCTTGTCGATTAACGCCAGCGATTGGTCCTTGAGTTCCTTGTCCGTGTCGTAGGCATTTTGACTGAAATGCGTAGACGAAACTAAATTTGTAGTGGTCTCACAACTGGAGAACCCGAATAGCAACGAGAAGCTTGCCAACGACAGCGCCAGCCGCGCGTTATGTTTGCAGAATCGATTCATAATTTCTCTTTTCTCATTTAGATTGCATGGGAAGCGATCAAGCGCATCTGGGGAGTTTAGATGCCGACAAAATCGAAGCACGCCGGTCCCGAGGCATCGATGATGTCGACCCCGACTGGCCATCGCAGACAATTCTGCCGGTCGGCCTTACCACGCTCATCGTTACTCTGAACGTACCTAGAAGCTCTTTATCTTGTAAAGACAATTTATTGGACGGTCAGTTCAGCCCCCAGGTTGTTTAGGGACAGGGACCTCTTTCGGTGATTTCGGCTGTTCTTCTGGTGCTTTTCCTGATGCTCGCACATTGACAAACTTGTTCAGAAGATCGAACCAAAACGGTGCACCTAGCGAAACCGCGAATGCCGTAATTAGCCAGCCCAAAGCCATCGTTAGCCATTGATCGCGCTTTGGCAATTCAGACCAGCCAATCGGCAACGATACGGTGCTAAGTTCTTCTATCGCATCTTTAATAGGTCTATTCATCCCTCCAGGTTGCGCAACGAAGCTTTTGGCACTTTCCACCAGCGACGCGCGCAGTGGAGAATTGACGGCGAAAAGCGTTCGACCGATATGCACACTGTCGATGTTGAGGAGGATAACAAGACTTAACCCAAGAAAAAACTGGATCCACTGCGTCTTCCGCTTATACCAGCCACTAGCGCGATCCATTCCGTTATTAAACCAAATCTCAATTTGCGTCTTTAAACGCTCCACATCGTGTTGCGATTCCTCCAACAAGGTCGTTAGCGTTCTTTGAAGCGACTCGGGCAAATTGGCCATTCCAGTTTTGAGATCGGCGACTGTGCGGATGCCATCGGTAGTGGCGGGCGCAATCAGGTCCAACAGCGCAAGCGCAAATGTCCGAGAGGGTATGTAAGAAGGCTTACTATTGGGTGGTGATAAGCTCTCGATTAAGGGATGCTCATAAAGTCGTGCAACCCAACCAGTCTGCGAAGGATCCTGCAACAATGCCTGGATCCCTTTCACAAGGTTTTTCGCGCGAGATTTCAGCAACGCGGCGATCAGTTCGTTTATTGCGCTGACCACCAGACTCACTAAGAGATAAATGAAGACTATCGCGACCGCTACGTCGAGAATCGTAGATCCAAACATGCTACGCTGTGTGTTGTCTTCCTTACATTAAGGAGTTTTGCCCTACTGCTGAATTAGCCTTTAACGCTGACCTTTTGGCGAACCTCCTAAGAACTCCAGTTCATGTCTGAGAAACAGTCTTTCGCCTTATCGAGTCCTCCCCAATTTGAGAAGAGCTGCGCGCCGTACTGGTCGATATCTGGTTGCGAGAGCGGCCAGTTTTGAGCGCTACCTGGGAAAACGATGTAGGCTATGCCATGTCCAATCCCGCCGCTCTTTGGACTTGAAGGAATCCCCAAGGCACTAGCCAGAGCAATTGATCCCTCGCCAATCTTGCTAGCAGGTCCTACGTCTGCATAAACTGCATAATCATAAGCGCCTGTATAGGGACGAAGCACTACTGCAAAATCACCGAGTTTGGCGCCTAAACCTAGCCTGCCAGGCAACACGATGAAGTTTACGGCCTCTGCGTTCACATATCGGCGTGGGTCCTTTGGGTCACAATTGGGGTCTTCCAACGTCGTTGTCGAAATGTAAAAGCCCGGAGCCGGGTCAGTATCCGCTTGAACGAGCGGCTTGCCGTTAGGTTGACCATTATTGGTGACCAGCGCCCACCAATTGCCGGGATGACCGGCATTGGCAAGATAATCGAGCCCCGATTTCCCATCCGGGTGGTAGGCATGATAGGCGCCGTCAGCATCTATCTCCATCCCCGATTGATAGAAGAAGGCGGAGTCGTCATCATCAAGCGTATTTATGTTTGAATAACCAATTCGTTTTAGGAATTTTAGATTAGCCATATGTTAGTCTGGTCTGTTGATTGTTAGCGCAACTGATTTTAAATTGTCAGGCTTATTGGTGATCCATCCAATAATGCTCCAGTCTCTTCGAGCTCAAGCATTGCAGTTCGAGCCGTTAAGGGTAGTCCAGGGACTCAAATCTCGTGTGGCCGGCCTGTCGAAACAGCTCGTTTAGCACCAGGTTTGCCGCTATCTCGATCGACACACCCTGTTTCGCCATATAGCCGGCGATTGCCATTCCAAGCCCGTACTGGACCTCCGGCTCTCGGCCCTTGGCTCTCCCTTCTTGGACGCCTTCGTTGAAGGCCTCGGCTGACTCCTCGTCGCTATGAAATGGATCGTCGGGCAGACCAAGAGAGTTAAGGCCCGGTGACTTCCACGGGATGTTGGGCTTCCCGAGCTGTTCCCAGAGAAGACCGAAGAGAAAGCCGCGGTTCTTTTCGCGCTTTAGGCCTTCACCGAACGCCTCGATGACCTCTGAAAACAGATCTGTAAGCATCAAAGCGTAGCCAATAGGAGTCGTGAACTCTGCGATGCTGAATAGCACTGTGCCTTCTGCAGTCCAGAAGGAGGCTACCTCGATGACGGCAGCGGCGCCATGACCGCCGGTCAGCGTCACGTGGGCCCACTTCTTGAATTCCTCTGCAAAGTTCGGATCATGCACGTCAGGCAGACCTGTGGCAGCCGACGGTGGCGGGCTGGTTCCGACGGGACCCGTGGCGTCCACCGAGTCAGGCGAGGCGGGAGGGCTCGTCGACCAATTGTACCGACCCGGTCTCCCGTCGTAGATCTGGTCGTGGATGTCGTTCCAGTAATCGATGAGCGTTGAATCAGCCGGATCGTTAGGATTCAGCTTGGGGGGGGCAGAGGGAAAGAACTCGAAGAAAGCCTTGTCCGTCAACCGATTGACGACGTCGTCGCGGATTCGAGACCACGCAACAATCCAATCCGCATGCTCTGGATTGTCAGGGTCGAGCTTCTCTGGCGCGCCTGGGTTCGCGTCAAAGAACTCCAGGTCCGTCATCGCGTACACATCCGACTGCATCGGCAGGTCACCCATGATGCTCCTTCCCGAGAGGCTCTGGCCGCAAATAGATACGCGAGGCCGAAGGTTCTCTTACTGGCGTGTCTTTTCTCACGAAGTCGCCAGTGTGGCGGGTTCCCTTATTTGCTTGCCGGGGAGTGAGACCGGGTGACAGCTCTACCACTGAGCGACACCAACGCCCAGCCGAGTTTGCCCGAAATGCTGTTCGTCTGCGATGACCGTTATTGATAATAATTTGCTTTTTCACGGTCAACCGGAGGATAGCCGTGCAGGGGCGCGGGGACAAGGAAAAATAATTGGTAAAGTTGTGGCGACCCAGCAAGGTACCGCCCTCAAATCGGAATCGGGCCGGCCGGATTCGGATCGGTGTTACTGGCGAACATGATCTCGAGCAACTGCCCGCCGTAGGAAGCCGCCAGGATGCGCGTCTAGAGAAGACCGTCGCGCCCACCTTTCGGCATTCTCGTGCGTTGCAATGAACGCGATGCCTACAGGGATTGCGTCGCCGAATAATGCCGTTGTGACGGGACGCATCGGGGAAAAAGACACGGCTTTAGTCATGTCCACATTCACGACGGCGGCGACCACAATCAACCCACGTCGCCGCATGTCGGCGGGCTTGATGTCGATTCGATAATGCACCTAACAATAGCGCACGAATTTTTCTGCGGAACTACTCTCTTTCTTCTTACATAGATAAGCGGGCCGTGGTTGCGTCCATCTTACCATAGACGGCAACTTGGCTACCGATTACTCGTTACCAGAAGTTCACTGGTTTTACAGATTACGTGAGATGGCATCAGGACGGGTTCGGGCAGCAGGGCAGCCCACGGGGACTGTTGGTAGGAATCGCAGGACAAAGTCGGTGTCGCTCATTTTCCTGTTGGCTTGGACAGTCGCGCGCCAATTGAGCCAATTCACTTGATCAAACCATTCTCTGACCTGAAACGGGATTGGCTTAAAAGCTTCTTCAAGCACCTGGACGGTCGACTCTTCAAAAACGGTTCTCACCATCAGTAACTGATTGAATTCAATATGATCAAAGTTCACGTGGTAAGGAAACGTTGAACGGTACAGATGCCCGACGCGGGCGCCCGTCACACACTTAACACCCAGGCCCGTTATCCAGGCCCTCATTGAGAGGTCAATGTCCTCAACTCCGTAAACACGAAAGAGCGGTGAAAACCCTCCTGTCTGTTCATAGGTCTCCCGCAATATCATCTTACACCCGCCGATAATCATTGGTACTTCAACTGCTCCCTCGCCTGGGAATCTTGTTCGATGCCGGACCACAAAGCCCGGATAACACTGGCTCCCATAGTTCCGTTCATCGCACCAGATAATATCCGAACCCCAGCAGTAACAAATTGATTGTTCATAGTCCCAAGCCTCCGAGCACAACAATGAGCCTGAATCAACATGAACCATCATTTGATCAAGCCAATCCGGCGCGAAGGTCATATGAGCATCAAGCCATACGAGGATATCTCCGTTTGCAATCTCAGCGCCTTGTCGCCGAGCCCCTGACGTGCCAAGCGGGTCCTCATTGCGTACCACTAACACTGCTGCTGGTTGCTGGCACGCAATCGGAACCTCGCTGCCGTCATCGATCAGCACAATTTCGCGGTTCTGGCGTTTGGTGGTTCCAAGCAAACCGTGAATCGTCGTCTGCAAGACCGCCGGCGACTCGTTGCGTGCGGTTATGATGAACGAGATATTGTACCCCATCTGGCTGGAAGTGTCAGTCTTTCAGGTTTGTTACGATGCCATTTGGCGGTTGCTGCTACAACTGGTTTCAAAAGTCGCTGAGGTGAAGGAGAGGAATTGATTTTGGACCCACTACGTTTTGTAATTGTAATTTTTGCACTGTTAGTGTGGAAAGCTTGGAATGCGAGACATTTCACTCTTAAGCAATCGTCAATGGGAAAAGATGCAGGCTCTCTTACGCGAAGAAATCAAATTCCTTCGCACGACCCTCGAACCATCGCTGATTGCTCTCCGGCGAAGCCTTTGGGATAAGATCCTGATCGATGATGGTCAGCTTATCGATGTTCGGATTGTTCCGGAAAACGATTTGTTGCGGCTCGCTCGAGAGCACTCAACCTTGCCATATTTCTTCTTGAGACCTGGCAGGACCGCAGCGGCTATTAGGTTGTCACCGACACCACCAAAGCGTCCGATCCCCGCCCAGCCGGTTTGCTGCAGGCTGCCAGTTTTCGCCGGCTCGGATGAGGGCGCCGAAACGGATAGCTCAGTTGGCCAGGCGTGAGACATGCGGCTCTTTCCAGCTGGACATTGGCGATTCGATCTTTCGCACGCCGTCCACCTTGATTTTGTATTCGGCCGGCAGGCAAAGCATGTTGATCGAAACGATCCCGCCGAAGACGTTCTCTGGATTGCCTGCGAGGTTGTCCGTATTAAAGAGCGGCGGTAGGTGCCAATAGAGATTGTAATCTAGCTCCATGATGGCAGAGATTAGACGGGCGCTCTTTTCTTCGCGGTCGTTCTCAACATAGATCTCTGGCCGGCACCGTCTGATCTTTTCGCGCGCGCCAGCGATGACGTCGATCTCCATACCCTCGCAATCGATCTTGATGAAATGCGGGTCGGGCTCGAAGTTATCCAGACGCACCAGCGGGACCATCTCGGGCGTCGACGGCTCAAGCGCCACGCCGCCGAAATTTCCAGGTTGCGCATAGTTCACTGAAGGAACCCCGATAAGTTCCCATTGACCTGGATCGGGATTGCCGACCGCCTTGCGCTCTGCCCACACGTTGAACAGACCATTTTGGGCAATGTTCGCACAAAGCATCTGATGGATAATGCGCTGCGGCTCAAAGGCGAACACGCGGCCGCCGTCGCCGATCAGGCGCGCCATCGGCACCGTATGGCACCCAATGTTCGCGCCAATCTCGAAGACGACGTGGCCCGGCTTTAGCAGCTGCGCAAACAGCTTTGTTTCAATTTCTGAATATTCCCAGTAGAGATCGAGTGACCGGCCGATGAAAATATCATGCGGCATATAAAGCATCTGCCCATGCCGGCATTGCCGCCACCTGACATGTGGACTTGAATGAACTGTCGTCGGCTTGCCGTCGACCTTGTCGAGCATCGTCTACCTCAATCCAGATGGAGTATCCGGCAAGCGCCGCACTTCATTCGGCCGCTCGATCATATCCGAAATCTGCGCGCGTCGATTCGCGTCGATGACCTCGTTGCGAAAGCTTTCCACCGCCGCACCACTTTGCCGCTGCATTTGCGAATTTTCGATGGTCAACATGATCCTGGTTCAACTTGGTAGCAAACTGTTCCTTGTAGGCGTTGAAGAACTTCTCATGATCAAACTTGGGTGATTTGCTTCCTATGGATAAGCAGTGTCAGCTCGCTATGGTTCAATGTTGTAAGATATTTCGGATGGACGAATTCCAATTTGCAAAAACAACGGACCGTCGGACGGAACAACAAAGCAGATGAGGCCGTGCCTTGTTTTCCAACTCGTTCGGTGGGCGAGAGGAGCGGTTAACTGTTCATACGTTTGAAAGTTCCAGCCCTTTTCTTTACCCAACTCCAGAAGCCGGAGCCGAATATTCGCGTCGCTGCCAAATACCGAGCGAGCGTACGTGAAAAATGAGAAGACTGTTGGACCACCAGCTAGCGAATAAGAGAAGCTGAATCCGAGGTTCTCGTCCGGAATAGTTGATTGCACTGGCCGGTGGTACGACTCTGCAAGCAAATTGAGCAGGGAGGTTTTTCGTTCTGCTAAGCCGGCTTGACCCATCAGTCGCTCGAGTTCCCAAGTCTCAAGCCGATCTATTTGAAAGTAACACTCGAAACGTTTCTCCCCAGGCTCATAACCGATCAGGCGAAATTCAGGATTACTTAGGTTAGGCAGGGGTTGATGGGCGATCGTTGCTCGCACCAAGTCTTGCGCCTCGCGCATTCCCGTTCGCGGGACTTCAACATAGACTTTGAAACGATCGCCGAAGTGGTCATGCCGCCCACCGATCCAGGCGCCATACGATAAAGGCCACGCAGCCTGCACTTGATGAAGGAGTCGAGTAATGTGTGCGGCAGGAACAACGCCGCCTAGTCGATCGATTAGCTCCAGGGCGCAGGGCAGACGTTCAACTTCGGCGACTTCCGGGCCGGCCACTTCCGCCGTGTAACGGACGGTTGCGTCCAATGAAGACAAAGTAAACTCGAGTGGAAAGCCATCGCCAGTTAGACGGCTAAACGACCA
>WNFS01005772.1_pt1 | contig 10587 bp, 15 predicted proteins | sample 5400141 | NCBI WGS metagenome assembly WNFS01 (sample SAMN13153358, study PRJNA577476) | soil metagenome | isolation source: 60 cm saprolite under Madrone tree | place: USA:California | collected 2016-06-14
ACTTGCCGCACGGATAAGGGGAATTTCTGAACCACCACACGCGCCAGAGGAATCGATCATGAGTGCCGAACCCATGCAGACGTCCGATGTCATCGGACTGACAAAAGTCGCGCCGTTTTCGCGCCGCGGCTTCATGACCGCCACCGCCGCCGTAACGGCCGGCTATACACTGGCCGCCGGCCCGGTGCGCGCCGATGTCATCAAGACCGACACCGACGGCCTCACCACAGGTGAAGCAAAAATAAAAGTGGCCGATGGCGAGATGCCCGGCTATTTCGCGCGGCCGAATGGCGTCAGCAACCCGCCGGTCGTGCTGGTGGCGATGGAGGTTTTCGGCCTGCACGAATACATCAGGGATGTGACACGGCGCCTTGCCAAGCTCGGCGCATTCGCCGTCGCGCCGGATTATTATTTCCGCAAAGGCGATCTCACCAAGATTACCGATATTCCGCAGTTGCTGCCGCTTGTGAATTCCAAGCCGGATGCGGAACTGCTGTCCGACCTGGACAGCACCGTTGCCTGGGCCAAATCGCAGGGCGGCGACACCGGCCGGCTCGGCATCATCGGATTCTGCCGCGGCGGACGGACAGTCTGGGAATATTCCGCCCACTCTGGCGCGCTCAAGGCGGGCGTCGCGTTTTATGGCCCGCCGGTCGATCCGCCGAATCCGCTTTGGCCGAAAAGCCCGACCCAGCTTGCCCCTGAGATGAAGGCGCCGGTGCTGGGCCTCTACGGCGAGGCTGATACCGGCATTCCCGTGGCTCAGATCGAGGCGCTGAAGGCCGCGCTGGCGGAGGCGAAGAAGCCGGCCGAGTTCAAGATCTATCCGGGCGCACCGCACGGCTTCCACGCCGACTATCGTGCGAGCTACCGCAAGGAAGCCGCCGACGATGCCTGGAGCCAGATGCAAGGCTGGCTCCAGAAATACAAAGTACTGGGCTAAGGCACGGTGTCACCGATGGCGCGTGGCCTCGCACCATGCGCTGTCGTTTTTTCTCAGGCGGCAAGAAAATGCCGGTCAGCCTATCCGAACCGACCGCTGTTGCGACGCTGTTTGGACATTTGCTCGATCTCCCAGAGCATCCACACAAACGCGATGCCCAAGCCGACGACGACGCCCAAAAACAGCAACGTCAGGGCCGGAGCTGTGAGCATGGTGAACATCCATAAATCAAAGCAAACGCCGTACCAGCGCGTGGCAAGAAAGCGGCCTCGGTGCAGAATACACCAAGGCCGCGGGAATTATCCCGCCGTTCTCAACTTTATTTGACTGGACCGGCGCTCCTTCCACCCGTCAAAGGGCGGCAGCGGGATCAGTTACAAACCTGGACAGGACGGAGACGCCAGCCGTAGGGCGTATGCACGCGCCGCTGCACCACGTAGCAATCGCCGTTGTCGTAGTAGGTGTCGTCATAGCCATAATCCGGATAACCATAATAGTCGTCGTAATATCCGTAGGGTCCGTAGCCTAGCCCGACGCCAAAGGCGCCTATCCCAAATCCGCGACCATGGTGGAATCCATGATGGATGCGGCCGCCGTGGAAATTACCGCCCTGGAAACCACCGGGTGCGAACGCATTAGCCGCCATGGGGCTGCCGCGAACCGCTGCTGCGCCAGCTGTTCCAACCGCCGCGGAGCGGAAGCCGCCGCCTCCGAGACCGCCTCCCATCCCGCCGCTACGGAAGGCGGCGCCGCCACCCATTCCGCCACCGTGGAAGCCGCCTGCACCAAAGCCACCGCCATGGAAACCGCCACCGCCGCCAAAACCGCCACCGTGGCCACCGCCTCCTCCACCAAAGCCGCCGCGAGCCGAGGCGACTGTCGGCGCCAAAATGGCAACCGAAGCGGCCGCCAATAAAGCTATGATCGTTTTGCGCAACATGATTTTACTCCGTACGATTGATTGCTCCCAGCCGCCAACCCATGCAGCGGGAGATAGTTGCGGCTTCAGAGGAAGTTGATAGCGCGCGGCAATACTCTCGCTAAATTCTTCTTTAGACTTGCAGCGTTCCAAGACACTCCCACGTGAGATCGCCGTGCGAAGTGTTTTTCCGTTTGAGATTTAACGACAGCGTGTATCACTGGTTCCGCGCCGGAACGATTTCTGTCTTTCGTCATTGAACCAGCACCGTTGCGACGCAGGGGGATGGGCCGGTCGTGCGCAAATTAATCGACTTCGACGCCGACACTTTCGACAAGCTCAAGCAGCTTTCCCGTGATCGAATGGCGACCGTCCAGGAACTGGCGGACGAAGCCTTCGCCGACCTGCTCAAAAAGCACGGCATACCCATCGACCTGAAGGATGCGCTGCGCAAGAGCGCATCGCTTCCGAAGACGGCGGCGCCCAAGAACGCAAGATCGAATCCATCGAGGAAACCGAAATCATGACGACCGATCCAGATCCATTCGAGGAAGGCCAGCGCGCCGCGCGAAAGAACATTCCCGCCGACGGCAATCCGTATCGGGACGGCAGCGAGGAACATTCGCTCTGGGCCGCCGGTCACGAAAGAGTTGCCGGCGCGGCCGAAGCCGACGAGTCGGAAGGGACTTGAACGCAGGCCGCGTTCAGTCGGACGCGCAGCTTGCAGCAGGCATTCTTAGCTTCGCTCGAAGCGATTGCGCCCGCGCGGAAGTTGCGCCGGCTTCCGCAATTCCCAGAACATCCAGACCAATGCCGCTCCGAGGCAAACCACCGTGCCGAGAAACATCAGCGTCATCTGGGGGGCTGTCATCATCGTGGTCATGGCTTGGTCCAGGCAACCTACTCGCTTCAGGTCCTGCGCAAGGCGCCATGCGTGGCGGAGCCTATGGCGCGTATTGCGCCTCTCCGTTGCCGAACGACCAGTTTTCCTTCTTCACCTCGACAAGACTGATGAACACGTCCTGCGGCCGGAGATTCAAATGTTGCTGCAATCCCATCGCCACGGCCTTGTAGAAGGCGCGCTTCTGATCGACCGTTCGGCCCTCGTTCAGCGTCAACTGAATAATCACGCAGTCCTTTGATCGCTGGATTCCGAGATAATTGGGATCGACGATAAAATCGTCCCCCGGGTGCTCGGTGATGATCTGAAAACGATCGTCCTTCGGAGCCTTCAAGGTCTCGAGCATCGCCTGGTAGACGACCTCCCCGATCGTCTTGCGATAGTTCGCCGATTTTCCGGTGGCGAGATCGATGCGAGCAAGTGGCATTGGGAATTTCCTTTCATACCGTGAGTACCGCGCCATGGCGCGTCAGTTCCGCGCGCAGATGTCGCTGCGTTTGCCGCCATATCAGACAGCCAGCAGCCGGCTTTCCTGTGTTCGGCCGTCATATCCCAGGCGTTTGCCGGCACTTCGTTGACGACGATGTAGGTCGCCGGATTGAGTTCGGAACCAAGGACGCCGGTGAGAAGTCTCATGGTTTTCTCGATGAAGCGCGCCTTTTGCTCGGGCGAATTGGTGCCGGCGGTGATCGTCGCCTCGACGTGAACCGCAACCTTCACCGCAGTGCCACCGATCGCCCAGTCGGCCGTCGCCGGCTGCTCCACCAGCACGTTGGTGAGATCAGCCCCGTTTACCGAGCACGGAAGCCATCAGCTGCGTGATCTCCGTGTGCAGAAGCGCGACCTGCTTCGGCGTTAGCCTCGGTCCTGAAACTGTCATTCGAACGAAAGGCATGGGGCGCTCCCAAAGCTGGCGATGGATGGTCCGTTGCCGGCAATATGGATTCTTCCCATAAAGAAGAAAAACAAATATGTATGATGGTATGGTTCAGAAAAAACGAACTGTTGTCACAACCAATCTGGATATCGACTTCCTCCGCACGCTGGCGAGCGCGGAAGATCTCGGCGGCTTGAACCGCGCGGCTGAACGTGTGGGCCGGTCCCAATCCGCGGTCAGCCAGCAAATGCGCAAGCTGGAAGAGAAGGTCGGGCAACGCCTGTTCCGCAAGCAGGGTCGTGGCCTGGTGCTGACCGAGCCGGGGGAGCTGCTGCTCAAATATGCCCGCCGGATATTGGCGCTCAACGACGAAGCGATTGCCGCGTTACATGGTTCCGGTCTCGAAGGCGTGGTGCGCTTCGGCTTGCCGAGCGACTTTGCCGAAACCTGGCTGCCGGCGGCGCTCGGGCAATTCAAGCGAGCTCACCCGCTGATCCGCGTCGACGCGAGTGTCGACCGAAACGCCGTACTGTTCGAACGCCTGGAAAAGGGCCAACTCGATCTGGCGATGTTCTTTAGCGACGGTCAGCATCAAGGCGCAGAACGGCTGGCGACCCTGCCGATGGTATGGATCGGAAATGCGGAACGTGCCTGGGATCCGACCGAGCCGGTTCCGCTGGTGCTGTTCGAAGCGCCCTGTGTTTTCCGGAAAGCGGGTATTGCAGCGCTTGATGCCGCCGGAATCCCCTGGCGGATCGCATTTACGAGTCCCAGTCTGGCGGGTCTTTGGGCGGCGGTCGAGGCGGGCCTTGGGATAAGTCCGCGAACCACGGCGCACTTGCCGAGTTGGCTCAGGGTCCTTGGCAAGCCCTACAAGCTTCCGAAACTGCCTTCGGTCGATCTGTCGCTTTACGATCGCGGCCGGCCGCTCACGCCGGCGGCGATGCGCCTGAAGGCGATTTTGACCGAGACAATTCCGGCAGGCCTAACCGAATTTCGGCGCGCGGCTCCTTCGGTGCATCATCGAGGATCGAGCGCGTCGTAGAATTCTCTCCGCGTCGCGGCGCCCGCGACTGATCTTCTTTGAGCGTCAGCCGACCTTCTTCAGGCCTTTTTTGAATCGCGGCCCGTTGATGGCATAGGATTTCGCGGCACTTCCCATCGCCGCGATTTGCGCCGGCTCGAGTGTGCGGATCACCCGCGCCGGCGCGCCGATGATCAAGGAGTGCTCGGGAAACTGTTTGCCTTCGGTGATCACCGATCCCGCACCGACGATGCTGCCGCGGCCGATCCGTGCACCGTTCATGACGATCGAGCCCATCCCGACCAGCGCGCCATCCTCGAGGGTGCAGCCATGCAGAATGACGTTATGACCGACCGTGCAGTTTTTTCCGATCGTCAGCGGGAAACCCATATCGGTGTGGCAGGTCGAGTTGTCCTGCACATTGGAGCCTTCACCAATCTCGATCCACTCATTGTCGCCGCGCAACACCGCGCCGAACCACACGCTTGCCGAATTGTGCAAACGGACCTTGCCGATCACCGTGGCGGTGTCGGCGATAAAATAGTTTCCGTCACTGGGGAGTTCGGGCGCCTGCCCGTCCAATTCGTAGATCGCCATGCGTCATTGATCTCCTGTTCGCGGAGAACCTTGGCATAGCCGTACCGTTCAGGCCAGCACTCCGGCGGCGCGCAGCGTCATCACGAAAAACGTCCCGGACATCAGGCTCCAGAACCCCGCCAGGATGGTCGCCATCATAACGAATTGGAAGCGACGGCGCTCGATCTTCGCACCGCGCAATGTGTTGCGCATGATGATGAAGGGCGCGGCAAAAACCAGAAACGGCACCGCAGCGAAAGTCATCGGCGCCACCCCCGCCTGCAGCAGCCCAAAACCCGCGGGCCGCTGCACCATTGCCTGATATCCACTGGCCAGCGCGCCGGCCAGTGCAAAGCCGATGCAAAGGGAGAACAGGGAATTCAACGCTTCAGGCGACATCGCAAGGTCTTCCGGTACACTGGAACTTGCCTTGCTTCGCAAAATTGGCCGTCCGCCGCCACACTATCCTTAAGGAAAGGTTAACAGCGGTGACGGGAACCGCGGCTTGCCCATGGCTCGCCGGGTATCCGTTGCCTGAAATCGTGCGGAAATTCGATGACGCATGGCATATTCGGAGGTGATTCGGCGCCAGTGCTTCGATTCCGAAGTTCGCCTTTGGACGTCCCTCACGATGCTTCGCTCATGACATTCCTTTCGACCGCCCAGCAGATCGCGCGCAGTTCGCGCCAGGATCCCCGCGGCCACATCATTGCGATCGCGCTGGCGAGCGCGGTTACGGCTGGCGCGATTGCCCTGATCGCCTATTTGCTGTGGCCGACCTGGGGGCCGGATGCTTCAAGCAGTCCGGCACGACTGCCGGTCAGCATCGGCGCGACGCTCTTTAATGTGCCGACGGCGGCCATCCGGATGAAAATTCAACGCCACTCCGGGCAGCAGGAACGCATCGATCTCAGCTTCGCTTTTCCCTCGCTCGAGGCTTCCGATGCACCGAAGCACGTCAGCGCGGATACCGTGGAAGAAACCGCCCAGCCGATCGACCGGATCTTCCTGTCGATATCGGCGCATCATGACACGCTGGCGCCGGATGCCCGCGTGCGCACCATCTATCCGCGCTACCTGGAGCAGGCATCGATGCCCGGGCAGGACGGATTGACCATGCGCGCATTTCGGGACGGCACGCCTTACGGCAATGAAGATCTGTTCCTTGCCAACACACCTGGTCTCAGCGCGCGCTGCTCGCGCGACGCTGCAACTCCTGGAATGTGCCTGAGCGAGCGCCGCATCGACGGGGCCGATCTGACGTTTCGCTTCCCCCGAAGCTGGCTCGCGCAATGGCGCGACGTCGCCAATGCGATGGACCGCTTGACGCTGCAATTGCGTGGGCCAGGGGGATAATCATCCGTGCACAACGGCTTTGCCATGATCGCTGGAGGTCCGAACCTCGAACGATGACTTTATGCACGTGGGCATCCTTCGAGACGCCGCGCAAGATGCGCGGCTCCTCCAGCGATAACGGCGAAGCCGTTACGCAGGGATGACGGACAGCTGGAAAACTCAGCCTTGCTCGACCAGATCGTCCTCGAGGATCGCCATCTGGAATTGAAATGAGCGATCGTCATCTTCATCATCGACGAACAGCACGCCGATGAATTCCTCGCCGATATAAACTTCGGCTGAATCGTCCTTTTTCGGCCGCGGCACCACGCGAATCTTCTGATTGCCGAACAGGCGCTTGAGATAGGCGTCGAGTTTCCTGACTTCCTGAACGTCCACGGCAATCTCCAATACGATTTAGGTTTCGGCAAGTTTTTAGGACGAGACGAAGCGAACTGCTAGCCGTATCTGCACAAATCACAAACGCGATTCAAGCGGTTAGTTCATACCTTACGCGTATTCTGATCGCAAAACCGCTATCCCAGTTGCGGAACACGCGCTGGAAAATCAAATCCCGATGGCGTTGATCATCTGATCCATGGTGCGGGATGGCTCGGCGCAGCCGGCCTCGCCGACGATCTTGGCGGGAACCCCTGCCACGGTCACATTGTGAGGCACAGCCTTCACCACCACGGAACCGGCGGCGATACGGGCGCAATGGCCGATCTCGATATTGCCGAGAATTTTCGCGCCGGCCCCGATCAATACGCCGTGGCGGATCTTGGGATGGCGATCCTCGTTCTCCTTGCCGGTGCCGCCAAGTGTGACCCCATGCAGGATCGAGACGTCGTCTTCGATCACAGCGGTCTCACCGACCACGAACCCGGTGGCATGATCGAGGAAGATACCGCGGCCGATTATTGCTGCGGGATTGATATCGGTCTGGAATACCGCCGAGGAGCGGCTCTGCAGATAATACGCAAAATCCTTGCGGCCTTTTTGATAGAGCCAGTGCGCCAGACGGTGGGTCTGGAGGGCGTGGAAACCCTTGAAGTAGAGCAGCGGGTCGATGAAACGCGAGGTCGCGGGATCGCGGTCGTACACCGCCACCATGTCGGCGCGGAAGGCATTGCCGAGATCGGGCTCGTCGCGCAGGGCTTCGTCAAAGGCCTGGCGGATCAAGTCGCCCGACAGCGCCGAATGGTCGAGACGCTCGGCGATGCGATGCACCACTGAGTCCTCCAGCCGTTCATGATGCAGCACGGTGGAATAGATAAAAGAAGCCAGCTCAGGTTCGCGGCGAACGATGTCTTCCGCCTCGCCGCGCACGCGATCCCAGATCGGATCGAGCGCCGCCAATTTCGCACCCTGCGGATTGATCTGATGCATTGCCATGTGCTGCTCTCGCAAATTCGATTGTTTCGCCGGGCATTATAGCACGACGGACGGACGGCTGTCCTAGCGCGACTTTGTCAAAAATGAACCGCGGCTTTAGCTTTAAATGCGCGCTAAAACGTTGAAGTCGCACACTTTAATCACGTCAGCCGAAACCCACCTTGGCCCAAATCATCGGCTCAAGGTGGTCGGGAATTCCAGGAAATCAAGCCAGCGATTACGGGCGACGGGACAAAAATTCCAGCACACCCTCTTTGTAGACCTTGTCGCCAACGGCCCGCATGTGGTCGCGGTTGGGAATGTCGAGCACCTGCGCGCCCGGGATAATTTTACCCAAGGCTGCGGCTGAGCCCGCGATCTCGTCTGACGTGCCGACGGCGATCAGCACCGGCACGGTGATCGCGGCGGCCTCGTCCCTGGTCATCAGCCGCCGCGAGCCGCGCAGGCACGCCGCCAGCGCCCGGCGATCGGAGCGGGTCTGGTCCGCGAAGGCGCGGAACGTCCGCCCCACCGGATCGGTCACTTCATCGAGCGAGGACGCCTCCAGGGCGACCGCGACGCTTTCACCGGGGCCGCCGCCCTCGATCAAGCCCATCCCGATGCCGCCGAAAATCGCCGAACGAAGCCGCTGCGGCTGGCTTCGCGCCAGCCAGGCCGTCATCCGCCCGCCGAGCGAATAGCCCATGATGTCGGCGCGCTCGATGTTCAGATGATCCATCAGCGCACTGACGTCGCCGGCCATCGTGCCGATGTGATACTGCTCGGCATCGTAGAGCTTGGCGGAATCGCCATGGCCGCGATTGTCGAGCGCGATGACGCGGCGGCCGTGTTTCTTCAGTTCTGAAACCCAGGTCGGATACACCCAGTTCACATTCTTGCTCGACGCAAAGCCGTGCACCAGCAGGATAGGATCGCCCTCGCCTTCGTCGAGGTAGGCAATCTCAACTGCGCCGTTATGAAAACTCGGCATCGGTTAATCCGTATTTTTGGGAGAGGGATCGGCGATGGAAGGTCGCAAGCTTAGCCGTGCGCGACCGCGCCCGCCAGGGACGGCTCAGACGGCAAAGCCGCAGCCGCCATTTGCTTTCTTAGCCGCCGTGCCTTCTTGCGAAGCAGCCAAGACATGGTCAGGCGTTCGGTGGTGGCTTTGATCGATGACAGAAGGCCGAACAGGGCCAGCAGCGCGCTGAACACCCACAGCGTGAGATCGAACGCACCGGCCGCCAGCAGCAATGCGCCGCGGCCGAGCACCTTCAGGATCGCGCGGGTCTGGCTGCCCTTGGACTCCGCGAGCCGCGCCGCCCGTGCGACATCCTTCGGGCCCTCCGCGATTTTCAACGTTTCCTGCGCGGCGCGAATCCCCGCCTTCTCACTGACGCGTCCGACGTCCTTGGCGAGGCGGACCAGCGCGCCGGCCTTCTCGGCGCGAAACGCCGCTCTTATCGCTGACATGGTCTGCGCCGGCCGCATCACCGAGCCGGACGCGACCGCATGTTGCAGCATCGGCGCCATCGGCGCATCGACCATCTCGCGCGCGGAACGGCCGGCCCATTGCGTGAGCCCCTCGCCCAGCCGGCCCACCTTGCGGGCATCCTTGACCAGGGTGAGACCGGCGCGCACCGGCGCCGCGCCGCCGAGAGAGACATAGGTCGCCGCCGTTACCGCAAGGCCCGCAGCGGCCAGACCCAGCACCAGCCGATCGGTGTCCTCGCCCATCGCCATATGCTTGCCTTCGCGCACCACATCCCTGATGTCGCCGAACACGAAGAGATCGCCTGCAACCGTCCCCGACAGGCTGGCGACGTCGTCGGCATTGCCGGTCACCAGCCCCGTGGCGAAGCCCTTGGCGAAGTGCGAGGTCGATTTTTCCTCTGCAACGGCATCGCTCACCCGCGTCGTCAGCGCGTCGCTGAGGGCAAGGTTTTTCTCGCGCGCGAGTTCGACAAAACTGTTGGCGAGATCGGCATCGTGAGCGGCCAGCGCCGCCTCGATGTTTTGCTCGACCAGTGCCGGGTTATTTCGCAGAGCAGAATTGATCCTGATATCGGCGAGTTGCGCGGGCTCGTCCTGCGCCGCCAGGATAGCAAGGGCGTCGCGGGCGTGTGGCCAAAGCGCGGCGCCCACAGCGGCGCTCGCCACCATGTATGCCACCGCCAGACAGAGCCGCGTCCGTTTCATGCCAAAAACCCCTGGTTTTCGCTGCCCTCGAAATAGTGTGCCGCTTTTCGGACACAACGGCCCCGACGAAAGAAGGGCTTCTCTGGGACGACAAGATTGTGTCGAATTTGCATGAGCAAATGAGCGGTCGGGGCTCTAGGAATCAACTGTTCCCGCCAGTATGGTGCGCGGCATTTCGCGCTGCCGCATCGCGTTGATTGCGTCCGTCCGTCATTGCCATTCAAGGTGAGAATAATGTCCGACCATGTCGTCCCGCACTTCCACAACGATGCCGGCGTCTCGGTGATCGAGATCGGCTCGCAGGAATTCATGTGCGTGGGCGCCAATCCGCCGTTCGACCATCCGCATGTTTTCCTCGATCTCGGCAACGACAACGAGATCATCTGCCCGTACTGCTCGACGCTCTATCGTTTTGCGGCCGACCTCGCCGCCGGCGAAG
>WNFS01007334.1_pt1 | contig 10585 bp, 9 predicted proteins | sample 5400141 | NCBI WGS metagenome assembly WNFS01 (sample SAMN13153358, study PRJNA577476) | soil metagenome | isolation source: 60 cm saprolite under Madrone tree | place: USA:California | collected 2016-06-14
CACCAGCCTGTCGGTGACGAGCATCCCCAGCTCGCTCGGGAAGAGCGTGCCCTTCTCCCGCCGCACGTACTCGCGGTCCTGTATGGTCGAGAGGATCTGGGCGTAGGTGGACGGCCGGCCAATCCCGCGCTCTTCGAGGGTCTTGACCAGCGAGGCCTCGGTGAAGCGGGGCGGCGGCTGGGTGAAGTGCTGCTTCGGGTCGAGTGCGAGGAGCTTGAGGATCTCGCCCTCGGTCAGCGGGGGCACCACGGCCTCCTGCTCCTCCTCGGGCACCGCGTCCGACTCCTCGCGCGACTCGACGTAGACCGCCATGTAGCCCGCGAACTTGAGCGTCGAGCCCTGCGCCCGGAAAAGGCATGGGGCGGCCTCGATGTCGGCCGCCACGGTGTCGTAGACGGCCGGCAGCATCTGGCTCGCGAGGAAACGCTCCCAGATCAGGCGGTAGAGCGCGAGCTGGTCCTTGGAGAGAAAGCGCGCCACCGCCTTGGGCTCCCGCTCGACCGCGCTCGGTCGGATAGCCTCATGGGCCTCCTGGGCGCTCTTCTTCGCCTTGTAGGTGGGCGGGGCGTCGGGGAGATACTCGCGTCCGAGCCGCCCGGTGATCCAGGCGCGCGCCTCGTCCTGGGCCTCGCGCGCGACGCGCACGGCGTCGGTGCGCATGTAGGTGATGAGGCCGACCGCGCCCTCGCTCCCCAGCTCGATGCCCTCGTAGAGCTGCTGCGCCAGCATCATCGCCTTCTTGGCCGTGAAGTGGAGCTTGCGGCTCGCCTCCTGCTGCAGGGTGGAGGTGATGAAGGGCGCCGCGGGATTGCGCCGGCGCTCGCCGCGCGTCACGCTCTTGACCCGCCAGGTGGCGCCGTGCAGCGATGTCATGACCGCCAGGGTGGCGGCCTCCGTGGCCAGCGCCGCCTTCTCGCCGTTGTACTCGCGCAGGGTCGCGGTGAATTCCGGCGGATTCTTGCCCCGGAGACGCGCGTGGAGCGACCAGTACTCGGTGGCGACGAAGGCCAGGATCTCGCGCTCGCGCTCGGTGAGGAGCCGCACCGCAATGGACTGGACACGCCCGGCCGAGAGCCCGCGACGGATCTTCTGCCAGAGCAGCGGCGAGAGCTTGTAGCCGACCAGCCGGTCGAGGATGCGCCGCGCCTGCTGCGCGTCCACTTTCTTGATGTCGATCTTGCCGGGATGCTGGAAGGCAGCCTTGACCGCGCGCTCCGTGATTTCGTTGAACATGATCCGGTACGTCTTGGCCTTGGCCACGCCCAGCTCCTGGGCGAGATGCCAGCCGATCGCCTCCCCTTCGCGGTCCGGATCCGTGGCGATGTACAGGGTGCCGACCTTTTCCGCGGCTTTCTTGAGCTCGTCGAGCACCTTCTTTTTCGCGGGCAGGACGCGATAGTCCGGCTTGAAGTCCCTCTTCTCGTCGACGCCGAGCTTGCTCTTGGGCAGGTCGCGGACATGTCCCATCGAAGCCTTGACGATGTAGCTCGAATCCAGGTACTTCTGGATCGTCTTGACCTTGGTGGGCGACTCTACGACCACGAGGGACTTCAACGATCCAGAGGACCTCGTCGGCACGGAGGTCTTCGTCGGCGCCGGAATCTTCGTCGCCACCAGGGACTTCTTCGCGCCGCGCTTGGGCTTCATCCGAGTCTCACCTGTACGAAGCGCTTGCCCTCGAGCTGCCGGATGCGTCCGTCGACCTCGAGAGTCACCAGCAGGGCCGAGGCCCGGCCCACCGTCAACCCGCTGCGCTCGATGATGCTGTCAATGCCCATCGGCTCCTCGCCGATGATCCGCAGGAGCGAGAGTGTGCTTTCATCATTTTCATCCTCGACATGCCTGTCGGCATGCTGACCGTGGGCGAGACGGTCGCGGCTACGCGAGTCTGCGGTGGCGGTCGTGGCATTCACCGGTTTGACGCAATCCCGCCAGCGCAAAGGTAGTTGGCCGACGATGTCTTCCCAGCCCTGAATGAGCGCGGCCCCGTCCTGAATGAGGCGGTGCGCTCCCTCGCTCAGCGGGCTCGTCAGAGGCCCGGGCACGGCCATGACCTCGCGACCGAGCTCGCCCGCCAGCCCTGCCGTGATCAAGGAGCCGCTCCTCTCAGCGGCTTCGACCACCACCACTCCCAGCGAGAGCCCGGCGATCACGCGGTTGCGGGCCGGGAAATATCCCGCCAGCGGCGGGGTTCCGGGCTCGAACTGCGACACGAGCGCACCGGACGCTTCGATCTCTCCCGCCAGGCGGCGATTCTCGGGCGGGTAGATCACGTCCACGCCGGAGCCCAGCACCGCGATCGTCCGTCCGCCCGCCCGGAGCGCCCCGCGATGGGCGGCACTGTCGATGCCGCGAGCGAGCCCGCTCACCACGGTGACGCCGCGGGCCGCGAGATCGGCCGCGAGCCGCTCCGCCACCGCCACGCCGTAGGGCGTCGCCGCGCGCGCGCCCACGATGGCGACCGCAAGGGCATCGTCCTCGGTGAGCGTGCCGCGCACGTACAATCGTCCGGGCGGAGCCTGGATCTCGCGCAGGTTGGCCGGATACGCGGCATCACCGAGCAGGATCTGCCTCGGCGCGCGGCCTGTCTCATTCCGGATACGCTCGTGGGTGGCGCTCATGGGTTCGTCCGTCGGCTCGACGGAGTGAAAATCAGTATAGCAGACCGCCATCCCGCTCCCTCAAACCCTAGCGGCCACCCACGGGGCGCGCCGCCAGTAGCGTGCGGGCCTGCCGGGCCGCGTCGCTCTTCGGGAACCGCTTGACCACCTGCTCCCACGTGGCTTTCGCGCTCGCGCCGTCGCCCAGCGCACGCTGGCAGAGTCCGATCTTGAGCAGAGCTTCGGAGACCTGCGCCGCCTGCGTGTAGTTGTCCACGGTCTTCTGGTACTCGCCCATGGCCTGACGGTATTCGCGCTGGCGGTAGTACGCCTCGCCGATGTAGTTCTGCGCCACCGCCGCCTGTGGATGTGTCGGGTACTGCGCCACGAACTCAGTGAACTCGAGCGCCGCCTGCCCCTCATCGCCGGCACGTAGCCTGGCGAGCGCGGCGGCGAAAATTCGATCCGCCTCGGCGTTGCTCGAGGGCGTTCGTCCTGAAGCGGGCGCATCGGGAATGGGCGCGGCGGGCTTCGGCTCCGGCACAGCGGCGGCAGGCGGCGTGGGCGCGGGAGCCGGTGTCGGGGGTGGCGCGGGGGCGGGAACGGGGCGCGACTCCGGCGGGACGGGCGTCGCGCGCAACGACCGCATCGCGGTCTCGACGTCGTCGAGCGATGACTTGAGCTTGGCCAGCTGCTCGCTGAGGTTCTTGATCTCGGCCACGAGGAACGCCTGCTGCGCGTCCATCGCCTTGACGTCGGCCGCGAGACGCGCGATCTCCTGCGCCTGCGCATCCTGCGCGCTCTTCACATCGGTGACCGTGATGCGAGGCGGCGTCGCCTCCTGAGGTGTCTGAGCGCCGCGAGCACTCGTGCAGCCGGTGAGCGCAGCCGCGGCCACGCCGCAGAGCAGCGCGCGACCGGTGAGTGAGAGCATCACGGGCACCGTAGCATCCGGTTCCACGCCAGTCAAACCTGCCGCCCGTACTCTCGGCATTTTGACTCGCCGGAGGCTTTTCGCTAGCATGCGCGCATGGCCGAAGTCGCCTGGCCCTTCTACGTCTCGGCCGTGATGACGGGCGCGGCGTTCGGCTACGTTATCCAGCGCGGCGGATTCTGCCTCATGCGGGCGCTGGCCAACCTGTTCCTCATGGGCGACGCGACCATCGCGCGCGCCTACGCGCTCGCGCTGCTCGTGGCGATGGCCGCGGTGCAGGCGCTGTCCGCCGCGGGGCTCGTCGAAATTCCCATTCGTCCGTTCCACTGGATGTCGAACAGCATCGGCGGGCTCCTCTTCGGCGCGGGCATGGTGTTGGCCGGCGGCTGCTCCGGCAGCACGTGGTACCGCGTCGGTGAGGGGGCGATCGGCGCGTGGGTCATCCTGCTGGGCTTCGCGATGGGTGCGACGACCGTGAGGCTGGGCGCGCTCTCCTCCGTGCGCGCGGCGCTCCAGGCGCCCGCGGTGACGGTCGCCGACGCGCCGCCCACCCTCGCCACGGTGCTCGGCCTCTCCCCGTGGATCGTCATCGCGGTCCTGTGGGTGGCCGGTGGTCTTTGGCTCCTCCGCTCCAAGAGCCAGGACCAGCATGGCAAGTGGCCCTGGCACCTCACCGGCGTGGCCGTCGGGATGCTCATCGCGGCTGGCTGGTGGGCGTCGAGCTTCGGCGAGCGTCCCGTCGGCATCACTTTCGCAGTCAACACCGGCGAGCTCCTGACCTACCCGCTCGTCGGCTTTCCCAACCGCGTCACCTGGAGCATGGTCATGGTGGTGGCGGTGCCCATCGGCGCCTTCGCCGCCGCATGGTCCACGGGCGACTTCCGCTGGAAGCTCCCGCCCGGGTGGTCCCTCGTGAAGGTCTTCTCGGGCGGTCTGCTCATGGGCGGGTCCGCGATCCTCGCCGAGGGCTGCAACATCACTCAGGGTCTGACCAACGGATCCACGCTCGCGGTGGGCAGCCTGGTCACCCTCGCCTCGATGCTGATCGGAGGCTGGCTGACCCTCCGCACGATGTACGGGAACGCCGGCGCGTCGTGAGCACGATCAAGTCGCCGGTAACGTCGAATTGAAGGAAGTGGACTAGCGGACGTCGCGGAGAAGGATCACGGGCACTGTCGCGCCCGCTTCGATGGTCGTGTCGCCCGGGACGATCGCGAGGCCGTCGGCGGCCACCATCGAGCGCAGGATGCCCGAGCCCTGGCCACCCGTGAGCCGCGCGCGATAGCCGCCGTCCCCGCCGACCGACAGCGTCACGCGCAGATAGCCGCGGCGCCTGTCCCGATTCGGGATGCGAGCATCCGCGTGCGCCTCGACGACCGGACGCTGGAGCCGCGCGTGACCGCCGAGTCTCAGGAGCGCCGGGCGCACGAAGAGCTCGAAGGTGACCATGGCCGAGACCGGATTGCCCGGCAGCGCGAAGACGGGCAGCGCGCGTTTTCCCGAGGAGGGAATGGTCGCGAAGGCGATCGGCTTGCCTGGCCGCATGTCCACAAGCCACAGGTGCTGCTCCGCGCCGAGACGCTCGAGCGCGGCCTTGACGAAGTCGTGCTCGCCCACCGAGACGCCCGCCGAGGAGATCAGGAGATCGCAGTCGAGGCCCCACCGGAGGCGCGCCTCGATCTCGTCCAGCCTGTCCGGCGCCACCCCCAGCGACACGGGGTTTCCGCCGGCCTCCTCGACCTGCGCCATCAGCGAATACGTATTCGAGTTCGGGATCTGCCCGGGTCCCGGGTGCCCGCCCAGGTCCACGATTTCGTCTCCCGTGGACAGGACGCCGACTCGCGGCCGGCGGAGCACACGCACCTGGGCGCGGGCGAGGGCGGCAAGAAGGCCCAGCTCGGCGGGGCCGAGGAGCCGCCCGCGTTCGAGCACGCCCTCGCCCGCACGCATGTCCTCGCCTCGCGGACGGACGAAGTCGCCCGCATTGACCGAGCGTGACACGACGATCACCCCTCCGTCCACGATCACGTCTTCCTGGGGGATGACGCTGTCCGCGCCTTCCGGCAAGGGCCCGCCCGTGAAGATCCGGAAGGCTTCGCCCGAGCCGACCGCGCGCTCGGCGACGTGTCCCGCAGCCACCCGTCCCGAGACGGCCAGCCGCACGGGCGCCGGCGCCGAGGCGCGCCGCGTGTCGGCGCTCTGGAGCGCGTAGCCGTCCATGGAGGAGTTGGGCCACGGCGGGACGTCGAGGCTCGAGACCACGCTCTCGGCGAGGACGCGGTGGAGCGCGCCCGTCAGCGGCACCTGCTCGTCGCCGAGCACGTTCACGCGGGCCAGAATGCGCTCGAGGGCCTCCTCGACAGAGATCACGAAGGCATTGTACCGCGGGACAACCGGGAAGAGGCCCGGCCACCGCCCGGGCAGGCGCGGGACCTGCGTGGGCTGGCGCCTACGTGGGCGGGCGCCCTGGGTGGGCTGACGCCCTAGGTGGGCTGACGAAGAACCGGCTGGTACTTCGCGATGAACCGGCGGCGGCTGAGCGCGAAGAGGGCGAAGAAGCCGGCCGTGATCAGGATCTCCTTGATCCCCAGCGGGAAGCCGATGTTCCTGTCGAGCGACGGGAACACCACCAGCACGTGCTCGACGAAGATCGCGATCCAGCCGAAGAAGAGGATGACCGTGAAGACCTTGTGGCGCGTGGGGGGCCGGCCCGTGAGTCGCTTGAGCAGGTACGAGAACGGGATCAGCCATCCGACGATGAAGACGAGCCAGGCGACCACGCCCCACGGCGGGTTGAAGAAGCGCGCGACGAAGAAGCGCGTCTCGATCGGCACGTTGCCGTACCAGATCACGAGGTATTGCGAGAAGAAGAAGTACATCCACATGACGGACATGGCGAAGGTCAGCTTGGCCATGTCCTGGATGCCCGAGGGCGCGACATTCGTGATGCCGCGCGCGTTGGCCCGTATGGTCAGGAAGGTCACGAGCCCGAAGCCCGTGTACAGCGCCTTGACCACGTAGTAGCCGCCGAAGAGGCCGCTGTACCAGATCGGGTCGAGCGTCATCACGAGGTCGAAGGCCCAGAGTGACACCACGACCACGAAAAGCATCAGGAGGATGGTGGCCAGCTTGTTCCGCCTCGCGACCGCCTCGGGCGTGTCGGCAGGGGCGGCGTCCTGGGCGAACACGGCTTTGGCGAAGGTGAGGGCAATCCAGTACAGCAGGGCCGTGCCCACGACGATCCGGAGCGACATGAACGGAACGTTGAGCCACTCGGCCTTGTTCTCGAGCGGCTTCGTCACCCACGGGTAGAGCGTCGCCCGGCCGAAGAAGAGGATCACGAATCCGATGAACGAGACCGGCAGGAACCCCGCCGTCGTCAGCGCGATGCGCTTGACCGACGGCGACCACCGGCCCTCCGTGATCTGGATCGCCCCCGCCAGGGCGGGGCCCGTGATGGCGAGGCACGACCAGAAGATCATGTTCACGAGGTAGATACCCCAGGTCGCCCTCGGGTCGGGTTGGAAGACGCCGATCAGGAAGGCTCCGGCGCCGGCGGCGGCGAGGATCCAGAGGACGGCGATCGCGTTCATTTCGCGGCCAGCGTCCTGACGTAGTTGATCACATGCCAGCGCTCTTCGGCGGACAGGGACTCGCTGTAGGACGGCATGACGGCTCCCCCTACCGAGAGATAGCTCTGCCAGTAGCCGTCGGTACGCGCCTTCTGCAGCTCCGGGTTGGTCAGATCCGCGGGCGTCACGAACTTGGCCGCCACCAGACCGTTGCCCGTGCCCGAGGCGCCGTGGCAGGGGGTGCAGTAGATGACGTAGAGATCCCCGCCCTTCCTGATGGACTCGGCGGTGGCGGGCACCGGGTTCTTCCGCAAGGCCGCCACCTCGCGCTGCTCCTTCGAGTAGTAGAGCTGGCTGCCCGTGCGCGGCAGGCTGCCCGGCGCCATGGCGAAGTTCATCTCGCCCGGCATCACGCGCTGGGTCTTGATCATGTCGTGGGTCCACCGGTACACGATGACGCCGCCCTGCACGGCCGCGACCGCGCCCACGCCCAGGAGCACGAGGACAAAGACATACTTCATCATCGCCTCACCTCCTCCGCGCCGGACGCGGTCAGCAGCGAGCCGACGGCCGCCACCGTCTCGGGCGGGCAGCTCACGGCCACCCCGAAACGATCCAGGGTGAAGCGGGGATCGTAGGTCGCCGAGGGCTTGAGCCTCGGCAGGCGTCCAAGGACGAGGATGGCGAGCGCGGAGGCGAGCCCGCCGAGGAGGATCGTGAGCTCGAAAGCGATGATGACGAAGGGCGGATACGAGACCGGGTCCTTGCCGCCCGTCACCAGGCTCCACTGGACGGAAGACCAGATGGTCAGGAAGAAGCCCAGGCTCGTCCCCGTCAACGCGCCCGTGAGCGTGAAGAGGCGGACCTTGCTGAGCGGGCGCACCCGCTCCACCTCCTGCTCGATCTCTTCGATGGGCACGGGGGTGTACACGGTCAGGTCCGAGTAGCCTCTCTCGCGGAGCTTCCGGATCGCGTCCAGGGTCGTGTCGACGTGGGCGAAGACGCCCAGCACGTTGGCCATGCTAGTGCCCTCCCCCGTGGGCGTGCTTGAAGGGGTGCGGGAGCACCTCCTTCACCTCCACGATGGACAGCGACGGCATGACCCGGATGAACCCCAGGAACAGCAGGAGGAACCACGCGAACGAGCCCACGATGATGGTCGAGTCGGTCACCGTCGGGTAGTACGTGCCCCAGGTGTACGGGTAGAAGTCGAAGCCCAGGCCGAGGACGATGATGTTGAAGCGCTCGAACCACATGCCGACGAGCACGAAGAGCGAGACCACGTACAGCGTGATCACGTGGGTGCGCGCCTTCTTCCAGAACAGCACGAGCGGCACCAGGCTATTGCAGAAATACTGGAGCCAGAACGCCCAGGCGTACTGCCGCGTGGCCCGGTAGAAGAATCAGCTTGGCCATGGCGTCCAGGTGCTTGTCTCCGATGTAGGCGTACCAGTTGAAGAGGTAGCGCATGGGAAGCATCAGCAGCAGCACCATGGCGAAGCCGGAGAAGATGGCCCCGTCCACGAAGAACGGCGCGAAGAGAGTCGAGTGCCATCCCGGCACCAGCGCCATGGCGAAGTCGAAGGACACCACGCTGTGCACCGAGAGCACGAGCGGCGTCGCGAGGGCGGCCAGGAGGCCGTACGCGCGGCGGTAGTGGCGCCACTGCGAGTCCGACCCCTCCCAGCCGAGCGAGATCACCGTGTAGACCTTCTTCTTGAATCCGGTCGACTGATCCCGCAGCGCCGCCACGTCCGGCACGAGACCGACGATGAAGAAGACCACGCTGATGGTCAGGTAGGTCGAGATGGCGAAGACGTCCCAGACCAGCGGCGACTTGAAGTTCGGCCACAGGTAGCGCTGGTTCGGATACGGCATCAGCCAGTACGCGAACCACATGCGGCCGGCGTGGATCAGGGGAAAGAGTCCCGCCGTCATGACGGCGAAGACCGTCATCGCCTCGGCGCCTCGGTAGATGGACGTGCGCCATTTCGCCCGGAACAGGTACAGGATCGCCGAGATCAGGGTGCCGGCGTGCCCGATGCCGATCCAGAACACGAAGGTCGTGATGTACATCGCCCACATCTGCGGCGTCCGCTTGCCCGCCGCGCCCATGCCCGTATAGATCTGGAAGGCCCAGGCCGCCACGCCGCACCCGAGGGTGAGGGCCACGAGGCACATCCACGCGAAGTAGGTCTCCCCCGGCATCCCCACCGTCCTGCCGACGTCCCGGTTGACGTCCGCCCAGGTCGGCTGGCCGGGCGGGGTCGCCACGCTCATGACTTGTGCTCCTTGGGAGCCCCGTGTCCCGCCGACTCCTGGCGGACCACGCGAGCGAGATAGGTCACCGCCGGCCGCGTCCCGAGCTCGTGCAGCACGTGGTAGCTCCGGGGATTCGCGGAAAGCTTGGAGACTCGCGTCCCGCCCTCCTTGAGGTTGCCGAAGGTGATGGCCTGGGTCGGGCAGGTCTGCTGGCAGGCGGTTTGGATGTCGCCGTCCCTGACCTTGCGCCCCGCCTCGCGCGCCTCGTCCTTGCCCTTCTCGATGCGCTGGAGGCACATCGTGCACTTCTCCATGACGCCCAGCTGGCGCACCGTCACGTCAGGGTTCAGCTGGAAATCGAGCGGCGCGGTCCAGGTGTAGTTGAACCAGTTGAAGCGGCGCACGTGGTACGGGCAGTTGTTGCCGCAGTAGCGGGTGCCGACGCACCGGTTGTAGACCTGCGCGTTGAGTCCCTCTTTGGTGTGATACGCGGCGTAGACGGGGCAAACCGGCTCGCACGGCGCGACCTCGCAGTGCTGGCAGAACATCGGCAGGAAGACGTTGACCTTGCCGCCCTCGCCCTTCTCCCACCGCTCGATCCGGATCCATTGCTGGGTTCGGCCGTAGGCGACCTGCGGCTTGCCCACCACCGGCACGTTGTTCTCCGCCGAGCAGGCGACCACGCAGGCCTGGCAGCCCGTGCAGGCGTCGAGATCCACCGCCATGCCCCAGCGGTAGTCGGGGTACTTGACCTCGGGATACATGCTCGGATGGCTCGCGTCCTCGGGCCGCTTGCCGCGTAGCTCCATCTCGCGCGCGGCCGCGAGCCCCACGATGTCGGCGATGCCCCGGTTCTCGTCGTCGAAGGTCGCCTGGGGAATGGCGAGCGGCCGGCGCGCGCCCGTCTTGACGAGCGAGACCTTGACCGCCAGATGCGGCAGCCCGCCCGACGCGGCCTCGGGAGCGCCGCCCAGGAGGCGAATCGGGTTGGCGCCCGCGTTGAGAACCACGGTGCCACCGACGTCGCTGCGGACCCTGCCGCCCTTGGCGTAGTTGCCGGGGAACTCGTGGCCCTGCCCCATGGCGACGGCCACCGCGCCCGGGTGCAGCGTCTTGGACGGCCAGGCCGGCAGCTCGATGCTGCCGTGGGGTGAGGTCAGCTTGACGATGTCGCCGCGCGACAGCCCGAGCCGGCTCGCGGTCTCCCCGGGCACTTC
>WNFS01012264.1_pt1 | contig 10585 bp, 10 predicted proteins | sample 5400141 | NCBI WGS metagenome assembly WNFS01 (sample SAMN13153358, study PRJNA577476) | soil metagenome | isolation source: 60 cm saprolite under Madrone tree | place: USA:California | collected 2016-06-14
CGTTGATCCGGGTCAGCGGTAATGTCGCGGAGCGGGCGCCCAGGATGAGGATGGGCGGATCGGCTGGGTTGACCTTGCGGTAGGTCGGCGGCAAGGTCATCGCCTGCGGCAAAGTCTTTCCAGCAATTGAGATGGCCGATTGCACGTCCTGCGCAGCGGAATCGATATTGCGGCTTAGATCAAACTGAATGACCACCTGAGTTGCGCCGACCGTGCTCAGTGACGTCAGTTGAGTGATACCTGGAATTTGAGACAACTGCCTCTCAAGCGGTGTCGCTACCGATACGGCCATTGTTTCCGCGCTCGCTCCCGCGAGACTGGCCGTTACCTGGATGGTCGGGAAGTCGATCTGCGGCAGCGAAGCAACCGGCAGGAAGGGAAATGCGGCGATGCCGACAAATGCCACCGCCGCCATCAGCAACGCGGTCGCGACTGGCCGGTGAATGAATGGTTCAGAAAGATTCATTGATGGTGCTGGCCCTTGCAAATCGAAGGATGCACTGAACTCGTTCAATTGCCAAGATCGCACGGCCAGCCAATGGCCGCTGGGTTGCGCAACAAATCAGCATACACGCGCTCGTTTAACGCAGCTTTAGGGGGGCAGCGCCGTCGACTGCCGGTGCTGCCGGTCCAGATTCAGGCCGGGAGCCGACGTAGCTTGATTTGTCGGTCTCCTTCGTTAGCAATATAAACCATCTGACTCCTAAAGCTGAAGCAATGGCTTGAGCGTTGACGCGCGCTGCGCCTATCGGGTGAGTGTCTTGAGCCGGCGTGCGTCTTCGGCGGCCTCAGCCAAGAGCCAAGCGCGGAAGGTGGTGATTTTAGGAAGCCCGGATGTCGCCTTGGGGCACACGACCCAATAATTCTTGGACAACCGCAACACGAGATCAAATGGTCGGACCAAGCGCCCATTGATCAGGTCCCAAGCGGCAAGTGTCGTGCGGGCAAGGGCCACCCCCTGGCCATCGACGGCAGCGTCTATCACCATGCTCGCACGATTTAGCACTGGACCATGCGTGGGCTCAGCTCCCGCCACACCGGCGGCCTCAAGCCATTTCGACCAATCGTTTCGATCGTCGAGATGCAGCAGAGGGAATTTCAGCACATCTGACGGCTTGCTGATGCGGTGGCGTGTCGAAAGGAGTTTGGGACTGCAGACCGCAAACAACTGCTCGGAGCACATCCGCACAACGTCGAGCCCCGCCCAATTGCCATCGCCATGCCGAACCGCAAGATCGACTTCCTCTCTGGCGAAGTCGACGTGATGCAGGGTCGCTGAGATCCGGAGATCGATGTCGGGATGGGCCTCGGCGAACCGGCCAAGGCGGTGAACCAACCATTTCGCTGCAAAATCCGGGGACGTGCTGACGGTCAGAACGCCCGAACTCTGACGTTGCACGAGGCGGTCAGTACCGACCGCGATCCGATCGAGCGCATCGCGCACGACACCGAGATACTCGCGCCCCGCCCCCGTAATCAGCAACCGCTGGCGCTCCCGATTGAAGAGCTTGATGCCGAGTTCCGCCTCCAGCGCCTTGACCTGGTGACTCACGGCGCCCTGAGTGACACACAGCTCTTCGGCGGCGCGGGTGAAACTCTCATGGCGGGCCGCGGCCTCAAAGGCCTTGAGGGCATTCAAGGGTGGCAGACGGCGAAGCATCCGAGGACCTTTATGAGAAAAACTAAGGCAAGGTAGAAAAACGATGCTTTGCAGGCAATACCCTCCGCCTCCATTTCTGGGCTTCGCGCCGCGCTGAAACGCGGTTGGAGGGTCGGAACATCAAGAAATGTCAGCCAATCCCACCGCATGCGGTGTCCGGGCAGCGATCTCAGCGCGAGCGAGGCTTATCCCTTTCTCTCACACAACTGTTGACGACAATCCAAGTCTGGACCTGCAGGCATCCATCTTTCATCGGGAGTTCGAAAATGAAACGGAGCATCCACTTGATTTCGATGTTATCACTGGCGGCTGCCGCAGTCGCGATGGCGCGCGAAGCGCCGGCCGCGGACGTGCAGCAGATCGATCTCGCGGAATGGACGCCGCCGAGCATTGGCTCGGTCGGAGATGATCCCTTCGGCAAGCTCGTCAAATACGGCTACGCCCTCTTTACCGATACCCCAAACCAGATCGGTCCGGCCGCAATCGATCCGGCCAAGCGCTTCGTCGGCGGTGGCCTTACCTGCCAAAACTGCCACCTTAAGGCCGGCACGCAGCCCTACTCGGTGCCGCTGATGGGGGCATGGGGCCAGTTCCCGCAATATCGCGCGCGCGAAGCGCAGATTGACACACTGGAGGATCGCATCAACGGTTGCTTCGAGCGCAGCATGAACGGCCACGTCATACCGCTCGATGGGACCGAAATGAAGGCGTATCTTGCCTATATAAAATGGCTGTCGACCGGAATTCCGGACGGCGCGAAGCTCATTGGCGCCGGTATGAAGAGCATCAAGGAGCCCGGCCGCGCGGCTGATCTCGACAACGGCGCGAAGGTATTCGCTGACACCTGCGCCTCCTGCCATGGCAAGGACGGACGAGGCCAGCGCGCCGGGAAGGGCCCAGGTTACCAGTTTCCGCCGCTGGCAGGACCAGACAGCTATAACAACGGTGCCGGCATGACACGGGTGCTGACCTTCGCATCCTTCGTGCGTTACAACATGCCGTTCGGTACCACGTTTGACGCGCCGGTGCTGTCCGATACGGACGCCTATGATGTCGCGGCGTACGTCAACAGCCTTGAGCGTCCGGTCAGACCTAATCTCGACAAGGATTTTCCTAACAAGCTGCAGAAGCCCGTCGATACACCTTACGGGCCCTACGCGGATGATTTTCCGCCCGAGCAACACAAATACGGTCCGTTCGATCCGATCCGTGCCAAGATAAAGGAGCTCGCGGCAGCGCGCAGGTAGGGGATACTTGAGGTCGGCAAAGCGACGGAGACCCGGTCTTCATGGCGGGTGCCGAGCGAACGCATAAACATTCGTCTCGACCCATAAAAGCCCGTGCTGCATCGCTGCTTTTGTCGCAGTTCCGTAAATCTGCACTTAAACCTGCCTTAAAGGCAGCATGCTTCACTGCGGCTCCTTCGACGCGCTCGACGCCAACGTGCAAGGAGCAAGAGCCATGAAACGAGCGATCGTGTGGTCTATTGCGGGTGGAATACTGCTTGCCGCTGCCGCTTTCGTGATCGCGGCGCCGGAGCGCGACAGGGGGCCGGTATTCATCGAGGGCAGCAGGCCCGTGACCGAAGAACAGGTCAGACAGAAGCTGGTGTCCGACGGGTGGACCAATGTTCAGGTCGTACGGCGCGGACGGCTCGTCATGGCGATGGGTTCCAAAGACGGACGAACCGACGCATTCGTAGTTGATGCTTTCACCGGGCGGCTGCGTAGCGATGGCAACGACGATGATAATGATTAGAATTGAGCAACAGAGATTTTGATCTGGTGTTCGTCCGTTTTTCGAGTGCGGAGCTGCAAAAGGACTGTAATCGCTCAAAAACGGTCGCCCAGGTTACCGAGCCCGAATGCCCGGCTGCACCTTCCCTCCAGCCGAGTATTTGTGGGAATGAATCGAGGTGCTCGATTCATTCACCTGGCCCCGCCGCTCCTGCGGGGCTTTTTTTCTTTTGCTGACTCATCGGGTAACCGAAGCGCAGTGTGAAGATTATGCCACCGCCGGGATTATCATCGACGCTGACGCTGCCTTGATGGGCCTTCATGATTTCCGTCACGATGGCGAGTCCTAGCCCCGCCCCCGAGCCTCCCTTCCCACTCCCACGCCAGAATCGCTCGAAAATATGCTTGCGTTGCTCGGCTGCGATTCCTGGGCCGCGATCGGCCACGCTGACGGTGCCGTTTGCTGATGTGCTCACTGTGACCTCGCTCGATGGGGGTGCGTGAGCAACGGCGTTCTCGATAAGGTTTCTGACGGTATCACCGATGGCGTAGCGGTTCCCCTTAACCACCACAGGTTCGGCGTTCGCATGCAACGCGATGAATCTTTTCCGAGCGAGCGACCACGGCACCATCGCGGCCACGATTTCGGAGGCAACATCATTGAGATCAACAACGTCGGAAACGTCCAGCGCGACGGCGTCCAGCCGGGCAACGCGCAGAAGCTGATCGACGAGCCGGTTCATCCGCGCTACATCGGCTTTGATCTTGGTTATCTCACCATTCTCCTCAACGACATCGAGGGCGGCTGTGACAATGGCAAGGGGTGTGCGCAGCTCATGGGCTGCATTCGCGGTGAACTGACGCTGAACCTGGAAGCCCTGCTCGAGGCGGTCCAGCGCGCGATTGACAGCGGTGACCAGGGGGATGATCTCACTTGGTAGATTTGTTTCCGGCAACCGGATCGACGTCGCGCCCGGACCAATCGCCGCCGCCATATGCGATACTTCTGCGACAGGCTTGAAGGCGCTTCGTATTGCCACCGCGCCAACCACCAGCGTGGCGATGACCAGCAATGGAATGATCCACCCCAAATCGAGTACAAATTCGCGCAACAGGGAGTGAACCAGTATGTCAGCATCGGCGCGTGCGACCGATATGGAAAGCGGGCCTGCCGCACTGCTCTGCACCACAGTCAAACCGTAGTACTCGCGCCCCTCGCCGCCGAAGTCCTTAAGATGGAAATAGCTCGGCTCGTCCGTTCCCGCTGGCCATTTGGCTGCAACTTCACCGAAATTCGGCGGCGAGGCCGCAACGACCGCATCGGAAGCGCGACGAACTACAAAGATGTCAGTGTTGCCGCCGGCCTGATAGCGTGCGGCAAGCTCCGTCGGCAGCTCAAGACGGGCGGCCCCAGTTGAATCGACCGTAACGTAGCGCGCAAGATCGGCGGCCCGCAAACTCAGCTCGCGATCATTGAGGGTATCTGCGGTTTCGTAGGCTTGGTAAATCAGGGCGGCGACCGCTATGACGGTCGCCGCCACATAAAGCGCGGCGAGTCGTAGCGCCAACTTTGCCTGCAGCGAGCGGAGCCGAACCGTCTTCATGCGCTGCTTTCAGTCAGAATGTAGCCGACGCCGCGTACCGTGTGGATCTCCGCGGTTGCGCCTGCATCCAACAACTTACGTCTAAGGTGGTGCACGTGAACGGGAATCGTGTTTGACCCATGTTCGTCATCCACCCCGTAGAGTTTTTCTTCCAAAACGGGCTTTGGCACAACGCGACCAAGACGTCGCATCAAATGTTCCAGAATTGCGCTCTCGCGGCGCGGCAAGACCAATGGGGCATCTCCAATCCTGACATCCCGTTCGACGGTGTCAAAGCTGATATTGCCGGCTTTCAGAGTCATTCCAAGCGCCCCGCCAGGACGGCGCAGCAACGCCTTCGTTCGCGCGACGAGTTCCTCCATCGCAAACGGTTTGACCAGGTAATCGTCCGCGCCGGTGTCGAGGCCGCGAACCCGATCCTCGACAGCATCGCGGGCCGTCAACACCAGCACGGGAGTGAGATTGCCGTTCGCTCGCAGCTCTGCCAGCAAGCTCAATCCGTCGCCGTCAGGCAGACCGAGGTCAACAATCGCTGCGTCGTATGAGGTGACCGTGAGTGCCGCCCGCGCTTCGGCGCATAGCGCGACCGCATCGACCGCGAAACCAGCGCGTGCCAACGCTCCCCGAACGAGCTCCGCAATCCGCGCCTCATCTTCCACGATCAATAGACGCATCCTAGCCTCGACTGTTGGCGCCCACCGTGGTTTGCAGTTGAGAGGAGTTGTGTTGCAGCTCCCGGTGTCGATCCGCCTCCACCTACAAATCAATGAATATCATTTCTGCCCTGCCGTTTGAAATGTATTCCGACCAACCATATCCTGAAATGTTGATCCACTTCGCGCAGTAATGCCGCAGGGACTGCTCACTCGACCCGAGCTGGAGCGATACCTGTTGGCCCTCAAATGGATGTGGCACGCGAAATCGCGACGCATAGCCCTTCTCCCACAATCTTGCCTCAAGTGCATAAAACTACCTTAAACAAAGCCATGTAGCCTCCCTCCGTCTTGCGACGAAATGCTTTGATCCTTGACAGCGTACAGACGTTCCACGCTAATGGGTCCATGGGGAAGCGATCTCCCCACGAGGCGACAGCCGAAGCATCGCGTCCAACAGTTAAGTCTGCGCTCGCAGCAGGTGTAAGGACGCGTGATGTCGTCGATATGGACTCTTTTCTGCGAACAACTTGCACGTCTCATTGGCGAGCGGACCGCGCGGACGCGCTTCCGGAGAACTAACGAGATTGCCGGGCACGACGCGTCCGATCAGCCTCCCTTATGCAAAATCGGACTATCCGCCGCGACTTAACTGCAAACGTCGACAGGTAAGTGAAGCAATGACGCACACCAGGGAGACCAAGATGAGTGGAAATTGGAAATTGGCCGTAACGGTCGCGCTCGTAACTCTTGCGGGTACCGTTGCAGCTCAAGCGGCCGAGAGCGCAGACGAAGTGCTTGTTAAAGCCCTGGCAGGCGCGAAGATCACCCTCCTGCAAGGCATTGCACAGGTAGCCAAGGGCACCGAGGTGCCTACCGAAGCGAAGTACGAAATGGACAAGGGCAAACTTGCCCTAACGGTCTACACCTCTGCCAAGGGCTTCGACACCGCCGCCGAGGACAATTCTTTCAACGAGTACGGCGGCGATGCGACTGGAGCGGCCTGGACTCCCGACAAAGAGGTGTTCGCTGACCTCAAGCATATCGCTCGGTCAGCGCAGTACCACACGCTGCTTTCGATGACGAAGGGGAACGGAAAGCCTGTTTTCGAGGTGATGACCGCCCAAGGCGGTTCAGCCAAGACCACCTTCTATGATCTGATGACGGGCGAGCCTGCGACCGGTCTATGAAGCGATGGCGGCCGGATTGAAACGGCCATTTGAAGGTCCGGGCCGGTACGCCCGGACCGATTATTTCGCTGGACATCAGTTACCGCGCTTGAAAAGCAGGAGTTTACGCGGGCCAGATCGGGAGTCTCGGAATGATTGGTACAGTCCTGAAAGACGCGGGAAAGCTCACGGGCAGGTGCACGGCGCTGATTGCTGCCGCAGCTTGCTTCCTCTGGTTTGCGGGTGATATGCGGCCAGCCGTCGCCCAGGCGGCGCCGACTGCGGAAGAAGCTCGCTTGGTCGAGTTCGGCAAAGAGATCTTCAAAACCAAAGCCGTCTGTCAGTATTGCCATAAATGGGATGCATCGGGCGACCAAGGCTATGGCGGCAATGCCCTATCGCTGCGCGCAACGCATCTCACGTCCGAGCAGCTCATCGAAGTGGTGAAATGCGGTCGGCCCGGCACCGGCATGCCGTATCATGACCGCTTCGCGTACACCGACAAGCGTTGCTACGGACACACGCGCGAAGAAATGGGCAAGGACATGCCCCCGGCCGGCAACGATTTTCTGTCGCAACGCGAGGTCGACGCCGTAGTGAAATATCTATTCGCCAAGGCGGTTGGACGCGGGCCGGCAACGTATGAGGACTGCATTGACTTTTGGGGTACGAGCACCCGGCAATGCGATCCGATGAAGCAGTGAAGACAACCAAAAATCGACACCGCCGATTTACGATCGCGCTCCAGCGCAGCTGCGGCGAGGCAGACGATGAAATCTATGAAGCGTATTACCCTCCTCCTGTTCGCGGCCGCCATGACGCTGCCGCTGGTTGCGACGCGATCGGTGGCCCAGCTTCCTGAGACGCCCCTTCTTAATCTGGAAGGCAAGATTGCGCTCGGCGAGGTGAAGGGGCGGATCGATCACATGGCTCTTGATCCGCTGCGGAGCCGGCTGTTCGTTGCAGAACTTGAAAACAACTCTCTCGGCGTGGTCGACCTCATGGCGCGCAAGGTGATTCACATCATTGCGGGGCTGACGGAACCGCAAGGCGTGGGGTATGAGCCATCCACCGATACGCTGTACGTGGCCAATGGCGGTGATGGGTCGGTTCGCCTGTATCGCGGTGCAGACTATGCCGAAACAGGTCGCATCGATTTGGGCGACGATGCGGACAATATCCGCATCGATCCAACCACTAAGCGTGTTTTGATCGGCTACGGAAGGGGCGGCATCGCGACGATCGATCCAGCCACGCGAACCAAGATCGCCGATTTCCCGTTGCCGGTGCATCCGGAGGGTTTCCAGCTCGACCGCAGCAACAACCAGATCATTGTGAACGTGCCGCGTGCAAGGGCAATCGCGGTGCTCGATAGTGGCAGTGGCCAACCGAAGGCACTGTGGCGCGTGAAAGAAAGCGGTGCGAATTTTCCAATGGCCCTCGATGAGGATGCCCAGCGTGTCCTGGTCGCCTTCCGGACCCCGGGAAGACTCGCAGCGTTTTCCGCCCGCGATGGAGAGAGTGTTGCGAGTGTTGAACTGTGCGGCGATGCCGACGATCTTTTCGTCGACGCAAAGCGCGGACGCGTCTATGTCAGCTGCGGCGAGGGTTTCATCGACGTCTTCGACGCACGCGCGGGCGACTATCGTCGCCTCGCCAGAGTGCCCACGGTCCGAGGCGCGCGCACTTCCTATTTCGTTCCGTCGGTGGACCGGCTGTTTCTCGCGGTGCGGGCGGCATCGTTAGAGCCGGCTGCCGTATGGGTGTACCGGCCGGCGCCTTGAATGGGCTTCGAGGGAGTGGCAGCGTGCGAATGAGGCGTCGAATTTCGAAGATCGGGTCTTCATCATCGCTTACGTGCGCAGTGGTTATCGGCGTAGCCATGGTTGGCTCGACGGCGTCATTCGCCTATCGGCCGTTCGACGGCACCGATGCGGCGGTTGCCGACCCGCACGAGGTGGAAATCGAGTTGGAGCCGGCCGGAATACTACGGCAGAGCGCGCAGACGTCGCTGGTCGCGCCGTTCATAATCTTCAATTATGGCTTCGCAAAGAACTGGGAATTCGTGTTCCAGGGCCAGGGACAATTTCCCCTGGCGAATTCCGACGAAAGCGCGAGCATTAATGGCGTCGGGGCATTTCTCAAGGGCGTATTGAGGGAGGGGAGCCTTCAGGGCGCCAGCGGACCGAGCATCGCGATCGAATTCGGGCCGCTGCTGCCGGGCCTTCACGCGGACAGTGGTTTCGGTGCGAGCTTCGGCACGATCGTGTCTCAGCGCTGGGACTGGGGAACGGTACACGCCAACGTCGTCACCGAGCTCACGCGTGACAATCGCGCCGACTTCTTTCTGGGCGGCATCATCGAGGGGCCATCGAAGTGGAAGGTACGGCCGGTCGCGGAGTTTTTCTACGAAGAGGAGATCGGACAGTCGCGAACCGTCTCGGGCCTGATTGGTGCCATTTGGCAGGTGAAGAATAACCTCAGCTTCGACGTCGGCTTTCGCCATGCCGTCGTGAATGGGCATCCGGTTGAGGAGTTTCGCGCCGGAATGACGTTCGGCTTTTCGATTCCGGCATTAGCGATGGCCAAGCGCGCGATTTAGAAAGCGACGCGCCCATAAGCCAAAATGCGCATCAACGGGAACAATCGCCGAGAAGAGGAGCCTCTTATACGGATGCTTGTCACGCAGGCACCCACCGACTTCAAGAAATGAAGTCAAGCAACCGGGCAAAACAGCCCATCCACGGAGGACTATCATGATAGGTATGTTACGGATTTTCGCAGCGTGCGGCGCCGTATTGTCTTCGACCGTCGTCGCTGACGCGCAAACAATCGACTGGGCCAAGATCGACGGCATTCTCGGCAGAACAGGCGCGGTTGGCGGTGCCGTCCATCGCTACGGCTTTCCCCGTTCCGACCTGCAGGTGACGCTTGACGGCGTGACAATCCGCCCGACACTCGCTCTCGGCGGCTGGGCTGCGTTCCAGCCGATGGGTAACATGACCATGGTGATGGGCGACCTCGTGCTGTTGCAGAGCGAGGTAAACCCGGTAATGGCCAAGTTGATTGAGGGTGGTGTCGACGTTACCGCCGTCCACAACCATCTATTGCGCGCCGAACCGCTGACCTTCTACATGCATATCGGCGGCCACGGCGATCCAGTGAAGATGGCGCAAACCATCCATGATGCGCTAGCTGTGAGTAAGACGCCGCTCACGGCAGCTCCGGCCGGCCAGCCTCCGGCCATCGATCTCGACACCGCCCAGATCGATCAGATCCTTGGCGCGAAGGGCGCCAACAACGGCGGCGTCTATGCTGTCAACGTGCCCCGCCGCGATCCGATCACCGAGCAAGGGATGGCAGTCGGCGCGCCGATCATGGGTGGCGCAACCGCCATCAATTTCCAACCGACCGGCGGCGGCAAAGCGGCGATTACGGGCGACTATGCGCTCATCGGTTCGGAGGTCAGTGAGGTGGTGCGGACGCTGCGCGCAAACGGCATCGACGTGACGGCGATCCACAGCCACATGCTGACGGAGGAGCCGAGAATCATCTTCCTTCACTTCTGGGCCAATGACGACGCCCTGAAGCTAGCCAGGGGCTTGCGCGCGGCCCTCGATAAGACAGCGAGCGCGAAGAGCTGACCGGCGTGAGTTCCGAAGGTGCATCGCTTGAGGCGATTCACCTTCGGACCAACGCTGCGGTCACGTGAGAACGGATTCGATGGACGCCAACGTACTTGACCTCGTGGTTTTCGTCAGCG
>WNFS01004555.1_pt1 | contig 10584 bp, 9 predicted proteins | sample 5400141 | NCBI WGS metagenome assembly WNFS01 (sample SAMN13153358, study PRJNA577476) | soil metagenome | isolation source: 60 cm saprolite under Madrone tree | place: USA:California | collected 2016-06-14
TACATGCCGGCCTGCTGGCAAACGCTCATCGTTTCCAGGAGGGGCTGCGACGATTTGGGGCGACCCGCCCGGTTCACGGCGAGTGCGGCGGCTACATGGTGCTGGGCGAAGGCCTTGAGGACGCGCAAGGGGCGCGCCAGGCAATGGTCGGCCTGCTTGGACATGCGACCAGCTTCGCGACGCGCAAGCTGCATCTCGGCTACCGGGAAGCGCGGCTTCTCGCGGACGGCGCGCTCGGACGGGCCGGCAGTATGATACGCGGGCATGAATTCCACTATGCGACGCTGGTCTCGCCTGGCGCCGATGAACCTTTTCTTGAGCTCAGCGACGCGCAGGGGCAACCGCTCGCCCGCACCTGCGGCCGGCGCGGCCATGTCAGCGGCACGTTCTTTCATGCAATCGCGCGGATATGATCTGTTTGATTTTGCGCATGATTTTGCCCGAAAAGTCTGCAACCCTCCGGTCAAGCCGGAGGGCAGGCTCTTTCGGGATCATGCTACAGCTTGTCCGAAACGCCGGCCTCGGCGAACGTCGCCATTCCGGTGTGGCACGCAACGGCGGCCCGGAGAATGAGCGCCCCCACCACCGCGCCGGAGGCTTCGCCGAGCCGCATACCGAGGTCCAACAGCGGCCTGAGCCCGAGTTCGTCAAGGAGCGTGCGGTGTGCGGCTTCCGCCGATACGTGGGCGGCGACGGCGTGGGCCAGCCCATCCACCCGCAGCATTTTGAGCGGCGCGACCGCGGCCGTGCACACAAAGCCATCGATGAGCACCGGAATACGCTGCCGGCGGGCGGCCAGTGCGGCGCCCAGGATGGCGGCAAGCTCGCGCCCACCCAACGCCGCAGTGACGTGGAGCGGATCACCGAGGATGCCGGCATGACGTTTCACGGCCAAGTCAATCACGGCGCGTTTGCGGGCGAGGCCATCGTCATCGATGCCAGTCCCGCGACCGGCCCAGCGCATCCCCCCGCCACCGAACAAAGCCGCCGCGATGGCGGCGGCTGCGGTCGTGTTGCCGATACCCATTTCGCCAAGACAGAGGAGATCCGCATCGGCCGGCACGCTGTCGTAGCCGGTGGCGACGGCACGCAGAAACGCGTCCTCGTCCATGGCGGGCTGTTTGGTGAAGTCCGCGGTAGGCCGATCGAGGTCGAGCGGGACGACCCGCAGCCGGGCTCCCGCCACCGCAGCAAGCTGGTTGATGGCGGCGCCGCCGGCGGCGAAATTCGCCACCATCTGCGCCGTCACCTCGGCCGGAAATGCCGATACGCCCTGCGCCACGACGCCATGATTGCCGGCGAACACCAGCACCTCGATGCCGTCGAGCCGCGGTGGATTCCTGCCTTGCCATTGCGCCAGCCAGATGGCGAGGTCCTCCAGGCGGCCGAGACTGCCCGGCGGCTTGGTGAGCGTGGCGTCGCGCGCCACGGCCGACGCTGCCGCGGCAGCATCGGCGGGTGGAAGATCAAGACAGGCGGCGCGCAGTGCAGCGAAGGATGGAAAGCGCGTCATGGCGGGTGGGAGATGTTGAGGTCATCGGAACATCGGCCTTTCATGACCGCCTGTCCACCGATTTCGACCACATCGGGTGCGCAGCTAGTGCGCGTTCCAGTGATGACGAAATCACCTCTCCATCGTCATGCCCGCGCTTGTCGTGGGCATCCACGTCTTTCTTTCAGGCTTGAAGCAAGCAAGACGTGGATGGCCGGGACAAGCCCGGCCATGACTCCGGGAAATGGGTCGACCGGGAGCCAATGATGAAGACACGCGACGGATGGGGAAAGGGTCTTGCTGCCGATATCAAGACCGGCATCCTTTTCTGCACCCGCCTGCCTGTTCCTCATTCCGCTCCGATTGATAGCGGCGATGTTGCGCGCGCGAGCTGGGCGTTCCCGGTGGCCGGCGCGCTTGTGGGGAGCACCAGCGCATTGACCTACGCGATCGCCTCGGGAATCCGACTGCCCTCTGCGCTTGCAGCCGCGCTTGCACTCGGTGCCACCCTCCTCCTGACCGGTTGCCTGCATGAAGATGGCCTTGCCGATACGGCGGACGGCCTCGGTGGCGGGCGGGATCGCGCCCGCAAGCTTGAGATCATGCGCGACAGCCGTCTCGGCACCTATGGGGCTTGCGCTCTGATCATGTCGCTCCTGCTGCGCTGGACCGCGCTCGCCGCCATGGTGGGCCCCGTGGCGGTCGCCGCGGCGCTGATTGCGGCTCACGTCGCGGCACGCGCGGCGCTGCCGGTGTTCATGCACTTTGTTCCGCCGGCCCGTTTCGACGGCCTGTCGGCCCGGGCCGGGCAGCCGGCCCTGCGATCGGCCGCCGTTGCGGTTCTGCTGGGCGTTTCGGTGCTGGCTGCCGCGCTCGGGCTCGCCGCAACCATAATCGGTCTCGTCCTCGCCACATGCGCCGGGCTTTTGGTGGCCTGGCTGAGTATGCGGCAGATCGGCGGCCAGACCGGAGACGTCCTCGGAGCACTGGAACAGATCATCGAAATCGTCATTTTGCTCACAGCACTCGCAACGTCAGGAACCCGGCCATGAACGAGCTTGCGCCATTCGACGACACATTCCGTGCGCGCCTGCGCGATCTTTTGCTCTGGCGACGCGATGTCAGGCGTTTTCGTGTCGATCCCTTGCCGGCCGGAACGCTGGAGCGGCTGTTTGAGATCGCAAGTCTCGCGCCGTCCGTGGGGTTGTGTCAGCCATGGCGGTTTATCGTGGTTGACGATCCCGGCCGCCGCGAGGTGGTGCGCGACGTATTCAAGGCCTGCAACGCCGACGCGCTCGAATCCTATACGGGCGAAAAGGCGGCCAGATACGCTGCGCTCAAATTGGCCGGGCTTGAGGAAGCACCTTGCCAGTTCGCGGTGTTCACAGACGGCGCGACGACCGTTGGATACGGTCTCGGACGTCGGACGATGCCGGAAACGGCTGAATATTCCGCCGTAGCGGCGATCTCGATGATGTGGCTGGCGGCACGCGCCGAGGACATCGGCATGGGGTGGATTTCGATCCTGGACCCGGCGCGCATGAATGATATTCTCGATGTTCCGCAGTCCTGGCGCTTCATCGGGTATTTTTGTGTGGGCTACCCGCAGACCGAGAGCGACCAGCCGGAACTCGAGCGCGTCGGATGGGACCGGCGCCGAAGTTCGCAAGCCTGCGTATTGCGGCGCTGACGGCTAAGAAATGGCCACGTTCCGGCCAGCGCGCTGTACCTTCAGGGCCGGTGAGAGTTGGTGGATTTATGGGTCAAGATCACGACAAATCGCATGTGCATTCGGTGCAACCCGCCGATCCCAGTCCTGGTGCGCTCATCGACTGGAAGGTTCACGGTGTCAAGGTCATCCCGGGGCATGCGCTTGATCCCAACACGGCGCAAACGCCCGGGATGTCGCGTGCGACGGCGATCAACTACGCGCGGGCAGGAGCCGAAAAGCTTTGGGCCGGCACCGTGACGATCCATGCCAACGCCAAGACGGGTGCCCATCATCACGGCGACCTCGAAAGCATCATCTTCGTCGTCAAGGGGCGGGCGCGGATGCGATGGGGCGAGAAGCTGGAGTTCACCGCCGAGGCCGGTCCGGGCGATTTTATCTATGTGCCGCCCTACGTGCCGCACCAGGAAATCAACGCCAGCCGGGACGAAGTGCTGGAATGCGTTCTGGTGCGTTCCGGCCAGGAGCCGGTGGTCGTCAATCTCGACATTGCGCCGGTCGAGCCGCCCGAGCAGGTGCTGTGGAGGGACCCGATCCATCGCTGAACCTTAAGGATCGGTGCGTCCGAATTCACATTGCATCATGAACGATCCGCAGGCGATCTTCTGGTCACCAATGCGTTAACGGGTTGCATCAATCCGACGCTTGGCTGATCACGGCCCATGGCAGCACTCGACACCGTCAGTCTCACCATCATGTTTGCAGCACTTCTCGTGCTGGCCGGCATCTTGTCGAGTCTCGTTGCGCTGCGATTCGGCGCTCCCCTGCTCCTTGTCTTTCTCATGGTCGGCATGCTGGCCGGCGAATCCGGGCCCGGCGGGATCAAGTTTGATGACGTCCGTACGACCTATCTGGTCGGCGCGGTGGCGCTCGCCTTGATCCTGTTCGACGGCGGCCTGCGCACACGGCTGGTGACGTTCCGCAGTGCGCTGGCGCCTTCGCTGTTGCTTGCTACCATCGGGGTTCTTCTCACAGCGGCGCTGACCGCGCCGGCTGTGCGGCTCCTGCTTGGATTCGATTGGATCGAGTCGCTCCTGGTGGGGGCGGTGGTGTCGTCCACGGATGCGGCGGCGGTGTTCCTGCTCATTCATGCGCGCGGCTTGAGGCTGCGTCCCCGCGTCGGCGCCACCCTCGAAATCGAATCCGGCACCAACGATCCGTTCGCAATTTTTCTCACCGTCGCGCTGGTCGAAATGGCGCTCGCGGCGAACCAACCCTGGTACACGGCGCTGCGCGAACTCGCCGTCCAGGCGGTCGGCGGCGCGGCCGCCGGCCTCCTCGGCGGACGCGTGATCGTGGTCGCACTCAACCGGCTGGCGCTGCCGCAAGGGCTTCATGCGCCGCTGGTCACGACCGGGGCGCTTGTGGTGTTTGGCGTCGCCCAGGCCCTGCACGCGTCCGGATTTCTTGCGGTCTATCTCGCCGGGCTGATCATTGGGAACCGGCCGACCCGCGCGCATAGCAGCGTGATCGCGTTTCTCGACGCCGCCACGTGGCTTGCCCAGATCGTCATGTTCGTCTTGCTCGGCCTGCTGGCCTGGCCCACGCGGCTCATTGAGCATGTCATACCGGGGCTGGCGGTCGCAGCGGCGTTGATGTTTTTCGCCCGTCCGCTGGCGGTTTTTTTGTGCCTCGCGCCATTCCGGTTTTCATGGCGTGAGAAGACCTTCGTGTCGTGGGTCGGTTTGCGCGGCGCAGTCAGCATTTTCCTCGCATCGATCCCGCTCTTGGTCGGCATGCGCGACGCCCTGATCTTCTTCGACATCGGTTTCGTGGTGGTGCTGGTTTCGCTCCTGGTCCAGGGCTGGACAATTGCGATTGCGGCGCGCCGTCTCCATATCGCACTCCCGCGTAGCGATCCGGCGCCGCGTCGCGTCGCGCTCGATCTGCCCGGTCAGCTTTCGCACGAACTGGTCGGTTACGCGATCGGTGCGAAAAGCCCCTATCTGCGCCGCCGCCTCGTTCCGCCGTGGGCGAAGCTCACTTTGGTGGTGCGCGACCAGCATGTGCTCGCTGCAGCCGAGGCCGGCGGAATTCAGGAGGGTGACTACGCCTATTTTCTCGCCCCGCCGGAGAAAGCGCGAGCACTCGACCGATTTTTCGTGGACATGCCGCCGCCGGCCACGCCTGACCTGCAACTCCTGGGGGATTTCTTCGTTTCGGGCGACGTCACGCTCGGCACGCTTGGCGAAATTTACGGTCTCGCCATCGCGCCCGACGACACGGCAATGACGCTCGCGGATTTGTTTGCGACCCATATGCACCATAAGGCGAAGGTCGGGGACCGCCTTCCGCTCGGGGCGATTCAACTTGTCGTCGACGGCGTCACCAAAGGCCGGGTCACCACCGTGGGGCTCTATCTTGCCGAGACGACGGAGGCGGCGCCGGAACGATTGCCCGCGCGGATCAAGCTGTTCTTGCGGCGTGTGTTCACCCGCTTGCGCGGCAGCAGGCCGCGGCCGCGCGCGAAGTGAACCTCGCGGTAGACTTTTCATTTACGAAGACCCAAGATGTTGCGCCAATATGCCTTTGCGCTCCAATTGAAATCATGGGCCGTGCCCAAACAATCGACGGCGACTACGACTACATCATCGTCGGCGCCGGTTCCGCCGGCTGCGTGCTGGCGAACCGGCTTTCGGCCGACCCGGTCAACCGGGTGCTGCTGCTGGAGGCCGGCGGGCGTGATGACTGGATTTGGTACCACGTCCCGGCCGGGTACCTGTTTGCCATCGGCAATCCGCGCTCCGATTGGATGTTCAAGACCGAGCCTGAGGCCGGCCTCAATGGCCGCACCCTGAACTACCCGCGTGGCAAGGTGATTGGCGGCTCATCATCCATCAATGCCATGATCTACATGCGGGGCCAGGCGGCCGACTATGATCATTGGCGCCAGCTTGGACTGACCGGCTGGGGCTGGGACGACGTGCTGCCCTATTTCAAGCAGCACGAGGATCATTTCCTGGGCGCCGGCGCCATCCACGCGGTGGGCGGCGAATTGCGGATCGAGCAGCAGCGGGTACGCTGGGAATTGCTTGAGGCGTTTCGCGATGCCGCAATGCAAGCCGGCATCAAGCCGGTTGCGGATTTCAACACCGGCGACAATGAGGGCTCGGGTCTTTTCCACGTCAACCAGAAGCGCGGTCGGCGCTGGTCGGCGGCCCGCGGCTTTCTTAAGCCGGCTTTGAGCGCACCCAATCTGCGCCTCGAAATCGGTTGCCAGGCGGAGTGCATCGCGTTCGACGGCCGCCGCGCCGTCGGGGTGAGGTGGCGGCAACATGGGGCGCTGCGGCATGCACGCGGCCACAATGTTATTCTCGCCGCCGGCAGCATAGGATCGCCTCACCTGCTGATGCTGTCCGGCGTCGGCCCGGCGGCGCAATTGCGCCAGCACGGCATTCCCGTGGTGCTCGACCGGCCGGGCGTCGGCAAAAACCTGCACGACCATTTGCAGCTGCGGGCGATATTCAGAGTGTCGGGCGTGAAAACGCTGAACACGATGTACCATTCGGTCTTTGGCCGCATCGGGATGGGGTTGGAATATGCGCTTCTGCGCCGTGGACCCTTGACCATGGCGCCGTCCCAGCTCGGGCTGTTCAGCCGTTCCGATCCGTCACGCGAGCGCGCCAACATCCAGTTCCATGTGCAGCCGTTGTCGCTCGATCGCTTCGGCGAGCCGCTGCACACCTTTCCGGCTTTCACGGCAAGCGTATGCAACATCCAGCCGACGAGCCGCGGCGATGTGCGGCTGCGTTCGGCCGACCCGGGCGCGGCGCCGGCCATCCGTCCGAACTATCTCACGACCGATGAGGATCGCCGCGTCGCAGCCGATTCGTTGCGCGTCGTGCGGCGCATCGTGGCGCAACCGGCGCTGCGGCGCTTCCGGCCCCAGGAATATCTGCCCGGCCCGTCCGTCGGCGATGACGATGCGAGCCTCGTTAAAGCCGCAGGCGATATCGGCACCACCATTTTTCACCCCGTGGGCACCGCCAAGATGGGACGCGACAGCGATCCGTCTGCGGTGGTCGACGAGAGGCTGCGGGTTTTGGGCCTCGAAGGTCTGCGCGTTATCGACGCCTCGGTGATGCCGACGATCACGTCGGGAAATACCAATGCGCCGACGATGATGATCGCCGAGAAAGGCGCGGCGTTGATTCTCGATGACGCGAGGGAGCGGTGAAGTTTACTTTGTCGCGGGATTTTCGAAGCGCGCCAAGGCGGTCGCCATGGTTAGGGGCATCTGTAGTCGGCGTACCGCACACGCCGCTAGTCTAGAGTTGGAACGGCACACCTATGAACGACACCGCCGATGCCGCCACCATCGATTTACGTGGTCTCAAGTGTCCTTTGCCCGCGTTGCGCACCCGCAAGGCCCTGTCGCGCCTGAAACCGGGCGCAACCTTGGTGGTGGAATGCACCGATCCGCTGGCTGAAATCGACATCCCCAACCTTGTGCGCGAGACTGGCGACACCCTGGAAGACAAGGCGCGCCACCACGACGTGCTGGTTTTCCGGATTCGTAAGCGGAGCGCCTGAAATCGACTTTTGGAGACGGCGCGCGCCCGGCGCTGATCGGTATTGTGCGGTCCCGTGATGTTCGACCTGGAGCGTTCGGCCAGCGTAATGATCTAAATGAGCCGCGCAACCCCCTCTCTACCCTCCCCCCGCAGGCGGGAGGGTAGGGAGGGGGCGCTATCGCCCTTATGAGCGCATCGTCGCGGGCGGGCGCAGTTAGCGGTGAGCCAGTGCCCTGCGATTAACGGGATGCAGACCCTCCTCCAGCTTGACCTTCTCAAGCAGGAGGTCAGTCACCAAGCGGCGAAGACGTGAGTTCTCGAGTTGGAGCTCCCGAATTTGGCTCATCTGTTCGCGCTCGGGCGAAATGTCTATTCGCTCTACATCGGTCATTGGCCGTGAGGCGGGGCGCGCCAACGCACCGCGGGCCTTTCGCCAACGATGATACGTCATGAGGCTAATACCCAAGGACTTGGCAATATCGCCGTGGAGGCGGCCCTGGGACGCCATGTCGTCTGCCATCGCGAGCTTCGTCGCGATTTCTGACGCTGTGTGTCGGTGCTTTGCCACTATCCTTTTCCCCATCCGTGCCTTCGTTATGATGTCCCACCACTGGTTACATCGGCTATAGTTAAGTAGTGTGTGACGTTTGTTAATAAAGTACAATTGTGTCATAAAAAAAGGCAAAAAACAACCAGCAAGGGTGAAATGAGGCTCCTCCGGTCGTGCCGGCCCGTTAACCTTGGCGGGAAGAGTTAACTCGCAGGAAGGTGGTAACCGTCATTGTCGCCGAGCTGCACGCGCTGCCCCCCACTTTCCGACCTGGCGGGCGCTATTTTGTTTTGCCTGCTGCGGGATGTTATGGATCAAGGATTAACGATACGGAATTATCACGGCCCGACTTAACGCTAATCGCACGGTTGTTCGATAAGCGCGGTGATCACGCGGGTGCGGGATTTGGCAAAAAATCCCCGGCGCCAGTCGGCGACTCGCCGGTGCGAACACAGGTTCCGGCATTTTGTCGGAATGCATGCAGCTATTGGTGGGAATTCTGGAGCGGGCGAAGGGAATCGAACCCTCGTATGCAGCTTGGGAAGCTGCCGTTCTACCATTGAACTACGCCCGCAAACGTCAACAGTCTCATGCATTTAAGCGTACGATCCAGATGGCTGTCGACGGCTTGGCACTCGAATTTCGGCCAAGCTGAATAGCAGACTCTCAGGCCGCGATCTACTCCCAGGAATCCCGAATCGGCAGGTCGACTTACCCGCGGAAATGCTTGGACAGCTTCAGGCCCTGTGCCTGGTAATTTGATCCGATGCCGCGGCCATAGAGGGCGTCGGGTCGCGCCAGCATGTGTTCGTAGACCAAGCGGCCGACGATCTGACCGTGCTCGATGATGAACGGCACCTCGTGGGACCGCACCTCCAGCACCGCGCGCGAGCCTCGCCCGCCGGCGCCCGCGTAGCCGAAGCCTGGATCGAAGAAGCCGGCGTAGTGGACGCGGAATTCACCCACCAGCGGATCGAACGGAACCATTTCGGCGGCGTAATCGGGCGGCACCTGGACGGCTTCTTTGGAGGCCAAGATGTAGAACTCGTCCGGATCAAGAATCAGGCTGCGGTCGTGCCGTGCCCGGATGGGCTCCCAGAATTCCCCGATATCGTAGTTGGCGCGGCGATCGACGTCGATGACGGCGGTATGGCGCTTGGCGCGGTAACCGATGAATTTGTCGGGGCCGAAGCCGACCAGATCGACGCCGACCGGAACCCCTTCGGACAGATCGGGAGCTTCGCTGTCGACGAGGCGCTCGCGGCTGTGCAGTGCCGCAAGCGCGTCGTCCGTCAGCACCGCATTCCCGCGGCGAAACCGAAGCTGCGACAGACGTGACCCCTCCCGCACCAGCACCGGGAAGGTGCGTGGGCTGATCTCGGCGTAAAGCGGACCATGGTAGCCGGCATCAACGCGGTCGAATCCTCGTGTCTGGTCGGCGATCACCCGAGTGAAGACGTCGAGCCGGCCGGTCGAGCTTTTCGGATTGGCGGAGGCTGCGATGTCCGGCGGCAAAGATAGGCTCTCCATCAGGGGCACGATGTAGACGCAGCCGGTCTCCAGCACCGCGCCGTCTCCGAGCGGAATCTCGTGCAGCTTCAATTCGTCGATGCGCTCCCCCACGGTGGAATCCGGCCCCGGCAGGAAGCTTGCCCGGACGCGGTAGGCGATCTCGCCGAGGCGCAGGTCAATGCTCGCAGGCTGGATCTGATTCTCATCGAGCGCGCCAGCAGGGATGACGACGCCGGTCTTGACGAGCGTCGCAATCAGGCGATCCGGCAAGATTCCCTTTTCGTCGGCACGCAAACTCAGCGACACGGGGCGGCGTCCAGGTTCGCTGTAGCCCGCATGGAGCCACCGACCCGGGTGGCTCCATGCGGGCTACGGAAGGTTCCGCTTTATCCGATGACCGGCTTGACGGAAAGGCTCCCGGCGCTTATGAGCGTCGTTATCCCGTGGTCATTTGAGCCGGCCGGCTTGCAGCCACGTTAAATAAATAGCTAAAAGGCCGGGGACGCGTACCCGGCCCTTGGGAAAGTTCCCTCGGCCGGGTTTTTTGTTGGCCCAAAGGAGGCCCAGATGTCCGTGTCCCGCAACCTGCACCCTGAAACGCGGCTCGTTCATGCCGGCACCCTGCGTTCGCAGTTCGGCGAAACCTCTGAGGCGCTGTTCCTCACCCAGGGCTTTGTTTACGGCAGCGCCGAGCAATGCGAGGCCCGCTTCACGGGCGCCGATCCGGGCTACCAGTATTCGCGGTTTTCGAACCCCACGGTGCACATGTTGGAGACCCGCATGGCTG
>WNFS01004556.1_pt1 | contig 10584 bp, 15 predicted proteins | sample 5400141 | NCBI WGS metagenome assembly WNFS01 (sample SAMN13153358, study PRJNA577476) | soil metagenome | isolation source: 60 cm saprolite under Madrone tree | place: USA:California | collected 2016-06-14
AGCGACATCGGCTTCGGGGCAAATTTCGCCGTACGGATGGCAAGCCGAAGCCGACTAATTCCCTCCCATTCGGGAGTCGTTCGCGAGAGCGGCGGGGCAATGTGCATGTGCGAGCTTGGGATGGTGCAATTCCCACTAGGGCGTAGTTGTCCGATTGCTGGTCAGATGCCCTCGTCAGCCGCAACCATCTTTCCTGGAATCGAGCGAGAATAGTGCCAACTATAGAACGACCAGTTCAACACGAGAAGACGTGGGACGGGTTTTCACGGATTTCGGATTCCGATTGTACGCGAACCGTTTGAATGCGCCGTCATTTGGATCGAATTAAACGATGCGTCGACTTCCACGCGGCCTTCGCCTGCAAGATCATACAACGTAGTCGTGGCCGATTTTTGTCCGGCTCGTTCTATCTCAATCGGCGTGCCGAACGCAGGCCAGATCAATGACGCGTATGAAAGATGTGCTGAATTTGACTGATCTGCTGGCAAGGATGAGCAAATCACGCCACAAACGTTGCCCTCCTGATTGACGACCGGCCCTCCGCTCATGCCTGCATCGAATCTAGCGTCTGTACGGAAGCAGGGGAATCTCAACATTACTGAGTCTCGCCTGACGGGATATACCTCAATGACGCGTCCGGGCGTATAGGCAGTATCTTGGGAGTAGTGGACTTCTATCTTGCCGTTCTCTGTCGGATGGCCGATGTTGCCTTTCATTTGATAATAGCCACAACCGCAGATTCTTTCACCGATAGTGGGAACACTCGGGCTGAGCCTAAAAACTGGTAAGTTGGGCATCCAGTTGCTCTCAGGATATGGAGACCCAAGTCGGCAAAATGCAATGTCCAATTCCGGTGAGTGCCAGAATTTAACAACTGGCAAGGGACCTCCAACATATTGATCGCAATCGTCGCTCTTTCTGTTTGTAACGTACACAGCATAGACCTGCAGATCGTAGTCAAGACCACCATCTTGCCGCTTTCGCGGAATGCCATGCTTAACAGCCTCTTCGAGCACATGGGCAGCCGTCATCATCAGGCCATTAGACGTGATCACGAACCCTGTGCCTATCGCAACGAGGGATTCGCCGGAAATAACGAGCAACGGCATCACGCTCTGTTGGATGTGGTGGCCAAGCTCGGGAAATGGTGAAAATCCGTTAGGGAGTAAATTTGACAGCGGGTTCATATCTCAGATATCCGATCACACCTTCAACTATTCTACTGCCCGAATTGGCTAGCGGGCCCGCTCCGAAGCAACGGGAAGCGCACGCTTCGCGAGTCCGAAACATAACAAAAGGACATGTCGATAAGCTTCTGAATTTAAGGATGACGCAAAGCTCGCGCGCCCGGAGAGACTCGAACTCTCGACCCTCTGGTTCGAAGCTAAGTGCCAGAAAATTCTAAGTGCTGCTCCTGGTGTCGCTTACAGAGAAACGCGCCATTTATCTCGCTCTTGAATTGGACCGGAGTTGGAGTGAAACGAACGCAGCCAAATTGCGGCCAAAAAATCCATGCACGCAGTCTCTAAGCTGGAGAGGACAGACCGTATAGGTGAAGGAACGAATGAATTGATTTCGCTCGGTGATCCGCCGCAAAAACAGGCTTCCGACTTGACGCAAGACAGCAGAGTTCCTGCATACTCGCCGGTACGTCACTCCCCACCAACACGCTGAAGCTAATACCTCTTGCAAGGAAAGCATAGGCTGTGAACGGATTACCGCGAACGGCGCAAGGCGTATAAAAGCTGCCTTGCGAAAGCCAATCTGTGCAGGCTGTCGCAACCACGATTATGTCGCTTGGCAGCTTCGTCTCTCCCAGTAAAAACCTTCTGATTGGGTCTTCATAGCTTCCGAGGTTGATCGAGGTGGTCCGCCCACCTGGCATCTTCCACTTGTGTGCCGCCGCACGCCACAAGATGCTGAGACCAAAATATGCCAGCTTGTCAGTGTCAATTCCCGCCGCCACTCCAGACACGCCGCGAAGTGTCGGTGTCTCCAAAAACGGTAGCGCGAGCGTGAGTCTTTGTAGAAGGGGGAAATACTTCCCATCGTAGACTTGCCCGGCAGCCCAGGTCTCCCCGTATTTGCTGAATCGCTCTTCACAGTCTGCGCAGAGTAAATAATCCTTCACCTGCATCGCTGTCGGAACTGCGCGCCTGCTGGTCATCATCACAGGATGCGGGTTAGGTGTACCGCGTTGGAAACACTTTCGATAAAGAAACGCGGACAGGAAATGGCTCAGTCGCAGCCATCGCTCTTGGAGGCAAAGCCGACAGATCGCGAATTGAGCCTTGCGAGGCATAGTCAATTATACTACGGGCGCGCCGCGACCGAAGAGTGCAGGTCGATCTGAGGGCATGGGGCTTGGTAGGGAGATGAATCTTAGGTACTCCGTGGAAGAGATGATAAAAATGTTCGGCGCGACCTACCGGACTATCGACATCCGCTCTGCGGCCGTCAAGCAAGGGGAGGCATGGACAAATGTGTACGCAGTCGCCCGCCTGAGCTACGAAGATCCCGCACTAGCAATGGAAAGACTACGCAGGCTTGAGCGAACCCATGGTGTAGTGTGCACCGAGTCGTTCCGAGTATTGCTGGGCCAGCGTCCGTTTTCTGAGTGGGACGAGTTCTGCGCAGAGTTGGCACGCGGGATCTTGTGCGTTAACGGCTCGGAGATTCGCCTTGCCCAGGCTCTACAGGTCGCCTCTGAAGGCGCGTATCTCGGAACAGATTACTCGAGCATTCGGTCCTTCGACTCTTTCAGGTGGCCCGCTGCCAATTACAATTTGTGCTCATACCAAATGACCCCAATGACGGAGAACGCCGTAGTCCGAGAGGCTATGAGGCTCGGATATTCGGATGCTCATCAGGCGGTTAATTTGTTGTGCGAACTGAATGTGCAGGCTAATCAATCCAATGGCTCGCATTTCTGTCTCTCGATTCCCGTCTTCGCCGCCATATCCGAGGTTTCCGCTAGTCTCAAAGAGAGGCGCATCAAAGTTGAAATCAGGAGGCACCGCGCGCTGCCACCACTGAAGGGCGTCGCCGTATTTCGGGGGCCGCGCACTTTTGCGGGGGAGCCACCGAAGCGTCGCGTGGCGATTGAAAGATTTTCGGACAGCGCCGGGGTCGGAGACTTGGGGCGCGCCTTGGCATGCGTCCGGTTAATGAACATCGAGGGCCACGATTCGGTTGATGTGAGCCTTCTCCATCCTGACCTGGGCGAACTACACTCCTTCTCTAATTATGGCATCTGGCAGCTCGTGCCCCCGACCGAGCGAAACGTCCTCTTCGAGGCGCTGAAGTTCTTTTGCCCCGAGCCGGAACTAACGCTCTTGCTGGGTAGCCCGCACAAGAAGAAGTCCAAGAAACTCAAGCCTGAGGCCGCATTCGAACTCCACATCGCGTGGCTGCTAGGGTGCTTCGGCTTGTCAACGGCTGTCCTCGGGGAATACGAGCACATCGTCGCTCCCGAAACGAAGGTTCGCCGGGGCAGCGTTGACATCCTCGCCGCTTCCCAGCGGCATAAGAGATTGGTGCTAGTAGCCTGCACCATCGGACCTCCGAAGGAGGACGATTTCACGAATTTGTTGAACACAGCGGAAATAATCAGCCGCGAAGTCTTCAGTGGCACGGCGGTGCGCGTGCAACCCCTCGTTTGCACCTCGGTCAGGGGTTTCTCTGCATCCAAGGACATCGTTGAGGGTCTGGCGGCACTGCCGATAATTGACGGAGACCGTCTGGAGTTGCTGCTGCGACTGGTCACGGCTGCGCGTGAACGCGACTTTTTCTCGTTCCTCGATAGTCCCATATATTCGCCACTCAGGGAGCCGGAGTAGGACGGAACAAGGCCCTTCCTAGATGCTACCCGCATGCAGTTCGCCCAGGGTTATGTGGAATGTCTTAGCCAGCGGGCCGTAGTGCCGGAGAAGATGATGCCATGTGTGGGAAAGTGCCTGGCTCTCAAACCATGCAGTGGGAGCCGCTACCAGAATTCCTCTCTCTATTTCGGCTTTTCCCTTCGGTCTGTGGTCCGATGTGACGAGAAGATGGAGAAAGTAACGCAAGAATTGCGAGGCATCATTTTCTTTATGCGTCGCTTCCGTTGCCTGCTTTACTTCGATAACGATGCGGTTTTGGGCCGAACGCTTGGACCATATCACGATGTCCGGCTTCATTCCGCCAAACAGATCGACGGAAAGAACTGCACTCCCCTTCACCAACGGCTTTTCGGTGTGAAGGTCGAAATCCCGCCCGTGCTCCCTATCACCTAATAGATCGAATACGGTGCGCGCTTCGGATGTCGATTTTGTGATCGGAATGTTCCGCCATCTAGCAACGTTCGACCTCAGTGCATCCAGAATCTTCTCTTGCAACGCGACTTCGGACATTTGCGCCCCCGGCGTCTGGACTTCACTTCGACTCAGAAAACAGACAAAGAGAATCGTGACTTCCGACCTCCATCTCTTTACCGTTGAAAACAGCGTATTCCATTTTCCCGGGATTCAGCATGCGGTTTTCACAGCGATAAGGAAGAACCTTCTTCGTCCATTGGCGGTCAGTCGCTCGTCTCGCAAATACGGTAAGCGAACCATCCTCATAATTTTCATACTTGGCCAGGGAACCGCGTTTTGTAACCGTTAGTTTGACGGGGCAGAAAAAGTACGTCGAATCCGCAGAAAGCAGGCCCGTGTAGACCCCATGCGGTTCATCGAACTTAATCTTCTGACCGGGGCTGTAAACCTTGTCTGAGTCCACTTCCATAAATCGCAAGCGGCTACATCGTTGAGCCGCCGCAGGCCAGGCAGAAAGCAGACCGAGAAATAAGATGGCTGAAACTCGCATATTCGGCCTCCAACAAGCACTATATCGCCAAGCGATCCTGCTCACGGATTAAACTGCACCTTCACGGAAATATCGGAAGCCCGCTGCGACAGGATTCCTAATGATGTATCGCGGATCACAAGATAGTAGCTGCCTTGCCCTAGCTGGCCAGTGCGCCGGTATGTCTTAGTTTTCACAGCGTTGAAGTCGGTGAATACGCGCATGTGGCCCCACCCATTCTGTTTCAACACTTCAAGCTGGTCGGGCGTAGTCACCGCCACGTCCATCGGATTGCCGTTTACAACTTCAAGGCTGACATCGATTGTTCCAGGATAAGGAAGGTCGAGTGGAACGGCCTTCCATGATGCAGCAGGAACATTTTCAACTGAATCTTTGAGTGCGATTGGTGCCCTGACCACTGTGCGAATCGCCTCTTCTGCCTGCTTACTGCTGTGATTAACACGCAAGGAGTACCAACCCAGAAGCGCGAGTAGCACAAGAAGTCCTAAGCGCACCTGCCAGCTAAGTAAAGGTTTAATAGCGTCTCTTGGCGGCGCATGTTTCTTAATGGTAGCGTCCCGTGCAGTGGCGTAGGCGGTTTCGGACATCTCGCCCTTCTCACGAAGGTCTTGCAACGCTTTCAGGTCTTCGGCTAGGCCCATGACTCACCCCTTTATATCGAATGATTGGCCACTCCCCATTATAATTGCGGCACTTGGTATTGACTTCGTTTTACACAAGGCCAGTTGTTCAGATCACAATGATACGGGATTTGAAAGTACGAGAAACTCGTATGCGAAAATGTAATTGTGGAAACGACGTTGCTGATAACGCGAGGATGTGCCCTAAGTGCGGGCATCGCTTTACGAGTCGAGCGGTCAAGATGCTGGCATGGTTTATCGGGCTGATGGCTGCGTGTGGACTGTTGGCTATAATGCTGTCCAATGGTCCTTCCGCACCCACGCCATCCACACCCACGAGTGCGCAAAACGCGGTAGCGGCCAACGCAGCGGCCAACGCTCGCGCCACAGCGGAAGGGGACCAAGCAGCGATGCTCATTGGTAAGTGTGGCAAGCCTGACAAGGATTTCACCAAGACCGAGGGTGGGCAACCCATCCGGCACATCATCTACAAAAAGCAGAACGTCGAACTCATGTATTCCCGCCAAGGTGTTCCCGCGTGGGCGCTGGTCGGTATCTTCAAGGCGAGCGCTGACGAGAACATGGACAAAAAAGAAGCCAACCGCCGTCTACCGTGCGCTGCGGGCAGTATTCACACAGTTCTTGATAAACCATGAGGAGGGCTTGACGTGTTGCATCTGGACGTAGTGACTGGCGTCGCGCTCATAACCCTCTTTTTTATGATGTTGCAGTCAGAACATGAGCGATGCGACCGAGTTAGAGCAAGCTGGCGTGAAGTGCGCAAACTGACATTCGCGGTGACAACCGCCATCCAACGGGCAAAGCAAAGGCAAGATCAGAACCACCCCAACATAGAGGCATATTTAGAAGAGGCGCAGAGGTTAGCGAACGATCTGTATTCGGCGGTCCTACTACTCTACGGGAAGGGGAAGCTGCGCGAGGAATACAGAGCGCGCTTCATGGAGGCGATGAAGACTGGCGTTCTTATGCGGTTGATGGGTGTCTTCCCGATTGTTGACCCAAAGGCAGAGCGTAAACTGGACGCTTGGAGATTGAGGATTTTGTAGACCTACCCGGTGCGGCCCACAGGGGATTTCACGGACACTCACCGACCTTCATTGCTCCCATTCCGCATCCATTCACAGATGTCAGGCCAGTAGAAGCGCAAGTATCTTCCGATCCGCAGGCAAGGAATCGGTGCCTCGCCGTACCTTCCACGACGGCGACACTTCTCGTAGACCCAGCTTCGTTTCACTTGCAGCCGCTGGGCCAGTTGATCCGGCGTTAGAATATCCTCCGGCTTCATCGTTACGGCCTCGTGCGGCGCCTCGTTGGCGATTTTCCTCTGCGGTTTCATCGAAGGTGAACGCTATCACATGAGCGGGGTCGCAATAGAAAACAAAATGCGCGAATCTATCCGCACACGGCCCAATAGTCTGACAAATGGGTGCCTCACAGCGCTTCGTTCAGAGTTGGATTACGGAAAGACCGGGAATCAATCGGAAGTGGCGGACGTTCAGAGTGGCTACTGCGTAGCCGAGATGCAACGCTGTGGTGCCGATCAGAAGGTCTTCGAAGGCAATGCTTATGCCGCGGGCTGCCTGCTCGCCCTCTACCTTCCCAGCGAGTTGAGCGATTTCGAGTGTGACTGGATGGACGGTCATGTCACGACACAGTTCTTCGGTAAAGGCTCGTCTGCGCTCACGGTGAGTATCACTCTTGGCTCGGTATATGCCGTGAGTCAGTTCTACGACAGTTACCGCCGAGAGGCCCGATTCAGTCTCACCTTGCATTGCCTGTACTCGTTTGAGGATTGCTCGGACACTCTCGCCACCGCGTTCTCCTGCGATGAGGATGCTGGAGTCGAGAATCAGTCCCATGCGGAGAGGTCACGCGGTTTGCGGCTATTGATGATCTCTCTAAGGTCGGCGGCGAATTCAGCATCCATCGTGGGTTCGTAACCCAATTCTTTCGCGTGTGCTTCCGCCAGGGCGATTGATTCAGAGAGCAAACGTCCACGAGGGGACTCTGCTTGCCGCACCACAGCTACGGGGCGCGAGTTTCGTTCGATGATGACTTCGGCTCCCGCGGTCACACGGTCGAGGAGCGAGGCGAAGTCGCTTGCCGCGTCGGCGTCCGAGATGTGGATCACATCTTTAGCCATAAAATGATTATACACCGTTCATGCGCCCTATGTTTTGACAGAGGGTTTGCGTTTCTTCTTGGCCTTTGCCCATCGCGCGCGCGCTGCTTTCGTGGCAAGCTCTTTCCTCTCCTGTGGCGTGAGAGCTGCCATGCGTGCCTTTACGCCCTTGCCTTTTGCTGCCTTGCCGCCCTTTCTGCCCATCTCACTCATTACTTTGGAAACTAGGTCGCGTCTCATGGTTTTATCTTATGACGAATGAATTCCACCCGCCAGTTGCGGAGGTTGACAAGCATCCCTCGGTTTGCGATAATTCTATGCACACGGCGCTATGTGCATATGCTTTTGCGACTTGTAGTGCCGTTGTTGATTAAGTGAAAGAGCGGGACGCACGCGTGCAATGAACACGAATACCGAGTAGCCAGACGGGATTGCTCCCGTCCGGCCCTCTAAGAACTGTGCGTGAGAGTTTCCAACTCACACAGCTCAAGCCTTTCGAACGCCTGGTAAAAGACGCGGTTTAGACACGGCGAGATGCTGTCGGTGAACCCGGTCGTGGCAGTCCGGATGAAGGAGAACGCGATTGTCTGCAGTGTCAGCGCCACCCTTGGTACGCGGGATGAGGTAGTGGGTACGCCAGCCCGTGAGCAGAGTGATCTTCTGAGTACAGACAGGGCAGAGACCGCGTTGTTCCAGCCAGAGATAGCGAAGCAACGTGCGACCGCGTAGGTTATCCAGCATGCGAACACCTTCGCGGTGCTCGAAATAGGACTCCCACTCGGGATCGTACGGGTTAGCTTCACTTTTGACTTTGACGTAGTGCTTGATGGGCGTGTGGAACGCAATGGTTAGCCACAGTGTTTGTGATTCGCCATCCTCGTCCTCTTTTGCCCCGAAGAACCACCAGTTACGATTGCCGCGTTGACCAAAGTATTTATCCTTGATCCAGCGTCGGCCTTTCGTGGGGTGTCTTCGTTGTGCCCACCGCCACAGACTCTGGAAGATGGCATAGTCTACATGTTGGAAAACGCGTTTGCTGGCGGCATACCGGTGATAGTTGGCCCAACCTCGTATTTTGGGGTTGAGCTCCTCAATCAGATCGGCTGCCGAGGCAGAACGCGATTCCCGGACTATGCCTCGGATTCCATCCAGGAAGGTTTTCACGTTCTTCTTGGATGGTTTGATGAGCAGTTTCCCGTTCGGATATCTGCGCACATTTTGTCCGAGGAAGTCGAAGCCATCGGTTACGTGCGTGATGACGGTTTTCTCGGAGGAGAGTTCAAGACCACGGTCTTTCAGAAACTGTATGACCAGTGGCCTGATCTCTCCTTCCAGCAGTTCTTGCGTTCTGCCGGTGATGAGAAAGTCGTCCGCATAACGAATGAAATTGACACAAGGGTAGTACCATCCCGATCCTTTGCGCCAGACCGGCGAGTGGTGCTCGTGCAGCCGGCGTTCCAGACCATCCAGCGCCAGATTGGCTAGCGCTGGGGAGATAATTCCCCCTTGAGGCGTTCCCTCCGTTGTTTCGTAAAAAACAGTCTTCTCCATGTAGCCCGCGGCCAGCCATTTGCGAAGAACTGTCCGATCCATAGGAACGTGGTTCAGAAGCCATTCGTGGCTGATCTTGTCAAAACAGCTTTTGATGTCGCCTTCAAAGATCCACTGCGGATTCGCGTTCTTCAGCGCGTTGAAGCACTGCTTTAACGCATCGGCGCAGGACCGCTGCTGCCGGAACCCATAGGAGTTCTGATCCGCCGTGGTCTCCGCGACGGGATCGAGAGCGAGCAGGAATAATGCCTGCATCCCCCGGTCCTTCATCGTGGGAATACCCAGAGGACGCATCTTGCCGTTTGACTTCGGGATGTAAACACGCCGGAGCGGCCGAGGTTGATATCCCCTTGGCCTTAGGGTGTTCACTGCCATTGCCTTCTTTTCCGGTGTGTCCCAGATTTCTCTGTCCACGCCGGAAGTTTTCTTGCCAGCATTTTCCGTCACTCGTCGGACGGCGATCATTCTGCCGCTGTGCGAGTGGGTCAGCAGATGTTGCAATACTTGCACCCTGCCCCATCTACCTTCCTTCATAGCCTGCACGATACGCGCTTGTAGCCGACGCACATTTCGGTGAGCGGTTTGCCAGTTCATGGCATGCCATTCAACGTTTCCGTGTGAGACCGCACCAACAGCTTTCGCCGTCATCATCTGCTTTGTCTCATTGGTCGGTTTTCCAAGTTTTCTCGTGTGAAAGACCGAAGAGAAGTTGGCCTGCTTTCGCATCCGGTAATATTGCCGTTACCGCCGCCTCAACCGGTATCCGCTCCATTACAGAGCGGCGTTCGCTTTCTCTCTTTTCTTCTATCCACACCACCATGGGTTGCCTTACGGCTTCCTTCCCTTACGGGAGCAATGTGGACTTACCCTGTTCCACTTCGTTGACACGATAGGTTAGGTCCTCTCCGTACGCCGGCAGTGTTTTGGGCTCGTGGCGGAGAAGGACGCGACCTCCGCACCCACTGCAATAAGAGCCTCTAAGCATCTTCGGCTCTCCTGGTCTTACGACGCCGTAACGAGAGTTTGCATGTGCTGACCGTGCTATCAACCCTAGCCCCGTCGCCACCTGATGCTGGCAGGTGCATCGTCGCCTCGCGGTTTCGACGCTGACGTTTTCAGTCGTGGGTGCATTGTCGGAGGGCTATTCGACGGTTCGTTTCCTTACCGCCTTACCTCGTAGGGTACCGCTGACGAGACAGCAGGTCTGATCGGACGATCTTCTCCTCCAGACAATCTTCGAAGTGACTTCAGGTCGCAAGCGCCCCTAACCAAAGTCGCCTGGATTAGAGGCAACGATGGCGTGCGACCTGAGGTCGCTGAAGTGATTGTCTGAAGGAGGAATCCTAACAGACCTGTTGTCCCATCAACAGTACCCTACGAGGTAAGGCGGCAAGGTAACGAACCGTCTAAAGCCCTCCGACAACG
>WNFS01004558.1_pt1 | contig 10581 bp, 8 predicted proteins | sample 5400141 | NCBI WGS metagenome assembly WNFS01 (sample SAMN13153358, study PRJNA577476) | soil metagenome | isolation source: 60 cm saprolite under Madrone tree | place: USA:California | collected 2016-06-14
GGTGACGCATGGCCGGTCCCAAGGAGCAACCCTTGCCTCCCGACGTGATGGGCCGCGATGATGCCACAGAGGTGTTGCGCGCGTTCGTGGTCGATGGCGGACTTTCCATCGCGTTCACGCGCGCTTTCGAGGAGCCCGATATGTGGGGCCTGCTGCTGGTTGATGTAGCGCGCCATGCCTCGCGGGCCTTTGCGCGCGAGGGCGACTACACCGAGGAAGAAGCGCTGAGCCGCATCATCGACATGTTCGAAGCCGAAATCGCGCGGCCGACCGACGCGGGCAGCACCACGCCACGGTCGCAACAGGGTCACTGACAATGCCGATAAACATTTTGATGCCCGCGCTGTCGCCGACGATGGAGAAGGGCAACCTTGCCAAGTGGCTCAAGAAAGAGGGCGACAAGGTCAAGTCCGGCGACGTGATTGCGGAAATCGAGACCGACAAGGCGACGATGGAGGTCGAGGCGGTCGACGAGGGCACGATCGCAAAAATCCTGGTGCCCGAGGGCACCCAGGACGTTCCCGTCAACGACGTGATCGCGGTACTGGCCGGCGATGGCGAGGACGTGAAGGCGGCCGGGGCAGGGGCTGCAAGCGCGCCGCCGAAGCCTGCCGCGGCCGCTGAAGCACCCGCGGCGGCGAAGCCCGCACCCACGCCCGCACCTTCGCCTGCTCCTGCGGCGAAGGCCGCGGCACCCGGCGCTGCAGCTGCCGCGCCTCAGGCGACGGCGCCCGCGGCACAAACCAACGGGCACGGCCGCATCTTCTCCTCGCCCCTGGCCCGACGGCTGGCAAAGGAAGCCGGCATCGAGCTTGGGCGCATCAACGGCAGCGGCCCGCATGGCCGTGTCATCGCGCGCGATGTGGAAGAGGCGAAATCCGGCAAGGGGCTGAAGGCCCCGGCGGCGGCGCCTGCCGGCGCGCCGGCGATCGCGCCCGGCATGTCGGACAAGCAGATCCGCGCGCTTTACGAGGACGGCAGCTACGAGGTGATCCCGCACGACGGCATGCGCCGTACCATTGCGCAACGCTTGACCGCCTCGGTGCAGACCATCCCGCATTTCTATCTGACGATGGACTGCAATATCGATCTGCTGGTCAAGGCCCGCGAGGAGATCAACGCCGCCGCGCCAAGGGACAAGGATGGCAAACCCGCCTACAAGCTCTCGGTCAACGATTTCGTCATCAAGGCGTTGGCGCTGGCGCTGCAGCGGATCCCCAATGCCAATGTCAGCTGGACCGAAGCCGGCATGCTCAAACACAAGCATTCCGATATCGGGGTTGCGGTCGCGATGCCTGGCGGGCTGATCACGCCGATCATCCGGAAAGCCGAGACAAAACCGGTCTCGGTGATCTCGGCCGAGATGAAGGATTTCGCCGCCCGCGCGCGCGCGCGCAAGCTTAAGCCTGAGGAATATCAGGGCGGCACCACCGCCGTATCCAATCTCGGCATGTACGGCATCAAGGATTTCACCGCGGTGATCAACCCGCCGCACGCCACCATCCTCGCGGTCGGCGCCAGCGAGGAACGGGCGATCGTCAGGAGCGGCAACATCGAAGCGGCGCAGATGATGAGCGTGACCTTGTCCTGCGATCACCGCGCGGTCGACGGTGCGCTCGGCGCCGAACTACTGGGCGCGTTCAAAAAGCTGATCGAAAATCCGGTCATGATGGTGGTGTGAGGAACGGCGGCCGGGGCGAGGGTGAAACGTTGAACGTTCGAACTCATTGGCCCTGGATCACGATGCTGCTGCTAGCCATCCTGGTGCTCAATCCTCTCGGCCTCGACGTTCTCAACGCCGCCTTTTTTTCCGATGAGCAGCTGTCGCGAAGTATCTGGCAACCGATTGCATTGATTGCTATCGCGATCCTCCTGGCCCTGTTGCTTCTGGAATGGTTTCTCAGAACGCTCGTCTTGAAACGCCGTGCGCGCCGCACTACGACTGCATAAGTAACGGGAGCCCTTATGGCCGACACATCCTTCGACATCATCATCATCGGCTCCGGCCCCGGCGGCTATGTCACCGCGATCCGCGCGGCACAGCTGGGTTTCAAAACCGCGATTGTTGAAAAATCCTATCTCGGCGGGATCTGCCTGAACTGGGGCTGCATTCCGACCAAGGCACTGCTGCGTTCGGCGGAAATCTTTCATTACATGCAGCACGCCAAGGATTACGGACTTTTCGCGGAAAAAGCCGGCTACGACGCCAAGGCGGTGGTGCAACGCTCGCGCGCGGTTTCAAAGCGTCTCAATGACGGCGTCGGCTTCCTGATGAAAAAGAACAAGGTCACGGTGATCTGGGGTGACGCTGTCATCGACGCACCCGGCAAGATCACGGTGAAGAAGTCCGCTGTTGAAGCGCCAAAGGGCGCGCTGGGGGAGGGCGCCTACCAGGCCAAACATATCATCCTTGCGACCGGCGCGCGGCCGCGGGTGCTGCCGGGGCTCGAGCCCGACAAGAAGCTGATCTGGACCTATTTCGAGGCGATGGTCCCGGAGAAGATGCCGAAATCGCTGCTGGTGGTGGGCTCCGGCGCCATCGGCATCGAGTTTGCGTCGTTCTTCCACACCATGGGTTCCGAGGTGACCGTGGTCGAGGTGCTGCCGCAGATCCTTCCGGTCGAGGATGCCGAGATCGCCGGGCTTGCGCGCAAACGTTTCGAAAAACAGGGCATCAAGATCCTTACGAATACCAAAGTGACAAAGCTTGAGAAGAAGGGCGACAGCGTGGTCGCCACCATCGACGACGGCAAGCAGCCGCAAACGATAGAATTCGAGCGTGTGGTTTCGGCGGTCGGGGTGGTCGGCAATGTCGAAAATCTGGGCCTGGAAAAGGTCGGTGTCAAAACCGATCGCGGGGTCGTCGTCATCGACGGCTACGGCAAAACCAATGTTCCAGGAATCTACGCCATCGGCGACGTCGCGGGGCCGCCGATGCTCGCCCACAAGGCCGAGCATGAAGGCGTGGTCTGCGTCGAAGCCATCAAGGGCCTGCATCCGCATCCCACCGACAAGAATCTCATTCCCGGCTGCACGTACTGCAATCCGCAAGTTGCTTCCGTCGGTCTCACCGAAGCGAGGGCAAAAGAGGGCGGACGTGAAATCCGCGTCGGCCGCTTCCCGTTCGTCGGCAACGGCAAGGCAATCGCGCTCGGCGAGGATCAGGGGTTGGTCAAGGTGGTCTTCGACAAGAAGACTGGCCAATTGCTCGGCGCGCATATGGTCGGCGCCGAGGTCACCGAACTGATTCAGGGTTATGTGATTGCGATGAACCTGGAGACCACAGAAGAAGAACTGATGCACACCATCTTCCCGCACCCGACATTGTCGGAGATGATGAAGGAAGCGGTGCTGGACGCCTACGGCCGCGTGCTCAACATCTAGTTCCGTCATCCTGAGGTGCTCGCACAGCGAGCCTCGAAGGATGTACGGCCCGGATCGACCACGGGGCCTGTCGCCCTTCGAGACGGCCGCTTCGCGGCCTCCTCAGGGTGACGGGTCTGACGGCGAAGAGACCAGAAAGAACAAGAAAGAACAGACCCGTGAAAGACAATGACAATCTGACGATCGAACGCCCCACGTTCGTGACCCATCTCGAATGCGCGATGGAAGGCGACCGCTATCCCGCCGACCAGGTCCATAACCTCTCGAAAGCGGGCAAACCGCTTTTGGTGCGCTACGACCTTGCCGGGGTGAAGAGCGCGTTGACCAAGGAAGCGCTGGCGCAGCGGCCGGCTGACCTCTGGCGCTACCGCGAGATGCTGCCGGTTCGCAAAGTTAGCGACATCGTCAGCCTCGGTGAAGTGACGACGCCGCTGATCCGCCTTCCCAAACTGGCCGGAAAAATCGGTGGTGGGGAAATCATCGTCAAGGATGAAGGCAGGTTGCCGACCGGCTCGTTCAAGGCGCGCGGCCTGGTGATGGCGGTGTCGATGGGCAAGGCGCTCGGCATCAAGCACATGGCGATGCCGACCAACGGCAACGCGGGCGCGGCGCTCGCGGCCTACGCCACCAGTTGCGGCATCAAGACCACGATCTTCTGTCCCGCCGACACGCCAGAAGTGAACGTCGGCGAGATCGAGCTGCAGGGCGCGACCGTGTACCGCGTCAATGGACTGATCGACGATTGCGGCAAGATCGTCGGAGAGGGCAAGGCGAAGGCCGGTTGGTTCGATACCTCGACGCTGAAGGAGCCGTATCGTATCGAGGGTAAGAAGACGATGGGGCTGGAGCTTGTCGAACAGCTCGACTGGGACGTACCGGACGTGATCTTTTATCCGACCGGTGGCGGCACCGGCCTGATCGGCATGTGGAAGGCGTTCGCCGAACTTGAGGCAATCGGCTTCATCGGCTCCAAACGGCCACGGATGGTGGCGGTGCAGGCGGCCGGCTGCGCGCCGATGGTGCGTGCCTTCGAGAGCGGCGCCGAGCACGCGCCGCGCTGGGAAGATGCCCACACCATCGCAGCGGGCATCCGGGTGCCGCAGGCGATCGGGGATTTTCTTATCCTGCGCGCGGTGCGGGAGAGCAAAGGTTTTGCCATTGCGGTGAGCGATGAGAAAATTTCTGCTGCGCTCAACGAAGTCGCGCGCGAAGAGGGCTTGCTGCTATGTCCCGAAGGGGCGGCGACGTACGCCGCTTACAAGCAAAGTCTTGCCGACGGCCGCGTGACGAAAAGTGATCGGGTGATGCTGTTCAATTGCGCCACAGGCCTTAAATACCCGCTGCCGCCGGTCACGCGCACGCTCGATCGTCATCAGCCGATCGACTACGCAAGACTGTGAGCCGTCGTTGCGAGCCACGGGTCGCGCGAACGCGCGCCCGATGACAGGCTCCGCGAAGCAATCCAAGGCGCGGCACCGGAAGCATGGATTGCTTCGTCGCAAGTGCTCCTCGCAATGACGACCGTGGGATGTTTGGGAGAGGACATAATGCGTAAAACAATTCTGGCCGTGTTGATTGCGCTGATGTCATTGGGCGGCAATGCGCTGGCGGACAAATTCCCGTCGCATCCCATCACCATCGTGGTGCCGTTTTCCGCCGGCGGTCCGTCCGATGCAATGGCCCGGATCCTGGCCGAGCGAATGAAGACGACGCTCGGCGAAGCCCTCCTGGTCGAGAATGTCACCGGCGCCGGCGGCTCGATCGGGGTCGGGCGCGCGGTGCGCTCGCCGCCCGACGGTTACACCATCAGCTTTGGCCATCTCGGCACTCACGTCGCCAATGGCGCGATCTACAAGCTCGGTTACGATCCCGTCGCCGACCTCGAGCCGGTCGTGCTGTTGCCGAGCAATCCGATGCTCATCGTCAGCAAGAACGCGGTTCCGGCAAAATCATTGCAGGAGCTGCTGGCATGGCTCAAGGCCCGGCCAACGCCAGCGGCGGCCGGCACCGCCGGCGCCGGCTCGGGCAGTCACATCGCCGGGCTTTATTTCGAGAACGTCAGCGGCATCAAGCTGCAATACGTGCCGTATCGCGGCACGGCGCCGGCCATGAACGACCTCGTCGCCGGGCAGATCGATCTCATCGTCGACCAGACCTCCAATTCCATCGGCCAGGTTCGCGCCGGTAACATCCGCGCCTATGCCGTCACCAGCGACAAGCGCCTGGAGTCCGCACCGGACGTTCCGACCACCGACGAGGCGGGCCTGCCCGGATTTCACATGACGCTGTGGTCCGGCCTTTGGGTGCCGAAAGGCACGCCGAAGGAAATCGTGGCCAAACTCAACGCCGCGGCGGTGGATGCGCTGAACGATCCGGCCGTGCGCAAGCAGCTGGAAAGCCTGGGATTGCAGATGCCGCCGAAGGATCAACTCGCGCCGGAGGCGCTCGGCGCCTGGCAGAAAGCCGAAATTGAAAAATGGTGGCCGATGCTCAAGGCCGCCAACGTCAAGGTGGAATAGGGCGTGTACTCGTAAACGCTCATGCGATGTCCGCTTTCGGGGGAGTAGCGGAAGAGTATTGCTTATCGTGAGTATTTCCGCTTTTGACCCAGGCTGTGTGAAAACCCTCACACGGCCTGGACCCAAAACGGACCTGAGGCCCTCGCGGCTGGTATGACGCGGACGACCGCGCCCAACGGACAGGTGGCTAAACACGAGCCTGCGGAAAGCGTTGGATGCCTTCCGGCAAATTGATCCAGGAATGTTTGGTCTGTTCCCACACCGACAATGTCGGAGGCGGAAAATCAGGGTCCGCAAATGCACCAACCGCTATGCCATAATGGTCGGGTCTGAGGTCGAGATGCCAGTAGACCGAACTGCCGCAAGTGGGACAAAAGTGAAAGCTGATCTTCCGCCGCACTCCTTCAACGTCACGCGTATAGATTTTTTCGGGACCTTCGATACGGACTTGGGATTTGTTGAAGTATACGCCGGAGTGCATGACCGCGCCGGTCCGTCGCTGGCAAGCCTTGCAGTGACAAACATTCACGACAGTCGGTTCCCCGCCAACCGTTGCACGAAGTGATCCGCAGTGGCAGCAAGCCGTTCGTTCCATATATGCCCCCTTGTAGAAAGGCCGGCTGGCGCGCATCCAAGGCGGCCGGCCCGCCAGTTCGTCCGCTTGCAGACTACCATCAATCCTGTTTCTGACCACGACAAGCAGGACTGTCGAACATCTCACACTGCTGACGTCGGCTCGTGGCACCTTTGAGACATGGCGACGGACACCGAATACGTCTGCTTATTGGGGCTGACCGGAAGTGACCGGTCTGCGGCAAAAACGACGGGATTGACCCACAGCGGACTTGAGTGGGATCCTCAAGAGCCCCGCGCGAACCTTCAGGAAGGTAGCCAGGAGCCTGCTTTTTGGAGCCTGCTTTTTATGAACGGGAAACCCATTGGGGGAAGCGGAAATTGAAACGAGACCTATGATGCCAACACTCAAAATCATTTCTGCATTAATCGCCTGTTCTGCGGCATTTTCATCAACTGCATTTGCAGAAAATTGTAGGGCGATCCCAGTTGGCCCCGAGCGACGGACCTGCGTCATGCGCGAGCACCCCGGTATGTTCGAAGCCAAACAGGAACGATGCAAGCAACTCGCCAGGGAGCGCGGCGACACGACTCGCACGGCCACAGGTGCGGGCGGCATAAAAGAGTTCGTCCAGGACTGCATGCGCGGAAAACAAAGGTGAAAGCGGACGTTTGGAAGCCTATCGCCGAGGTCGGCTTTTGACCACCCACGGGGGACTTTGGCACCGTAAGCGCGACTCGCTGCCGGACGCCTTTACCGGACCAGCTTGTGACCCGGGCTGAGTTGATTGTGGCGCTCGATAACCTGCCGAGCTATGATCTTCCCGTTGGTAAAAACTTGGGTACACCAATCCAGCGTTTCACACTGTTTATCGAGCTCTGGATGCGAGGTAGTGACGATGAGACACATCGCAAACTATTTTTGCACCTTGGTATCATTTTGCATTGTCGCTGCGGCCGTTCTCACAAGTTCCAAACTATCCGCGCTTGAGTTGAATCAGGCGATAGAGAGTTGCCGCGCCTCAAACGGGAAGCCGGCTTATTTGGCCTGCAAGCAAAGCGGTGGGACCCACGAAGTCTGTTTTGGCAAAGCGAGATCGATCGTTCAGTCCTGCGTCAGGAGCGCAATGCTGGCTGCCCGACCGAAGGCCGCGCTGTTCTCGGCGGACAAGCTTTTGTCGCCGCCGGCTGTCGCCAGCAAACCGGGCGCAGCGGACACAGCCAAGGATGCCGCGGGGAGTCTCGTCGCACCCCCGCGAACGATTTCGGATATCAGCGCAATCCTGGACCAGCAGAAACCGGACCCGGACGACGTCGCCAAGTTGACGGCGACGGCTGATGCAGCCGTGCCGGCGGGCCTGAAGGGTGCTGATCTCGCTGACTTCTACTATAAACGCGCGCAAGCAAGAGTACTGCTTGGCCGCAGTGACTCACTCAATGATGCCGAGCTTGCCGTAGCCAATGCATCGGGCGACAATTACGCCAAACTGGGCAGCCGGTACGAGCAAATGCTGTCAAAGCTGCTGCGGGATGCCGGCCAGAATAAGCGCGCCAGCGCATTGGAGAGCAAGCAAACGACGGCCTTTGCCAACCGGAACAAGGGCAGATTGTTCGGGCTGAATTTTTCGCTCCTCGCGGGCTTCATCAGAAGCGGCGATATCAACACGGCCGAATCATACGCCGCTCGCAATCGCAGCCTGCTGACGGAATCGCAGCGGTGGCCGAGCTTCCCGACTTATGGGCTGATTTGGCAGGCCATCGTCGAGGATGGCAACGCGCGGATCGAAGAATCGCGCGGTCGGTACGCCCAGGCGGAGGCGGCCTATCACAAGGCATCAATTTTCTATACGAACTCGCTGAAAACATATGATCAATGGGAAAGCAAGCCCGCCAAGGGAGAGATTGAAAGGTCTGCGGACTGGGCGCTGGCGCTTGAAGGAAGGACGAAAGTACAACAGGGTCGCGTCGGCGAAGGGGAAGCCGATGTGCGGCGCGCACTGCTGAGCCGCCTCAGCAAATCCGGAAAGTTTCACGCCGACACGGCGGGCATTCTCTCATTCCTTGTCTATGTCCTCCAGGAGCAGGGACGCTACGCCGATGCCGAGCAACTACAGCGTCATGTTATCAGCATCTATCAGGGATTGGGATACGGCGTCACATCCGCGCAGCTGGTCAACGCGCAATTGTTCCTCGCGCAAATTCTGAATCTCAGGGGACAGTATGCCGCCGCTAGCAAGCTTTATGACCAGATCGACATCTGGACCGCCGAATGGGAGCCGTCGCGACGCGAGGCAATCAGCAGCGGACTTGCGCGTATCTCCATCCTGCTTTCGCAGGGCAATAACGATAACGCGGTTGAGATTGCCCGACGCACGTTCGAACGTGAACGCCAGCGCTCCGGAGAGAAAAGCTTCAACACCGCACAGGCGCGCGGATTTCACGCCATCGCCCTTGCGCGCAAGGGTAACAATTCTGAAGCCCTGCAAGCCTTCAAAGAATCCCTCCCTGTCCTGTTGTCGGTCTCCGGCGGCGCGGACGTCGATAGCGGCAGCACCGCCGCAGCCCGCGAAGGCCGTGTACGCTTTGTGATCGAAGGCTATCTGCGGCTCGTCAGCCGCAACCCGTCGATCGTGCCTGCCAGCGCCATCGAACAAACATTCGGTTTCGCCGACGTGTTGCGCGGGCAAGCGGTGCAGCGCGCGCTGCAGGCATCATCGGCGCGATCCGCCACGAAGGATCCAGTTCTGGCTCAGCTGGTTCGAACTTCGCAGGACATCGAAAAGCATATCGGGGCCACCGTGGGCACGCTGAACAATTTTCTCACCCTGCCGCCCTCAGAGCGCGACCAAAAGGCGGTCGCCACCACTGAGGCCGAGATCGCGCGCCTGCAGGCGACGCGAATGCAAAGCTTGAAGGAGATAGCCGGCAAGTTTCCGACCTACGGAGCGCTGGTCAATCCTCCGCCTCCGAGTCCCGCTGATCTTCAGAAGCAGCTTGCCGATGACGAGGCCTTGCTTTCGTTCTATTTTGGCCGGTTCGACAGTTTCGTGTGGGTTCTGCGCAAGGACGGACCTGTCCAGTTTGCGCGCATCGACATGAAGCTTGGCGACATCAACGCCAAAGTGACCAAGCTTCGCGAGTCGCTCGAGCCGGACGCCCCGATGGTCTCGGATATTCCGGCTTTCGATTTGAATCTGGCCTACGATCTGTACGCAGCGCTGCTGAAGCCGACCGAAGCGATCTGGAGACCCGCAAAAAATCTTATCGTCGTCACCAACGGCGCGCTTGGTTTGCTGCCGTTGTCGTTGCTGCCTACCGAGCCCGCGAGAATTGATCCCAACGACGACCCACTGTTTTCCAGCTATCGCAAAGTGCCGTGGCTGGCGCGAACCCATGCGGTCACGATGGTCCCGTCAATATCGGCATTGCTGACGCTGCGCAAATTGCCCGTTGGCTCCGCCTCGCGTCAGCCGCTAATCGGATTTGGCGATCCGTTGTTCAGCAAGCAAGAGGCCGAGGAAGCGGCCAGGGACGATGCCGCATATTATGACGACAAACCAGTCCAACTTGCGGGGACGACCAACGTTACCCGCGGTCTGACCTTTAAGCGACGCAGCAGCCCGAAACCCGATGGCGTAGACAGCATGCAACTGGCGCAGCTGCCGCGACTTCCTGACACCGCCGAAGAGTTGAAATCTATCGTGCTCGCACTGCAGGCCGATCCGAGCAAGGTCCTCAACCTCGGCAAGGACGCCAACGAGAACAACGTCAAGACGATGAATCTTTCCAAATTCAAGATTGTTGCGTTTGCCACGCACGGATTGGTGCCCGGCGAACTCGATGGCCTCTCGCAGCCCGCCCTGGCTTTGACGGCTCCCGCCGTGGCGGATACCGATGGTGACGGGCTGCTGACGATGGAGGAAATCCTTGCCTTGAAGCTTGACGCCGACTGGGTCGTGCTGTCGGCCTGCAACACCGCCGCCGGTGCTGTCGCCGGCGCGGAAGCCGCATCCGGCCTGGGTCGGGCGTTCTTCTACGCCGGAACGCGCGCGCTCCTTCTCACCAATTGGTCGGTGCATTCGGAATCAGCGCGAGAACTGATCAC
>WNFS01016073.1_pt1 | contig 10581 bp, 7 predicted proteins | sample 5400141 | NCBI WGS metagenome assembly WNFS01 (sample SAMN13153358, study PRJNA577476) | soil metagenome | isolation source: 60 cm saprolite under Madrone tree | place: USA:California | collected 2016-06-14
GGCGGCACGCCAACCTATCTGACGCCCGAGCAGATCGAAGATCTGTTCGCATTCGCCAAGGAGCATTTCCATTTCGATCCCGACAGCGAGATTGGCATTGAAGTCGACCCGCGTGTGACCTCCCGTGAGCACCTCGAAACGCTGCGCAAGCTCGGCTTCAACCGTCTCAGCATGGGTATTCAAGACTTTCAGGCCGAAGTCCAACAAGCCGTCCACCGCATCCAGCCTTACGAAATGACACGCGAGTTGCTTTTCGCTGCGCGCGATCTAGGCTTCGACAGCATCAACGTTGATTTGATTTACGGTCTCCCCTACCAGACGGCCCACACTTTCTCCCATACTGTGGGTCAGATCATTGGCCTCGCTCCGGATCGCATTGCTCTCTTCAGCTACGCTCACGTGCCTTGGCTGAAAAAACAGCAAGGCTCCTTCGCCGCGCATCTCCCCGAAGGTATGGAGAAATTCGAAATCTTCCGCACTGGACTTCTCAAATTTCTCGACGCCGGTTATCTCTACATCGGCATGGACCACTTTGCAAAGCCTGGCGACGAGCTCGCCATCTCTCAGCAAAATCGCACGTTGCACCGCAATTTTCAGGGCTATACCACTCAAGCGGGCGCCGACCTCTACGGCATGGGCATCACCGCCATCAGCGGCATTCAGGGCGCCTACGCGCAAAATTTCCGCGACATTCCTTCCTGGGAGAAGGCCGTCGCCGAACGCGGACTCGCCACCATGCGCGGTTATCATCTCTCGAACGAGGATCGCCTCCGCCGCGCCGTCATCAGCCGCCTCCTTTGCCATACCGTCGTGCTCAAAGACGAAATCTCGCGCGAGTTCGCAATCGATTTTGATGAGCATTTCGCCGAAGAGCTTCGCCGCCTGGAGCCCTCGCGCCAAGACGGCCTCGTGCTCCTCGATGGCCGCGAAATTCGTGCCACTTGGCTTGGCCGCATCTTCATCCGCAATCTGGCTATGGTTTTCGATCCATATCTCGAAAAACAGCAGCTCACTGCCAAGCCGCTCTTTTCAAAAACTCTCTGACGCTGCGAGGATGTTCACATTTCCGTGACCCGTCACGTCCCAGCACTGGTAGTCGGTGGTGGCATCTCCGGCCTCGTCTGCGCCTACGCCCTTCGTAAATCTGGGATCGACGCGCAACTTGTCGAAGCCTCTCCGCGTCCCGGTGGCGTCATCAACTCCATCATTCGCGACGGCTTCTTGTTGGAGTTGGGCCCGCAAAGTTTCAGCAGTACGCCGGCGCTTTGCCAGCTTTGTGCTGAGCTCAGCATTTCGAACGAACTCCTTCAGGCCCCGCCGCGCGCCCCGCGCTACGTTCTGATCGATGGTCAACTCCGTCCCGTGCCCCTCAGTCCGCCGGCCTTTTTCATGAGTTCGCTTATTAATGGCTCGACGAAATGGGCTCTCGTTCGCGACATCCTCGGGAAAAGCATTCCTCCCAATACCGACGAATCCATAGCCGCGTTCGTTCGCAGAAAATTCTCGCCACAGCTCCTCGACCGTCTGGTTGGTCCTTTTGTTTCCGGGATTTATGCAGGAGATCCCGAGCGGCTCAGCGTTCGAAGCTCGTTCCCTCAACTCTTTGAAGCCGAAAAAACTGCCGGCAGCATCGTTCGTGGCATGCTGCGCTCCGCAAAATCGAAGAAAGACCCGCGCGAGCGTCCCGCGCTGCTATCCTTTCGCGTTGGCAATGAAACTCTGGTCCGCGCGCTCGCAAATAAACTCGGTCCTGCGCTTCTCACTTCAACATGCGTTGCCAGTGTCTCTCGCCAAAGTGAAACGTTGTTCCAAATCCAGCTTGAAAATCACAGTGGCAGCGAATCCGTTTCCACAGATTCCTTAATCTTGGCCACGCCCACCCACGTTACCGGCAGACTTCTCGCTGGCCTCGATTCGTCATTCGAAACACTGCTGAATTCCATCGACTACGCTGCTGTCGCCGTCGTCTCTCTCGGTTATCCTAAAAAGGACGTCCGCCACCCTCTGAATGGCTTCGGCTTCCTTGTGCCTCGCTCCGCCGGGCTCCGCGTTCTCGGTTCCGTCTGGAACTCGTCGCTCTTCCCCGGCCGGACTCCGGAAGGCCACGCTCTCTTGACGAGCTTCGTCGGTGGAACAACCGATCCCGCCGCAGCAAAACTGCAGCCCGAAGAACTCGCATACCTCGTGCACCGTGAAATCTCTCCGCTACTCTTCATTAGAAGCGAACCAGCCTTTTCAAACGTCACGATCTGGCCGCGCGCCCTGCCGCAGTACAATCTCGGTCACGGCGACCGCTTGGCCGCAATCTCCAAGCTTTGCTCCCGCTTCCCCGGCCTCTGGCTAACCGGCAACTATCTGCGCGGCCCCGCCGTCGGGTCCTGCGTCGAACAGGCTCTTTCCGTCGCCGAAAAAGTTCATGCGACGCAGCAGTAAATGGTGGCTCGGCAGTCTACTGACAAAGGCAAGCTTGTCATTCTGAGGGCATCCGACGAGAATGGCCGAAGAATCTCAAATTCAGATGTTCTACCCAAGGTCTCCGTCTGCATGTCTCGCAGCGGCCGGCGTTGACGGCATCTGTTCTTACTTAACCCTTGGAACTAAGAACAAACTACTTCCCATACCGCAGCGCCAGCCGCGTCTTTCTCCGCTCCGCTGCCTCGCGGAACCGCCGCCGTTCCTCCGCCGTCTTCAAGATCAGCGGCGGAACCAGTTTCGGCTTCGTCGTGTGCTCATCAATCGCCACAAACGTCACGTACGCCGTCGTTGTGTGTTTTCGCTCGCCAGTCATCGCGTTTTCCGAATACACCTCCACGCCCACTTCCATCGAAGTATGAAACACCCGATTGACCTGCGATTTGAAGTTCACAATTTCGCCCAGGTTTACTGCATTGCGGAAGTCGATATAATCCACGGACGCAGTGACTACATAACTGTTCGAGTGGCGGTGCGCCGCCAACGCCCCGGCCATGTCAACAAGGTGCATCACCTGTCCCCCAAGAAGTTTTCCCAGGGGATTCGTCTGCGCGGGCAGCACAATCTCCGTCATCTCGGAACGCGAGGCGCTCACCGGTTTCCCGCGCAGTTCCGTCTCAGGCCCCCGCTTGCTTTCGTTTCTCCGCTTCATTCAAGCCTCTTGCCCCGCGCTGTTGGACCCCGCCGGCGGCACCCGTATAATACGGGACGACCCAATGACCGACCAAAAGAAAACACGCCGCCAGATGCTCGAAGAGTTTGTCTCTAAGAAGCCCGATGATGCCTTCTCCCGCTACGGCCTGGCGATGGAATGCATGAACAGCGGCGACACGGCGGCCGCCGACACCCATTTTCGAGCGCTCCTCGAGCGCAATGCCGACTACATCCCCGCTTATCTGATGTACGGCCAGCTCCTCGCCCGCGAATCCCGCCCCGGCGAGGCCAAGCAGATTCTCTCATCCGGCATTGCAGCGGCCACAAAAAAGGGCGACCAGCACGCCCGCTCCGAAATGGAAACTCTCTTGAACGACCTGAGCTGATATTTCAGAAGATATTTCTATCGAGCAACGCCGCGCCTTGCCGCGTGGAAAGTGTCGCTAATCCGCAGGCTTGATCCCTACAGCTGCGTAAACCGCATCACTCTTGAAGAGAACCCCATTTTTCGCTACCAGCCGGCACCGCCGAATGTCACTGATCTTTTCCGCCGGATTTCCTTCCACCAGCACCAGGTCGGCCAGCTTTCCTGGCCCGATCGACCCAAGGTCTTTTCCCTGCTTCAACAGTCCCGCAGCATTAAGAGTAGCGATTTGCAATGCCTTCGCGGGCGGGATTCCCGCTTTCACTTCGAGTTCCAATTCGCGGTGCAGCATTAGTCCAGCCAGAGCATCCGTTCCGGCCAAAATCGGAATCCCGGCGTCATACATCCGCTTCGTCATTCTCAGCATCGCTCCATAGGAATCCTTATACAGCTGGTCATTCTCGCTCGTCACCGGCAATCCGCCGGAGTATGCTCCGCGCTGCACTTGCGCCGGAAGCCGCGCCAGCACCGGCGCAAAATCCGGTGACGCCACGCCCGGTCGGCCAGTGAACATGCTTTCAAACGTTGCCAGCGTTACGTCCACCGTCGTGTGATGCTTCTGAAGCAACTCGATGAAATCTTTTACGGGCTTCGAGTCCAAATCCAGCCTTGCCGCATTCGCTCCCACTGCAGTAAACCGCTCCGGCGTACGGGTATCTTTTACTTGCGACGCCAGAAAATTCAAAAAGATGAAGTTGATGTGTTGCAGTTCGTCAGCGCCTGCTTCCACAAATTGGCTGGCAATCATGCCGTTGGGAACGTGCCCGCTCAGCCGCATTCCGCGTTCATGAGCCGTTTTCGCAATCCCGGGAACGAACTCCGGCTTCAGTGAGCTATAGAGTTTGATCTGGATGTAACCAAGGTCCGCATAGCGATTTACCGCCGCCTGCGCTTCTTCAGCCGTGTCTGCATACAACCCGGTCGGCGCCTGGAACGGTCCGTGTCCATCGATGAATCCCGATTTCCAGAGGCGCGGCCCGATGGCCGCGCCGCTCTGCCACTGCTTTTCCAATCGCTGCAACTCTTCGATGCTGTTTCCCATGTCGCGCACGCTGGTCACGCCGCTCGCGATGTTCAGCAGCCCATCCAGCGGCTGCGCGTGTACATGCATGTCGAATAATCCCGGCAGCAGCGTTTTACCCCTGCCGTCGACGTACTCCGCATCCTTGGGCGCTTGGATTGAGGCCGCCGGCCCAGCCTGCACGATGCGCTCGCCCTCGATGACGACTGTTTGATCCTCTCTCGTCGTCGCTTGTTCTGAGTCAAAAACGCGCACATGCTCGATAGCAAAGGGATGGCTCGGGCGCCGTGTCAACGCTTGCGCCAAACGCTCGTATCGCGCGTTCTGCGCCTTTAGCTGCAGGTCGTAAAGTTGCTGGTTCGTGCCCTCCCATCCTTCCCGGAGGATCGCAAACCACGGCCCTGGAAGCCCAAACAGGCGCTGATTGTCGTCCAACCAGATAGTCTGGGGTTCAAAGGAGAGCCCGGTGACTGCGAATTCCGTTACGTGTATCTTCTGCCCGTGATCCTCAAGCGTCGCTTCGTTCAATCGCTCCAGCCGCGCTTCGCCGGCAGGAAGAAGCTTTACTGGGCCATTTCTTGCCTTCAGCAGAGCCGCAACGAGGAGCGCCGATTCGGCTGCGGGCCCGTTATTGCTGATGTAGAAGCCGTCTGCTTTAGCCTTTCCGTCTTCCGACGTGCTTTTCCAATGTGCGTTTTCATTTTCGACAGCAAAATGTTCATCCACTGGCGCTTTCAGATAGTCATTCCCCGTGACGTCCGTGTGCGACGGCGTCCCGTTGGCGCCGATCATGTAGTGCGCCGATATCTTTGGACCCCGCCCGCGATCATTAAACTCAAAGGTGCTGTCGATCCGGCCGTCCGAACCGAACACATCCACTTCGCTTCCCTGAGTCTTTCCGTTGGACACGATCGAGTAGCGCAGCGTTTCTTGGGCGAGGGCTCCAGAAGTCCAGAATGGAGCAGCCAAGCAAACGAAAAACAGAAAAGCTGGAAGTCGTTTTCTGATCATCATGATGCGCGCATTCTCCCACCAATCGTTTTTTCCAGCCAGCGTGAATTTCCACCTCGGAACGCTGGCGCTCCCTGCAAGATGACCTGGGAAAGAATTCCTTGACTTGCGGTACTATACTTAACAGGTAAGAACGTGGGAGTTCTCCGATGCGGCGGCTTGTCGGTCGCTTTTTTTATTTGTAGTTAACCTTCGCGGCGGGAGTAACCCTCCTGACTCCCATTCTTGCACAATTCCGGTGCAACGTAAGTCCTTTTAGAATCAACGCTCCTGAAAGCGTATCAAAACAAAGGACTTTAACCTCCTGTAGAATGAACAGTTGATGAAAAACTGTCGGATGGGGGAGGGGGTCCTCCGCAAACCCAACGAAGGCTCAGTGGAAGACTTCCATAATCTCCACAGACGTGCGGCTGTCCAGATTCCCCGTGGGTTCATCAGCCAGCAGGATTGCAGGACGATTGACCAAAGCGCGCGCCACGGCGACTCGCTGTTGCTGCCCTCCGGACATCTGCGATGGAAAATGTTCCATTCGGTCCGCGAGGCCGACCAGCGTCAGCGCGTCAACGGCGCGTTTCCGGCTCTCGGCCTTGTCGATCTTCGCGTACAGCGTCGGCAATTCTGTGTTTTCCAGCGCCGTAGTGCGCGCCAGCAGGTTGAACCCCTGGAAAACAAATCCGATCTTCTGGTTCCGGATCTGCGCCAGCGCCCTCTTGTCGTGCTTCGAGACGTCGATTCCTTCCAGCAGATATCGGCCGGAACTGGGCCGGTCCAGGCACCCCAGCATATTCATGAATGTCGATTTCCCGCTTCCGCTCGCTCCCATGATGGCCACAAATTCGCCCCGCCGAATTTCCAGGGTCACTCCGCGCAAGGCGTGCACGCGTGTTTCGCCCAGCTCGTAATATTTATGGACGTCTTCCACGCGAATGACCGCGTTTCCGGCAAGCTCGTCGGCTTTGTTCACTTCGGTTTGGTTAGCGGTTTGCATGGAATTGAATTGGAGCTATTGGTCTGTCAGCGCGCAAGCAGATTCCTAACGCCGTATTCCTGGTCCCCCCGGCGCCGTGGATTTTGGCAGCACGGAGCGGATGATCAGTTCATCGCCTTCTTTCAATTCGCCCTTCACGAATCCGCCGACTTCCGTATACGAATGATCCGTAATTCCCAAGGAAACTTTTACCGGCTCCATGCTGTTATCTGCGCGGAGTTTCCAAACCACGGCGCTGTCAGAGCGCGGCGCGCGCGGCAGATTTTGCGCCCCACCGCTGGATGTCCCGCGTTCCGCCGCGGCAGCCTCATCGCTCGCCGTTTTCCTTTCGCCAGGAGGCTCGATTCCGTATTGTCTGTACAACACGAGAACTTCTTCTGGCGACATCGGCGGTTTGTAACGCAGCGCGGTATTGGGAAGCTTCAAGACATTTTGAACCGTGGCCACCGGAATCGTCACGTACGCCGTCATTCCCGGAAATAGCTTCAGCTCCGGGTTGGCGAACTCCACGATCGTGTCGTAGGTGACCACGTTTTGCACCGTGGTCGCATTCATGCGCACCTGGCTCACCACGCCGTGGAAAGTTTCTTTCGGAAAGGCGTCCACCTTGAACGTGACCGGCTTGCCCACCCTGATATTGCCGACGTCAGACTCATCCGTCTTGGCGTACACCAGCATTTTCGTCAGGTCTTGTGCGATGGTAAAGATTGTCGGGGCTTGCAGCGACGCCGCGACCGTTTGCCCAACGTCCACATTTCGCGCCACCACGGTTCCGTCAATCGGAGAGCGAATCACCGTGTAGTTCAGATTCGTCTGCGCTACGGTTACTGCGGCTTCTTTCTGGCTGACCTGCGCCTCCGCCTGCGTGACGTTCGCCACAGCTCCGCCCACCGTCGCATTCGCGGAATCATAGTTCGCTTTGGTGAGATCCAATTGCTGCTGGCTCAGGATGCCGTCCTTGAACAAGCCGGCCGTGCGGTCGTAGTCGGCTTTGGTCTGTACCAACGAGGCTTTCGCTTTCTCCACGTTCGCGCGCGCCGCCACCAGATTTGCTTTCGCGTTTTCCAAATCCGCCGTGGCTTGCAGTAGCGCTCCCTTAAATAATGCGGGATCGATGAGCGCAACAATGTCGCCCTTGTGCACGCGGGAATTGAAATCCACGTAAAGCTTCGAAATCGTCCCGGACACCTGCGAACCAACCTGCACCGTGATCACTGCGTTGATCATTCCGGTGGCTTCCACGACGTCGTGGATTTCGCCCTTTTCCACCTTGGCAGTAAAGTGTTGCGGCGCGTTATTGTGATTCAGGCCGAACACCGCAAACAGTCCGGCGACGACAACAGCTCCTGCCAGAATGAGCCATTTGCTCTTTATTTTCATTTCCCGTCCTGGAAGCTACGCACAGTATGTTTCATTCGTACCGCAGCGCCTCAATGGGATCGAGCAGAGAGGCTTTTCGCGCGGGGTAATATCCAAAAAAAACTCCCACTGCCACCGAAAACAGAGCCGCCACAATCACCGCTTCAATGGACATTTGCATCGGCCATTGCAACGTCCTGCCAACCAGGAAAGAGCCGACAATTCCGAAGAGGACTCCCGCAGCGCCGCCTACCAGGCTCAGCATCACCGATTCTCCGAGGAATTGCAGTTGAATCGCTTCTTCCGTGGCGCCCACGGCAACGCGCACTCCAATTTCCCGAGTCCGCTCCGTCACCGAAACAAGCATGACGTTCATAATTCCAATTCCGCCTACGATCAGGGAAATCGAAGCGATGGCTATCAGAAGAACAGTAAGAGTTTTGCTGGCTTCGAGTTGTGCTTGAATGATGTCTTCCGGATTCCGAATGTTGAAATCATCTTCCTCTTCCGGACGTAAGTGATGGCGGTCCCGCAGCAGTGCTGCTGCTTCCTGGCCTGCGATTTTTACCGCGTCCTGCGAAACCGCCGAACACAGAATGTCGTCCAGCCATGTGATTCCCTTAATCTTCTTTTGCGCGGTCGTGTACGGGAGAATGATGGTGTCGTCCTGGTCTTGCCCGGAAACGGAAAGCCCCTTGGGCAAAAGAGTGCCGACGACTTTGCATGGCAGATCCTTCACGCGAATCACTTTTCCAATCGGATCTTCAACACCAAAAAGAGTGTCGCGCACGGTACGCCCGATGACGCACACGTCCGCGGCACGGTCCGTGTCGTCCTGTGAAAACGCGGCGCCCTGATCGATGTACCACCGTTTGATGTCGAAGTATTCCGGCGAAACGCCGCGGTAGCTGGTAAACCAATTCTGATTTCCGTAGATGATTTGAACGGATGCGTCGACGTTGGGCGAAACGCTCTTGATCAAGGGGATTTGATTTTTGATGGCGATCGCGTCGGCCAGCACTAGCGACTTTGTTCCATGCGTTCCCGTGCGAACTCCGTTGACTGCGCGCCCGCCAGCCTCAATCCACACAAAGTTATCGCCCAAATTATTAAGCTGTTGTTCAACGCGCGCCTGCCCCGCCTTTCCGATGGCCACAACGCAAATGACCGCCGCAATCCCTATGGTGATTCCCAGTACCGTCAGGATGCTGCGCATTTTGTTCCGGAGCAATGCCACAAGGGCCGATCGCAGCAGCGCCATGTAATTCAAATCCCCTCCTATCCCTTGCAAACCCATGATTTTGGGCATTCGAACCTAAACGGAAGATAAACCTTTGCCATTCAGGCCAGCTTTCTCCCTAATCTTTCCATGATTCAGGATTCATAACCAGTGGCGGTGGATACGGGATGAGTTTCCTACGATCAGGCTGCACCGTTCTTTTTCTCCCTTTACATCAGATTACGATCGCAATGGCAGGTAACCGGTGCAGACTTTTGGCGTGGTCGTCATGTTCGATTCAGACACAGTCACGTCCCAAAAGCGACCGAAGCGATTGGCATGGCAGATGAGCGCGGAAAGATAAGTGCTTTGCTGTCAAGCAGTACTGGCCTGCCTACTCGGACGCTGACGTGCGGAGCTTCCAGCGGATTAGTGCGCAGAGGAGGAAGGAATGGCAAATCTCTGGCAAGACTTGCGATTCGCGTTGCGCATATTGGCGAAAAACCCAGGCTTCACTGGGATTGCGATCCTGACTCTTGCTTTGGGAATTGGAGCCAATACCGCGATCTTCAGTGTCCTCGACTCCGTCCTGTTACGGTCCCTCCCCGTCTCTCATCCTGAGCAACTGGTTGTTCTTACGGATCCCGACGAGCATGGTTCCAGCTTTGGAAGTGAACGCGGCGACCGCTCTCTCCTCGCCTATTCCGAGTTTGAGTATTTCCGGGATCACAACGAGGTCTTCTCAGGAATCTTCGCCGCCGACAGCCAGCTTCCCGAGCGGGAAGTCACCATCCCTGATTCCTCGTTTAAGACAGGTGCGCAAAAAGAGTCCACTCGCATCCGCCTTGTCAGCGGAGATTACTTCGCCACGCTTGGGGTCACTCCCGCCGCCGGCACGTTCTTCAGGCGCGACGTGGACCACGCCAGAGGCGGGTCACCGATTGCGGTCCTCAGCTACGCGTTCTGGAGGCGGCGCTTTGGTCTTGATCCGCTGGCGCTGGGCAAAACAATACAGATTCGCCAAACGTCATTCCAAATTGTGGGCGTCACTCCTCCGGGATTCTTCGGAGAGACCGTCGGGGCGTTCCCCGACCTTTGGATCCCCATGATGATGCAGGACTCCATCTACCCGGGACGCGATCTCCTCACTCCGTCGAAAGATCTGACCAACATGCACACTTGGCTTCAAGTGATGGCCCGGCTAAAGCCCGGGATCACGCCGGAACAGGCCAAGGCCAGCATCAATGTCGTATTCAAGGGCCTGCTGGGATCCAAGGTTGGCGCCTCGATCTCGGCGGAGGAGCGCCGTCATGCTCTCGATCAACGGATCAATCTGCGGCGAGCGGCACGTGGTTCATCCGTGCTGCGCGAGCATTTTGCCGAGCCGCTAAAGATCTTGATGGCCATGGTGGGATTCGTACTTCTCATCGCGT
>WNFS01011264.1_pt1 | contig 10578 bp, 9 predicted proteins | sample 5400141 | NCBI WGS metagenome assembly WNFS01 (sample SAMN13153358, study PRJNA577476) | soil metagenome | isolation source: 60 cm saprolite under Madrone tree | place: USA:California | collected 2016-06-14
GCCAGAGGGTACTTCGTCTCAACGGTAGGCCGAGACGAAGCCGTGATACGGGAGTACATCAAAAGGCAGGAGCAAGAGGATAATCGCCTGGAGCAAATGAATCTGTGGCGTTGATCGGCCACCTTCAGGTGGCCCAACTGAATCGGGGCCGCGTCAGCGACCCCCACCAGCCGCTTTGAGCGGCTCTTAAACTAAAGCCCCCGGCTCTGCCGGGGGACATTTACTTCGGGAGATTGGGTTGGCGTGCCGGCAGGAGTGGCGGCTGCGAAAGCCCCAGCGTGCGGCCATAGAAACCGCCGGCATCGAAGTATCGCGTGTTCCCGACAGATTGCACGTCAAGCACGGTCCGAAGTCCATTGTCGGCAGGTTCCGAAATGATTGTCGTGCTTCTGACCTCTGGCATCACGCCGCCGGGCATGGCCTCGCGCAGGACGCGGCCGACAAGCGCACCCTTGTCAGTGAAATCCAGGCCCATGATCGCCACGACAGTGCGGCCGACATCGGCGTTGCTCGTGGGCGCGGTATCGATGAACCCCGATTTGAAATCGGGACCGGCGAGTGCCATGAAGTTCCAGGTTTCAGCGCGGCTGAAGGAGCCGTGCGTGCCCTGACCTTGCTGGAGCGTTGCATCGGCAATGACGACGGGACAGCGTACCGGTTCACCGCAGACCGTATCGAACGAGCGAAAATTGACGACCATGGCGGGCCTTGGCGTCCGAGCGGCACCGTCGAGATTGATGTCGGCGAGCGACAGCGCGCCGGGGAACCGGCCGATACGTTCGTCGACGAAAATGCCGCTGACGTAGTCCTGGGTTAGAAGCGCTGCCACGACCTGGCTGGCTAAGGTCTTGTCGCCGTCTGGAATGTAGATCAAATCCGATCCGCTGTTGGCCGCGACAACCAATTTGGGGTGGTCCTTATCGCCGCCAATCAGACCATTGCCATTGCGCGAATGCGCACCATCAGGAACCAACGCAAAATTGTTATCGGGATCGATGAGCGGCATGCCGAGCATCTTAGCAAGATCGAATGCCAAAAATCCGCGCGGCAAGTGGCCCGCCGGCGCGTCGGCATGGCGGGCCTGCGCAGCCGGGCTGGTAACGCTCTCTTTCGAAATGGTTGCAAAGCCATGGTCGGCGGTGACGATGATGTCAGTCGCTTCGGCAAGCCCAAGTTCCGCAAGTGCGGCACGGATCCGGCCGAGATCGTCATCCGCATTGCGGATTGCCGCGAGAGCAGCTTGACCATTGATCCCAGGCCTGAGTGTCAGGAAGCTGTCGCCCTGATTGTGCTGCGTACCATCGGGGTCGCGGGACCAGAACACAAGAAGGAACGGCTTGCCCCGCGTTGCGAACAGGGGCAGGACCGCGCGGGTCGCGACGGCTGCGAAATAATCCTGCTGCACGACGTTAGCGCTTTTGGTTCCAGGCGTGGTCGCATTGCCGGCAATGCCGTTGGCCCCACGTGGCGGGGTCGCCATCGCCAGCCCAGCCGCCTTTAATCGCTCCGCCATTTCGGGCGAGAGCGGAATACCCTGTGCGGTGCCTGTAATGTCGTCGACGATGATCGTTTGCAATCCGGTCCGTTCGGTGTGATCGAACAACAGGGTTGGGCCATGTTTGCCAATGGCCGCGGTGCTGTAGCCCTTGTGGCGTGCCAGCTTGAGAATGGTGTCTTCATTGAGGAAGTTGCCGGCGAAATGCGCGTCGAGGTCGCCGAGGACCGCATCATTCTCGATAAAAGCCGTTGGGCTGCCAGCGGCGTTCGACACCGGATGCGCGACGTAGAGCGTATTCGAGAACACACCGGTGTCGCCAAGGTAGTGTCCCGTGGCGATGGCCGAGGCATTAGCCATGGTGAAGGTCGGAAACAGCGAATGACTGTTCACTAGAGAAACGCCTTGACGCGCGAGCGCAGCAAAATTCGGTGCAGTCACGTCATTGACGACGCGCGAGCGCAGCCCGTCAGCTACGAATATCACGACGTTATGTGGAGAAGTCTGGCGGATGGGCGTCTGTGCGCTTCCCGGGACCGCGACGGCGATCACTGCCACCGCGAGAATTGCTCGAATGTACATTGGACGAAACCTTTGATAGCAGGAAGCCTTTGACAACACGGCAGATTGCCATGTGGATGGAATTTGGCTGACCGTCTTTTCATCTGTCAATAGGAAGGCTTTGGCCGCTTTGCAGCGGACAATCGGTTGGACGTTTTTCGGCCGCTTGTCCGGGCTCTGACCAGAGCGAATGCCCGCTGGCGCCGTCGCCGGAGCCGTCTACCTTGAATGCGCTCACGTTTCTTTTCGACCGCTTGCGGCGGGCGGCGCGTGTCGCGGTTTGATGCGAGGTACGCGCGTTGGTCCACGCGGCGCGATTCGAAAGGATCGATGCCCTGCTGTTAGTTACCTGCGGCTGCGCGCCGGAGAGGTGTAGGACTATACGATACAAGACGCCACGACATCCAACGGGTGGAAAAGCTGAGTCGCTCGCGGGCCCGTATCTGGGTCCAGCCTTAGTTTTGCCCCGGCGAGCAACGCATTTGACTTAAGCGTCGATGGCTTTTCCATTTTTGAGGATGCTGACGGCGATGGTGGCACGGAGGGCAAGATGCATCAGCCTCTTCTCACGTGATTGCGCGGCCGCGAATCGGGCTGCCCTAATTGATGCAGCGCCCCACATCCCCGCCGGCGACCGTGGCCTCGAAATTACCCGGCGTTGCCGCTCGACCATCGAACAAGACTGGCAACTGGTTGGCGATGCCGAAGTCGGTTGAGCCGCGGCGGTGTTCGTTGAGAAGCCGGGCGATATTCCATTCATCGTGCGAGCCGTAACTGAACGTGACGGAAGCGCGAAGCCCATAGTAGGTCCGGAATGCCGCTTTACTCACCTTGCCCTGTTCAACCGCTGTTTTGAAGTCCGGATCTTTCGCAAATCTGTCGTCAAAGTAGGCTTCAATTCTTTCCATATCAGCGGCGCCGGTAAGGCCGAAGAACCGCGCAAATTCGGATGGCCCGACGAAATAGATAAAGTCGAAATCCTCGCCCAGTCCGCTGCGGCCTTCCAGAATCTTGGTCCACATGTACATGTAGTCTGCCCCAGAGGCGCCTCTGGGTAGATTTCCTTCAATGGCAGGATTAAGAATCCACGCCGAGCGCTGTCCCAAGCGCCTTTCAATGGAGTCCTTCGTATCCTTTGCAACATCGACGTTTACGCCGTAATAGCTTCCGCCCGCCGTCGACAGCGGGATGCTCATGTAGCCTATCGCCTTGCCTTGCGTTTTCTGGTCGACGATTAATTTCCGGACGCGCGCAATGTTATCGTCGATGGCGCCCCTGTTGCTTTCGTTGATGCAGTAGCACAGGTTGATAGTCGTGCACGCGGTCACGTTCGCTCCCGCACCCTCGGAGGGCAAGGCTAACGCAACGCTCATTGCCACCAAGCTGTATGCGACCGTACTCCGCCGTAAACCTCCGTTAGCAGTCATGCTTCCCCCCGAAAGTCCGCTGCCGGTCGCTGAACAAGGCGTTCTGTCGACAAAGTTCTGATTCAAGACTGAAAAATGAAGGTCAGCCTCGATTTGCATGGTCCTAAGGCCCAAAAATGGGAACGAATTGGGTGCCTTTACGCAGGCTCTACAACGTAATCCTTGAAGTAACTGGTGCTGTCCGTCTTTGACCACAGACCAATCTTGCCAGACACCGGCTCCGGCAGCGTGTATTCGAGCGCAAGCTGTCCGTCGATGTAGGTTTTGAAATTAGTGCCGGCAACCGTCATCTTCAGATCATGCCATTGATCGCGGGCCAGGTGCCATGGCTCCCGTCCCGGGCCGCGCCTCACCATTTTCCTAACACCGTCATGGAAGGTCCAGAGCGTGATGTTGTACTCGGTATCGTTGTAGCGTGTGGAAAGCCAGTCGCCGTTGAGCTTGACGTTGAACAGGATGCCCGAGCAGCGGTCGAGATCGCCGGCGACGGTCTTGAACTTCAGGCTGATGGTGCCGTTTGAGAAATTGTCTACACCATTAAGCGTTGCGATCGGGTAATAGGCGAACTGCTTGACGTTATCGATGAAATCCTCTTGCGAGGCGTTGTAGAAGCTGCGCGCTCTCTCGGCGAGCAGGGCCGTCCGGTTGTTCTGGTTTGCTTTCCAAGGCTGGCCGTCGACCATGATGACCTTGTCCGGGCCGTCCTGAACGATGCGCCATGTCCCGACGATGGGTTGAAACGTCGTGGGCGGTTGCCCGACGTGCTCGTTGCTTAAGTCCACTATGAGTTCTCCGGCGGAAAGCAGCGTCGCTGAAAACGGCGCTACGGCGCAACCGGCCGCGGCGATCATGAGGTCCCGACGAGACAGTCTATTCATGTGAATCTCCTCCTTTGGAGAAATAGTCCCATGCCGAGCACAGCCAAAGGCCAGGCAACGTAAAACAACGGCATAGCGCCGGTCGGTTGAGCGGCAAGCGGGTGTCCCTTATGTCCGGCCCCGCCCTCCTGCGGCGGCTGAATCCCGGCAAGTTCATAGATCGCATCGAGCACGCCGTCCGTAGTTGTGGCACGGCCGACGATGCGCTTGCCGTCAAGATCGTACCAGATCTCTCCGTAATGCTCGCTGGCCTGCTCGAACAGGCCGGTCGCAGTGCCGGAAACAAATTCCACCGTCACGTCAGGCATCGTGCGGCGTAGTTTGGATAAAGTCTGCTTTTCGAGATCAAAGCGCCGCGGGTCTTCTGGCGCGAGATGAGCTTCGATTTTCAACTGTGCGGTGATTTTGCTCAGAATCGCAGCTTCGGACTCGCCAAAGGAATTCCGCTCGTTTTCTGAAACATCCCAGCTCGGTCTTACGAAGGATGCCGCGAAGGCGAGGACCGCGGCGATGAACACAACGGCGACGGATTCTGTTGCCCTGCGGCGTACCGGCACTCCCAAGCGCATCCAGACAGCGGCAAGAACGAGCGCAGCCGCGATTAGAACGCAGGCCGCTAACACCAGATCGAGGCGCACGAGTCCGCGGCGGAATGCCTGCAACATTTCCGAAGGAGTATACGTCGCGATCTGCTCCCAGATGCCACCCTGGAAAGCGGCCACGAAGCTCAGCACCCATGTGCCGACAGTGAAGGCGAGCACAAGGATGGCGGCCGTCGAAGGATGCTCCGCAAGCGAAGCAGCAGCCGCTGCAAGGGCGATCACGATCCCGGCATTGAGAAGATGTCCGAGCGCGAGCGAGCCTACTTCAGGAGCGTAAAGACTGCCGCCATAGCTTGCCCATAAGATACCGGCGAGGAGGATGGGAACACCGGCAAGAAGCCAGCCAGCTCCAAGAACCAAAGCCTTTACGCCGACCAATGAAAGAGGCGTCATCCCTCGCTGCAATTCGAGCTTGAGGGCACCGCTCATGCGATCGCCGGCGATCGCACGAATGACAACGAACGGCAGAAGAAAGGAAGCAGCAATTTCATATGCACTGAAAGTGGGGGCGACTACGCCATCGAGGGGAAAGAGCGCATCAGCGAGCCCTGCGGCGGTACCCCCTTGTCCACTCGCCTCCGCATAAGAACGGACGGCACTGATGAAAGACACGCCGACCAGTGGACCGATCAGCGCCAGCATCACCCACCACGAACGCGAACTCATCAGTTCGCGCCACTCCTTTTTCAGAAGCCATTTCCACGCGCCGCTATGTGAGGGCAAGGAAGACCTCCTCGAAATCCGCTGGCAAGTTGTGGCCCGCGCGCTGACCCGCAAGGGCGACGAGCGCATCAAGGGTGCCCTCAGCAATGACACGGCCACTGCTCAAGAGCACAAAGCGGTCGCAAACCTTCGCTGCATCGGCAATCTGGTGGATGGACAGGAAGAACGTGCGATCCGGCGTAAGATGCTTGCGGAGCGTAGCAGCCGCCTCGCGACTCTGGCGCAAATCCAGGCCCTCGAAAGGCTCGTCGATCAAGAGTATCGGCTGGGGGGCAAGCAGCCCCAGTGCAAGCAAGGTCCGTTTGCGCTGTCCTTTGGACAGGGCGCAGATTGGCGCTCGCATCAGCGGCGCCAAGTTAAGGTCCGTGACCACCTGCTCGTATATTTCGCGGCGGCCACCGAAGAAACCGAGGCCGCATTCCAGCACCCAGTGCACCGGCTCGTCTGGCCACGGCGCGATACCATCCGGAACGTAAAACAATTTCGATGATCGACGCCGCCCATCCACCGGCACCGGTCCGAAGAAAATTTCGCCTCGGTCCGCCGGCTCCAGACCGGCCACGCATTCGAATAGCGTGGTCTTGCCGGCCCCATTTGGCCCGATCAGGCCGAGGATCTCGCCTGCCTGGATCAGGAAGCCGACGCCATCCAGGGCCTGAAGCCGTCCGTAGGTCTTGGAGAGCCCATCTACCCGAACGATGGCCTCAGCGTGATTGTGCGCGTCCACCCTTTTCTCCAATCAGCTCGCGCCTCAATTCAACGAGGCGGGTTGATCTTGTAACTACAGTGTCCAATCAGTCTCAGACTAAACGGCACCCGTCACGCCATCAAGCCGAGGTGGCGACCCTGCGAGATAGGTTGATCGACATGAACGTCACGCTGGTCAAGCTTTAGTGCCGCTGGCGCCGGTGTCTGTCTTGTTCTTTGTTGCTGCAATCGTGTTCTTAAGGGAACGGATGCTGTCAGCGTCGTGCGGCTGCAGTTCGGGCTCCGATTACTTTCCATTGGGCATTAAAGTTCACATACCACAGGGCCTACCGTGAGCGACTGCTACTCTATCTCCACTTCACCAAGCGAGCCGAGCTGCTCGAACGCAAGAAGCGAGCCTTCACTCCGGATCTCTGGACGGCGCGCCGCTTTTTTGTGAGCGATCGAGAGCCAAGATCAACGGGTGCCGGAAGAGGGCATGGAGGATCAGAGGAATCCCGATCGCGCTTGGCAATAACCAGAACGCGATTTGTGGAAGCTCCTTCCACACCGGCAGGTTCTTGCCGTTATCCACGTAGAATGCGGTGAGCATGAAGATGTAGGAGGCGCCCATTCCACTGAGGTGGAACTTGGCCCATTGCTGCCAGCGCCGCTGGGCGGCGAGTCGCCCGAAATACGCCGATGCGAATGAAAGCGTACCCAGAATGAACAGGTGGTAGTTCTCTGCCCAGCGCATGAAAGACAGGACACTCATGGTGCCGAAAACGCCGAAGAGAAACCTGAAGTAGATTGTCCCCCAATTCGAATGCCGGCCATGGCCTTTGCCGCTGAGCATCGCCACGGCCCCGGCGATCACGGCTGCAAGGCCGAACAAGACATGGACGCCGACAATCACCAGGAAGATCGGATCGGCGGAAGGTATCGGGGTGCCTAGAACAATCGTTGTCTTTTCGTCTGTCATCGTCACGTCGACCGGCAATCTAGACTGATTGCCTCGTGGTTAATGCCGACACCAATCAAGCACCCGTCCCTCAGCTTCGTGAGCGAGGCCCTTGTCCGAGCGGTTGAGTGAGAAACTCAAAATCGAAAGTTTGGATTCGGCGTCCCTATCGTAGCGAAACTATGATTACGAAAACTATTTCAAATTCCGGCCGCAGGAAAGCACTGGTCAGACCAAGCCCGTGCCGCGGCGGCAACGATGGCAAGTGTTGCCGTGGCTCCATCCGCTTCGCCTTTTTCGAAGTCTCCATCGGCCCGCGCCATGGTGTTCGTCACATGCGCGAAGCAGATGACCGACCGGCTCTTCGCGGTCGCGAAGGCGTATAGAGCGGCTGCCTCCATCTCCACGGCAAGCGTGCCCGCATCGCGGGCTGATGCAATTGCGGTTTCGGTTTCTCGATAAGGCGCGTCCGTCGTCCAGGTCGCCCCGCGGCAGACCGCGATGCCTGGAAGCGTGCACAGAGCTTCTTCCACGCGAGCGAGGAGCATAGCGTCGGGCGCATGGGCGAACGTCGCCGGTGGAAGATAGTGATAGCTCGTCCCTTCATCGCGCAGAGCGCGGTCGATCAGAACGAAATACGGCGGTGGTCCGTTGTCGGCGATTTGCCCCGCCGATGTAACGCTAATCAGCAGCCGGCAGCCCGAAGCAAAAAGCTGTTCAGCCACGCGCACCGCGAATGGAGCGCCGACGGCGCAGCCAAGGATGCCGACCTCACCGACGCCGTCGATGTCGAAGCTGAGGAGATCGGTGTGGTAGCACGCCCAGCCCTTATGGATGCTGCTGGCGCCGGTGCGCTTGAGGTGCCGTACGACATCGCCGTCGGGATCGAGCACGCAGACTCGCGGAACATCGACAAGGGGCACGCCTTTCTGCCGGCGCGCCTCGCGCAGCAGCGCTTCCGGCTGAAACACGGAAGGTGACTCATGTTCCTTCCCGTTCACGATCGGCCAAGCCGAGCTCGCGCGGTGTTCTTTCTGATCCATCGGACTTGCTACGCCTGCCTTGTTCAAGCTGCTGCCTCCACCGGCAGTCCGGCGGCTTTCCATTCGGGATAGCCGTCTTCGAGTCGGCGGGCGAGATAGCCGCGTGCCCTGAGCGCTACGACCGCCTCGAAGGAGAGAACGCAGTAAGGACCGCGACAGTAGGCGATCACCTCGCGGTCCGCAGGAAGCTCGCTCAAGCGACGCTCCAGCTCGGCAAGCGGGATGTTCAGCGCGCCGGGAAGATGCCCGACCGCGAACTCGTCCTCCGGCCGCACATCGAGCACCGTGACCGAGCCCTCATGCAGCCTCGAGACGAGGTCGTCCCGCGACACGGGCTCCAGTGAATCGCGGGCTCGGAAGTAGTCCATCATCACGCGGTCGATCTCGGCCATATTCTGCTCGCCGACGCGGCCGAGCGCCTTGATCAGCGCGACCACTTCAGCATCGCCGGCGAGGCGATAGAGAATGTGCTTGCCGCGGCGCTCCGTCTCCACGAGGCGCGCCCGCCTGAGAATCTGCAGGTGGCGCGAGGTGTTGGCGAAGGTCAGATGCGCCCTGGCGGAGAGCTCCTCGACGCTGCGCACTCCTTGCGCAAGATGCTCCAGCAGTTCCAGCCGGTGCGGATGTCCAAGCGCCTGCGCCACCTCGGAAAGGCATTGGTAGATGGCCTGTTTCGGTCCGGTGCTTGACACGAAAGCTCCTCAGTGAAACATTCAGCGGAATGATTGAATATTTCTATCCGTTCGCGATGAGGAGCGCAACCCATGATCCTCCGCCAGTTCCTCCACACCGATCCTGTCGGCATTTCCTATTTGTTCGGCTGCGGCGGTAAGGCCGCCGGGGCCGTCGTCGATCCGGCCGGCGAAATCGAGCCCTATCTGCGCTCGGCCGAAACGGCTGGAATGCGCATCCGCTTCGTCATCGACACTCACGTGCATGCTGATCACCTCTCTGCAGGTCGTGCCCTCGCTGACGCGGCAGGCGCCAAGTACGTGCTGTCGGCGGAGGCAAAGGCAACGTTCCCGTTCAAGGGCGTGCGCGACGGCGAGACGCTCCCACTCGGCAACGTCACGGCGACGGTGCTGCACACGCCCGGCCATACGCCCGAGCATATCTGCCTCCTCGTGACCGACGGCACGCGAGCCCATGAGCCGTGGTTCGTCCTGACCGGCCACACGCTGATGGTCGGTGACCTCGGCCGAACGGAGCTCGCTGTCAGCGCTGAACAAGGCGCGAAGGACCTCTTCCGGAGCGCTCAACGGCTGAAGACGCTTCCGGACTATGTCGAGGTGCTTCCCGGAGCTTATGCCGGCTCGGTCTGCGGACGGCGCTTGAGTGGCAAGCCGTGGTCCACTATCGGCTTCGAGAAGCGCCACAACGAAGCCTTCGGAATCGAGAACGAGGCAGAGTTCATCCGCTTCATGCTCGCCGAGATTCCGCCGGCGCCGCCGGAGGCTGCGCGGATCAGGGCGGCCAATTCCGGCGACGTCGCTGCGGCAGCCTGACCTATGAACGAAGCGGCATCAGTTCGACAGCCTGCGGGCTCGCCGGTCAGGCTCGGACTCAAGGACAACTGGCGGCAGTTCTCGTTGCTTGTCCTGATCAACGCCTTCGTCGGCGGAATGGTCGGGATCGAGCGCACCGTCGTGCCGCTGATCGGTGCCGAGGAGTTCGGGATCGCCTCCACGACGCTTGTGGTCTCCTTCATCATCAGCTTCGGCGTGGTGAAGGCGTTCGCCAATCTCGTCTCGGGCCAGCTTGCCGACCTCTGGGGCCGCAAGCGTGTTCTCGTCCTCGGCTGGCTCGTCGGCCTGCCGGTGCCGTTCATGATCATTTGGGCACCAAACTGGCAATGGGTGATCGCTGCCAACGCGCTGCTCGGCGTCAACCAGGGGCTTGCCTGGTCGATGACGGTGATCATGAAGGTCGACCTCGTCGGGCCGCAGTCGCGCGGTATCTCGCCTCGCAATACGGGTTGCGACCGGTACCGATCTATCTCGGTGTCGGCTACGCGGTGTTGGGGGCCGCGCTGTCGATCCTCCTCGTCCGCGACACGCGCGACCACGTTCGGCTGGAGGCCGCGGCTCACGCAAAGCCGCCAGCTTCGATCAGCTTCCGGGAAGTCTTTGCGCTCACCTCGTTCAAGGACCGCAACCTGTTCGCCGCCTCGCAGGCCGGGCTCGTGAACAACCTCAACGACG
>WNFS01004564.1_pt1 | contig 10571 bp, 5 predicted proteins | sample 5400141 | NCBI WGS metagenome assembly WNFS01 (sample SAMN13153358, study PRJNA577476) | soil metagenome | isolation source: 60 cm saprolite under Madrone tree | place: USA:California | collected 2016-06-14
TTCTGCAGACCATCGCGCCACGGCCGTAACTGGCGCCCACGATAAATGCTCCCTTCACGACCGACGGATAAATAATGACGCATTCGGCCTTGTCAATCAGTTCCTGGGGAATGTCGTCCGGAATATCCATAATTTCCTTCAGGACGATGCCGCAATTCTCCAGGCGATCGGTTTCCTTGTCATCTTTGCTTGCAGCGGCCAGCGGTCCGACAAGAATGACGGCCGCGGCCAAGAGTGCTGCGAATTTCTTCATGATGCTCTCCTCCATGGGGTTGATTTCCGATTGAATGGGCCTGGGCTGGGCGCCCGCGAACCTTCGAATCCAGTCTCCGCCGATCGGCGCCTGATTGCCGGCGCCTGTCTGGAGGAAGTGTTGCGCTACGTATCGACTATACTTGTCGCTGTGACGATTTTCCAGAGGGGGTCGGTAGTGGAGAAAAAGCGCTTGTGGCGATGGACTTCCCAGTTCGCGTTGGCGCTGGCCATGTTCGGAATCTCTGTTTCGCCGTTGCGTGCCCAAAATCATGCGAAGCACGCGGCCAAAAACGCAGAACCGTCGCCGTCCTTATTGGAAGAAGAGAAGCTGAAGTTCACGACACGGGCGGCCGCGATACTCTCCGCAGAACAACCCGCAAAAGGCGAATGGGGAGTCCTGATCGTCGACGCGAAGAGCGGACAGGTTCTGTTCGAACAGAACGCGGATCGTTATTTTGTTCCGGCTTCGAACATGAAATTGCTTACGACGGCGCTGGCGCTTGCGACGCTGGGACCCGACTATCGGTTTCGCACAACATTGGAGGCGCAAACAGGTGCTTCTCCGGAAGGCAAAATCAACGGCCCTTTATATTTTGTTGGACGCGGCGATCCGAACCTTTCCAACCGAAAATTTCCATTTGATACGAAAGAGGAATTTGACGGGCCGCCGGAAAAAGCGGTCATCGAGTTAGCGGACCAGCTTGTTGTGGCTGGAGTGAAAGAAATCAGCGGAGATATTGTCGGCGACGATTCTTATTTTCCGCGCGAACGCTACCCTAACGGTTGGGAAATTGACGATATGGTCTGGGAGTACGGCGCGGCGGTCTCCGCAATCATCGTCGATGACAATACTGTGGCGCTAACGCTCACACCCGGCGACGTAAGCGGGGAAGCGGTTCGGGCGGAAGTTGCTCCGGCGACGACGGATTTTAACGTCACCAATCTGGTGATGACTTCGCCGAGTGGAGTGAAATCGGATTTGACGCTGAAACGCGAGCCGGGTTCGAACACTGTGGCGGTGAGCGGGACTCTCCCCGCACAAAGCAAGCCGCGCAAACTTGTGCTTGCGGTGCAGGAGCCGGCGCTGCACGCGGCGGTGATGCTCAAGCGGTTGCTGGAAGAGCGTGGTGTAAAGGTGGATGGAGTTGCGCGCGCACAGTCGGCTTCGCCGGATGCCAAGACCGCTCCGGAACGCGTGGTGCTTGCGTCGCACAATTCCGTGCCGCTCGCAGAAGCGGTGAAGCTGGTGAACAAAATCAGCCAGAATCTGCACACCGAGAGTTTGTTGCGGACCGCCGCGAGGCAGGTTTGTATGCAAACAAAGTCGGACGCAGAACCGAAGGACTGTTCAGCGCTTACGAGCGAGGACTACGCGGCAATTGCAGCGAAGTTTTATGTGGATGCAGGCATCGCTGCGGGCGACGTTGTGCAAACCGACGGGTCGGGTTTATCGCGGCACGATCTCGTAACACCGCGCGCGTTTGTGGCGCTGTTGCAATACGCCGCGAAGCAGAGCTGGTTTGCCGCGTTCTATGATTCTCTGCCAGTCGCAGGTCTCGATGGAACACTTGAAGACCGTTTGAAGAATTCGAGCGCGACGATGCGTATTCATGCGAAGTCGGGTTCGGTCGAACATGTGCGGACGCGGTCGGGTTATGCGGAATTGCCGAATGGTCAGCGGCTAATTTTCTCGTTCATGAGTAACAACATGGGCAGCAAGGGGCACGAAGCCACCGATGCGCTGGACGCACTTAGCGCCGCGATGATAGAGGAGTTTGGCGGCGAACCGATGGGATGCTGCAGGCGTAAGCAGTAGGTCGAATGAATTGAAAAGCGAGCGAATCATCACCGTTTTTGGAAGTTCGCGACCGCAGGATGGCGATGCGGACTATTTAGACGCGCGCTCGTTGGGCGGGGAACTGGGTCGAGCGGGATTCGCAGTGTGCAGCGGCGGGTACGGCGGCGTGATGGAAGCGGTTTCACGCGGCGCGAAAGAAGCCGGCGGGAAAACTTACGGAGTAACGGCGGAGTTCTTTAAGCCGAAGGCGAACGCGTGGCTCGACGTGGAAGTACGGATGAAGACGTGGCAGGAGCGGTTGTTCGAATTGATTCGGTTGGGCGACGGCTTTGTCGCTTGCAAAGGCGGTACGGGAACGCTCGTGGAACTGGCGGTTGTATGGGAGATGGTGAACAAAGCGGTGATAGAAGGGAAACCGTTTTCGGTGCTCGGTGATTTCTGGGTGCCAGTGCTGGATCGCGTGCGGGAAGTAGAGTTGGGACATTCCGCGCCGTGGGGCGAAGCGAATGGACGAATCGTTCATGTGGCTGCGTCGAGCGCGGACGCGGTTTCGTATTTGGTGGAGAGAATCGGAAGATAGAATTATGTCGCGGACGGCGGAAGATATTCTGGAATTCGAAAAGCTGCGCGAATTACTGCGTGGGCGGTCGACGTGTGCGCCGGGCAAGCGCGCGCTTAATGCGCTGCAGTTTTCGGAAGACCGAGCACAGTTGGAAAAAGGATTTGCGCTGATCCACGAAGCGCGAGAATGGCTGCGCGCGGGAAAAGAGTTGGGGTTTGGAGCGCTAGCCGATCCGGAGAGCTGGCTGGCAAAGATCGAGGGACCCGCCACCGTTTTGGAAGCGGGGGAATTTCTCGAGGCAGCGTCGCTGCTGGAGACGGCGTCGTGGCTACGCCAACAATTTGGAGAGGACGAAGACAAATTCCCGTTGCTGGCGGTGCGCGCGGAATCGGTAATCGATTTTCGCGACGTACTTGGGCTGATTCGACGGGCGATTCTGCCGACGGGAGAAATCAGCGACGATGCTTCACCAGAGCTGCGCAAGATTCGCGCGAACATTTTGCAGACTCGCGATTCGATCCAAAAATCGTTGAAGCAGATTTTGCGAGCGAGAAACGCAGGAGCGGGAGAAGACTATGTAACGCTGCGGAACGAGCGTTTCGTGATTCCTGTGCGGACGGAGCAGCGGCGGGGTGTGCAGGGAATCGTCCACGGTGCGAGCGGCACGGGGCAGACGGTGTTCGTCGAGCCATTCGAAACGGTTGATGCGAACAATCAACTCGTGCAGTTTTCAGAAGAGGAAGCGGCGGAAATTTTCCACATTTTGCGCGGACTAACCGAGCGATTGCGGATGGTGCGCGTGCCGCTGACTTCCGCCGTGGAAACGATTGCGGAATTGGACAGCGCTTTCGCCCGGGCGCGATTCGCGCGGGATTTCGACGCGGCGATTCCAAACTTTTCCGATGGCGCCGAATTGAATTTCACAGCGTTGCGGCATCCGGTCCTGGAGGACAAGCTTCGCAAGGAGAATCGTCCGATTGTTCCGATGACGCTGGCGCTTGGCGGCGACCAGAAATTGCTGGTAATCAGCGGCCCAAATACAGGCGGAAAGACGGTTGCGCTCAAATCGACGGGTATGGCCGCGCTGTCCGCACAATGCGGGATACCGGTGGCGGCACAGAAGGCGGTGCTCCCGCTGTTCGATCGCGTGTTGGTCGATATCGGCGACGAGCAATCGATCGCGGCAGACCTTTCGACGTTCTCTTCGCACATGCTGAATCTGAAATCGATTCTGGAATCGGCGACCCAGAATTCGCTGGTTCTGGTGGACGAGATGGGGACGGGTACCGCGCCAGAAGAGGGCGCGGCGCTCGCTGTAGCGTTGCTGGACGAATTGAAGACGAAGAATTGCTTTGTCTTGGCGACGACTCATCATGACCGGTTAAAGACGTATGCGGGGGCTTCGCAAGGCGTAGTGAATGCGGCCGTGGAATTCGATGAAGTGAATCTGCGGCCGACCTATCGGCTAACGGTTGGTGTTCCAGGGGGATCGAGCGGAATCGCCATCGCGCGGCGGCTGGGATTGACGCAGCGCATCATCGAGCGGGCGCGAGAATTGATGGCGCCGGAGTCGCTCGAAGTGGCGGCCTTGATTGCGTATCTCCACCGGACACGCGATGAATTGGACCGCTTGCAGGCGCAAATGACGCAAGAGCGTCACGCGCTCGAAGAAGAACGAAAGAAGCTGAGAACGGAGTGGCTCGGGCGGCAGCAGAAACGAATCGCAGAACTCGAAGCACAGTTTGCGGAAATGCAGAAGCGCTTCGAACAAAATGTAGCGAGCGTCGTGGAGGCCGTAAAGGACCGCGAGCTGCGCGCTCAGCTGCAGAAAACATCAAAACGGAAACTGCAAGAGGTCCGCAGCGGCGCAAAAGACGATTTGAACGCCGCGATTGTGCAGACGATTTCGGAATCGCAGGCCGATCTTGGTGCGACCCAAGCGGAATTCCAGCCGATCGCGGCGGAAACGCTGGAGGCCGGCGCCAAAATTCGCGTGCGCGGCTTTACGAAACCGCTTGTTTTTCGCCGAATCGATGGCAATTCCGCGGAAGTCGAAGCGGGGCCGCTACGCATGAAGGTCCCGCTGGATGAAATTACAGGTATTGAGCAGCCTGCAGCCAGCAAGCTGCGCGTCACAGCAGGTGTAACGGTTAGATCGGTGCCGCGCGAGATCGCTGCAGCGAGCGAAGTTAATGTAATCGGTATGACGGTCGAACAAGCGACGGAACTGGTGGACAAATTCCTCGACGACGCGGCGTTGGCGCACCTGCCGCAAGTCCGCATCATTCATGGGCACGGAACAGGCGCACTTCGTAAAGGCTTGGCGGAATATTTGAAGACGCAACCGCTGGTGGCCAAGGCGTCGTTTGAGAGCGAAGAACACGGCGGGAAAGCGATCACCGTCGTAGAATTACGGAATTAAGTATGGCGGAAGCAGGATCATTCGCGGATCGAGTTAAACAGCAAGCCGACATTGTGCGGGTTGTCGGCGAATACGTTCGCCTGAAAAAGAGCGGCGCGAATTTTACGGGGCTGTGCCCATTTCATGCGGAGAAGTCGCCTTCGTTTGCGGTGCACCCAACGAAGCAGATTTATCATTGTTTTGGCTGCGGTGTGGGAGGCGACGTTTTTAAGTTTGTGATGGAGATGGAGAAGTGCGCATTTCCGGAGGCGATACGGATCGTTGCCGAGAAATGCGGCATTGCGATTCCTCGACCCAAGGAACGTTCACCGGAGGAGCGAAAGGAAAATCAGCAGCGCTCGGTGTTGGTGGAAATGCATCGCGAGGCGCAATCGTATTTTGTGAAGCAACTTGAAGGCACGCTCGAGGGAAAGGCAGCGCGCGCTTACCTCGAAGATCGCGGGCTGGACAAGGATACGATCTCGCGATTTGGCATCGGCTATGCGCCGAGCGGCGGCGACTTGTTGCTGCGCCATCTGAAGATCAAATACCCGGAAAAACTTCTCGTGGAGTCTGGACTAATTTCGCGCGATCAAAGCGGACGTTTATTCGACCGCTTCCGGCGGCGCATTACATTTCCCATCGCGAATGAATCGGCAAAGATCGTCGCGTTTGGGGCGCGCGCTCTTGGCGACGACCAGCCGAAGTATTTGAATTCTCCCGAAACGCCGATCTACTCGAAGAGCAATGTGCTGTATCACCTGGACCGCGCGAAAGATTCGTTAAGGAGACAGGATTTCGCAATTTTGGTCGAAGGATATATGGACGCGATTGCCGTGGCGCGCGCTGGATTCGGTAATGTGGTTGCCAGCTGCGGTACGGCTCTGGCGGAATCGCAGATCAAGCTGCTCGGCCGGTTTACGAAGCGCGTGATTGTGAACTACGACCCGGATGTTGCCGGGCAAGCCGCGACGGAGCGTTCACTTTCGACATTGTTGGAGCAAGACTTTGAAGTGCGTGTGTTGTCGCTTCCGCCCGTCGGTGACAAGAAGGCCGACCCGGACCTATATATTCGCGAAAAGGGAAAGGAAGCTTACGAGAAACAGTTGCGAGAGGCGCTGCCGTACATAAACTACCTCGCGAATCGGACTCGGAGCATGGATTTGACGACCGCAGAGGGGAAATTGAAAGCATTGAACTATCTTCTGCCCTATCTTCAGAAGATTCCGAACAAAATGATAAGAACCGAGTGGGCGACGAAAGCGGCCGCCCAACTCAGGATCGATGAGCCCGTCTTGAGAGCAGCATTCAGCAAAGCTGCCGCTGACCGCCACAGTGAAGTGAAAACACAGGCACAGCTCGTCAACAGCAATGCGAGGAAAGCCGAGCGGCGTTTGATCCGAATGCTTGCCGAAGCGGAAGGTTTTCGGAGGGAGTTGGCGCAACAGCTGCAGAGCGGACAGCTCTACCAGGGACTTGAAACGGAGAAGGTTTTCGCGGCGCTGATCGTTGCGAGTTTTACTGGGGAGCCAGTGCAACCGTCCGAAATCGGCGCGATGCTGGAGGAAAAGGACCGGCGCATTCTGTTCGAGATTCTGTTCGAACAAGAACAAGAAGGATCGTGGGAAGAGGCGCAAAGCTGCCTGGAAGCCTTGTCCCGCAAGCAAGTTGAGCGGGAGCTAGCCGAGGTGCAGCGCGGAATAGAAGCTAATCCGACCGGCCCCGCGATGCGCGAATTACTGACAAAGAAGCAGGAACTGATGCGGCGGCTGGCTGCGAGCGCCTAGCGCTGGCCCGTTTCCCACAGTTTCCCACTAATTAAAACATTGACTATGGAGGACTTACCCATGTAACGTAGAAGGGTTTCGCGGGTAACGGAACTGGCCCTAACTGCATCTATATAAATGTAGTTAGCGGCAGGGATCGGCCACCGGGACGCGATTACGGGCGGCGTACGGTAAAGCGGAAAAGCAGCGGGCGCGACGCAGAAGCTTCACACAAAATTTTGAGTGAGCCGGGGAGCCTCCCCAAACGTGCGAGCGCGCGTCCGTCTGAACGTGTATCAAAAGCGGATTTTAGTCCCGTTGCAGCCGAAGTGTGTTTTGATGGCGGTCTCTGAGAGCGGGAGGAATTAGTGGCACAGCAGGTTCTGGAAGAAAAATACGAGGCAGTAAAAGCGCTGATCGTGTTGGGCAAAGAGCGCGGTTACTTGCTATACGACGAAGTGAACGATTCGCTTCCGGCGGAAGTTCATTCTTCGGAAGAAATCGACGATTTACTCACCACGTTTGAACGCAACGGAATCGAGATTTATGAAGACCAGGCGTCCGCGAAAGCGGCGCGTGCCGTAGAGCTCTCGGTCGAAGGCGCCGAGCGCGACGCGCACGTAAAAGACGACGCTCATTCGGATGAGGGAAGCAGCGACCTGGATTTGACGCCGGGTTCGCTCGAAAAAACAAACGACCCCGTTCGCATGTACCTGCGCGAAATGGGCACCGTGCCTCTGTTGACGCGCGAAGGCGAAGTGACCATCGCCAAGCGCATCGAGCGCGGACAACTCGTAGTGATGAAGTCCATCACGCGCTCGCCCATCGTGATCAAGGAATTGATCGCGGTTGGCGACGATTTGCGCAAAGGCGCGCGGTCGATCAAGGAAATCGTCCAGTTTGACGACGAAGAACTGACCGAAGAAAAAATCGCCAACAAGACGAAACAGACGCTGAAGCACATCGAAAAGATTGCGAAGCTGTACGACACAGCCTTGAAACAAGCCATAAAGCTCGACAAGACGCTGAAATCGAAAAAGAAGCCGTACGTTCGCGCGAAGTGGGCGGTGGCGCGGACGCGTGTGGAAATTTCGCTGGAAATCCGTGACCTCGACTTCAACCCGTTCGAGAAGAAGCGGCTAATCGACAAGATGCGCGGCACTGTCGAGCGTTTGCAGTCGCTCGAACGCGAAGCGGGTCGGCTCGAACGCCGCGTGGACATGGCCAAAGGCGACGTGGCGGCGGATGCGCGCAAGGAATTGCGCACGCGCCGTTCGGAGCTTAAGGACATTGAGGATGCCAGCGAAGTTGGACTGACGGAACTGAAGCGCACGCTGACGTTCATTCACCGCGGCGAGGCAGAAGCGGAACAAGCGAAGAAGGAATTAATAGAAGCGAACCTTCGCTTGGTCGTTTCCATTGCGAAAAAATATACGAATCGCGGATTGCAATTCCTCGACCTGATTCAGGAAGGCAACATCGGTTTGATGAAGGCCGTGGACAAGTTCGAGTGGCGCCGCGGCTACAAATTTTCCACGTATGCGACGTGGTGGATTCGCCAGGCTATCACCCGCGCGATTGCAGACCAGGCCCGCACAATCCGCATTCCGGTGCACATGATCGAAACGATTAACAAACTCGTGCGCACCAGCCGGCAGCTCGTGCAGGAGCTCGGGCGCGAACCTACCAGCGAAGAGATCGCCAAGCGCATGGACATTCCGGTGTCCAAGGTACGCAAGATTCTGAAAATTGCGCAGGAGCCGATTTCGCTGGAAACTCCGATCGGCGAAGAGGAAGATTCGCATCTCGGTGACTTCATCGAAGACAAGGCCGTGGTTTCGCCGTCCGATGCGGTGATCAACCTCAACCTGAAGGAACAGACTTCTTCGGTGCTGAAGACGCTCACGCCGCGCGAAGAAAAAGTCATCAAGATGCGCTTTGGTCTTGACGACGGCAGCGAACATACGTTGGAAGAAGTTGGCCAGTCGTTCGCCGTTACCCGCGAGCGCATTCGACAAATTGAAGCGAAGGCGTTGCGCAAACTGCGGCACCCTTCGCGGTCGCGAAAGTTGCGGGCGTTTTTGGAAGGCCCATCGCGCGATTACCTGTAGAACGAATCGAGTCGTGAATACAAAACGCCCCCGGCCAATTTCGGGGGCGTTTTTGTTTTTGGCGGGCGGTTCGCGGGCAAAGGACAAACTGGTACCATCATGGAACGAGAGAGCATGAGAATAGCGCAGAAAATTGCAACGGCGGTGCTGGTGGCCGGGCTGGGCGCGACGATCTATGGAATCGTGCGTTCCGGAGAGTCCGCGAACGCAGCGACTACTAAGGCGAAGAAAGCCGCTGCGGGGCAATTGGTAGACCAATCGGCGCTGGCGACAGCGCGACAATTGGCGCAGCTGGCGGATACTCCCGACGAACAAGCGATCGCAAAAGAGGCCTTGACGCTAGGCGATCGCGAACTGGATCTGGCCTTCGACATTGCGCTGCGTGAAGCGGATGCTCACCCACCCGTGCTATCCAAGGACGCGGAGGAAATCCAGGCGCGGCTGCAACAGGCGCAAAAACTGCAGCAGACGCTGCGTGCGCAAATAACACAGCTTACCGCCGAGGCTGCAAAAGCGAGCGGCAGTCGTAAGGATGAACTCGGAGAGCAACTTGACCTGGCAAAGTCTTCGCTCGATCTGGCGGACAATGAAGTGGAAGATGCGGAGGGTGATCTTGCCGAAGCGGGCGGAAACCGGCGGGGACGCATTGCGCAACTGAAGCAGTCCCACGAAGACGCGGAGCACGGAAAAGATGCGGAGATCAAATTTCCGCAGGCAGCTCCGAACCAGTTCGGACTCGTACACGACTTTCAGGAATGGAACGCGCTGCGCCAGAAGCTACAACTGCTGAACAAAGCAAAGGCCGGTGCGGATGCATCAGCAGCCGCTGCGGAGGAAAACCACAACGCGCTGGCAAAGCAGACCGACGCGGAAAAAATCAATTCGCCCGATCTTGCGGCGCATTCTTCGCTTGGCAGAGATGCGGCCGTCTCGGGTACGACGGCCGAGGCCGTTGGAAAAAGCCTCCGAAAAACGCGGAGCCACGACGAGTCGAAAGCAGCGCTGAAAACCACGAAAGCGCTTGCGGACGACCAGCACAATCTTTCTAGTCTGGACAAGCGCGCGGCGAACGAAAAAGAGCTTTCCGAGCTCTACGGAGAGTGGGCAGGACTCGTTTCCGTTCGACAAAGCGGCGTCGTGAAGCGAATGCTGATTGGCCTAGCGATTGTATTGGGGCTGCTGCTCGTGGGAGTTTTCTTCGATTCATGGCTGGAAAAACTCCTGGGCACGCTGAAGCTGGACCGGCGGCAAATACAAACGCTGCGGGCGGTCGCCCGAGTTTCATTGCAAGTGCTCTCCGTTTTGTTTGCGTTGCTAGTGATACTCGGACCACCGGGACAACTGACGACTTATCTTGGTCTTGCAACGGCTGGCCTCACGGTTGCACTGAAGGATTTCATCGTTGGATTCATCGGATGGCTTGTCTTGATGGGCAAGAACGGAATCCGACTGGGTGATTGGGTGGAGATTAACGGAGTAACCGGCGAAGTCGTGGAAACTGGAATGTTTCATACGGTGCTGCTGGAAACAGGGAACTGGACCGACTCCGGCCATCCGACGGGACGCCGAGTAACGTTCACGAACAGTTTTGCGATTGAAGGGCACTACTTTAATTTTTCGACTTCAGGCCAATGGTTGTGGGACGAATTGCAAATCACAATTCCGTCCGGGCGCGATC
>WNFS01005134.1_pt1 | contig 10571 bp, 8 predicted proteins | sample 5400141 | NCBI WGS metagenome assembly WNFS01 (sample SAMN13153358, study PRJNA577476) | soil metagenome | isolation source: 60 cm saprolite under Madrone tree | place: USA:California | collected 2016-06-14
CTCTTTCGAATGCGTTCGAACTATTTTTTTCGACCCATCGACCGAATCTGCTTCACCAAGGCGTGAATCTGATCCTCACTGAGCGAACCCTTGAATGGAGGCATTCCGCCCTTGCCGTCGGAAATGACTTTTGCAAGTTCCGCATCGGGCAGCTTCTGGACTGCCGGAGAGCGAAGGTCCGGGACGTTCATGCTCTTTCCAACCTCGGAGCCACCTCCATCTTGACCGTGGCACATGGCGCATTTGGATCGGAACGTCGCCGTGCTGGCCGCGGTATCCGGGCCGGGGTCAGCCCGCACAATCGAGACAACAAAAAGCGTGAGGCTGACAAAAAGCAGCAGCAGAATTGTCGAGGCGGAGATCACATGGCGTTGAATCTTGTCTTGTGTCATGGTTTTTTCCTTTATTTGCAATTTTCATTCCACCTGTGGACGCTTCTCCACCCTTAGGGCGCAGAGACCGTTAACTTAAGCCGAGCTTCGTAATCGGCAGATCCCGCACTCTCTTGCCGGTTGCAGCAAAAATGGCGTTGCAGAACGCCGCGACAAACGGCGGCACTCCTGGCTCACCGACGCCCGCCGGCGGGGCGTCGCTATCGACCATGTACACGTTCGTCTGATAGGGCGCCTCTGTGATTCGAGCTACCGGATAATCCTGAAAATTCGATTGGTTGATTGCGCCCTTCGTGGCCGTAATCTCGCCGCTTCGCACAATGCTGGCCCCGAACACCGCGGCGCCCTCGAACTGGGCGCGGGTCGCTTCCGGATTTACCACCAAGCCCGCATCGAGAACCGTATCCACGCGAGGGATCCGCACCTCACCCTGATCATTGACTTCGACTTCAACGACCGTGGCCACGTACGTCAAGAAACTGCGGTGCGCCGCAATCCCGATGCCAGTGCCCTTGCTGTGCTTGCGCTTTCCCCATCCGGATTTTTCCGCGACCATCTCCGTAACATGGCGCAGACGGCCGGTTTCCCATGGGTAGGCTTCAAGCGAAGCTCCATAATTCGGATACTCCACACCCTTGAAATCGATCGTGCGCGGGTTCCCGATCAGGTCGAGCAAATAATCGAGCGGATCACGCCCGGCCGCATGTGCCAGTTCATCCGTGAAGCATTGAACAGCAAAAGCGTGATAGATGTTGGCTACCGAGCGTAACCAGCCGATGCGGACGTGAGCTTTCGCCGGGCCATTCTCGATGCGAAGGTTCGGAAGATCGTAAGGAATGTCCGTCCAGCCCTGCTGCAGATGACTAGGATCGCCGTAGACCGCATTCACGTCAAAAATGGAAGGAATTGGAGGGAAGACCGCACGTTGCAGCCACGCCGTCGGCTTGCCGTTCGCGCCCAGCATCGCTTTCATGTACATGGCCGCGACGGCGTTGTAGTAGTCGAACTTGATGTCGTCCTCTCGGGTCCAGACCACCTTCACTGGCCGGCCCACTTTTTTGGACAAGACCGCAGCCTCAGCAACGTAGTCGGGCTTCGACTTGCGCCCGAATCCCCCGCCGAGCAGGGTCACATGGCAAATTACATCTTCCTTCGCGATTCCCAGCTCTTTCGAAACGATGTCTTGCACCGCTTGAGGATTCTGAGTCGGAGCCCACAGTGTTGCTTTGCCGTCTTTGAATTCGGCGAGGGCGACCATCGGCTCCATCGAAGCGTGCGCCAGAAGCGGAACGTAGTAGTCCGCCTCATGGACCTTCCCACCTTTGGCGAACACAGCATCCGCATCTCCAATATTGCGCACGACTTTGCAAGGATTGTGGGAAGTCGCGCGCAATTCGTTCTTGTATGCGTCCGAGTCGTAGGTTTCGTTTGGTCCGTTGTCCCATACGATGTTCAGCTTCTTGCGACCTTGAAACGCCGCCCATGTGTTATCCGCAATTACCGCGACGCCCCCGAGCGGCTGAAACGCCGGTGGTGGCTGGAATGGATCAATCGGGACAGTCTGACGCACACCCGCGACCTTCAAGGCTTCCTTGTCGTCGTACGATTTCACTTTCCCACCGAGAACGGGCGGGTGCTCCACCGACGCGTACACCATGCCGTCCACGCGAGCATCCATGCCATAGATGGCTTTCCCGGTCACGAGTGCTTCGAGGTCGTAGCTCACTTCCCCCTTGCCGATGTACCGCCAGGCGCTTTTTGCTTTGAACTTAAGCTCTTCTCTTTTGGGGACTGGCAATTTCGCCGCAGCGCTCGCAAGTTCGCCGTAACCCGCTCTGCGGTTCGTCGAGCGGTGGACAACAACGTGCAAATCGGTTTCGCACTCCGCCGCCGGAACACCCCACTGCGTAGCCGCAGCTTGAATCAGCATGAATCGCGCCGTAGCTCCCGCTTCGCGCATAGCGTCGTAGAACGAGCGGATCGAATGCGACCCGTCCGTATTCTGGTCACCGTACCGGGTGTCACCGAGCGCCTGCTCGATCTTCACTCGCTTCCAATCTGCGTCCAGTTCATCGGCGACAACGAGCGGAAGAGTAGTACGGCTTGTCGTGCCCATCTCCGAGCGACTGGCGACGATCCACACCGTGCCGTCTGTGTTGATTCCGAGGTAAACGCTGGGATGTAATGTGGCGTGATCCGCGTTCGTGTCGTGCGGAAGTTTGTCGCCGGACGAAAGCCTGGAGTAATAGCGCACACCGAGCACAAGCGCGCCCGCCGCAATGACGCCTCCCGTCAAAAATCTGCGCCGGCTGAGGTTCTCAATCGCGCTCATGGCATTTCTCCCGCCGCTGTTTTAATGGCGGCGCGAATACGCTGATACGTTCCGCAACGGCAGATGTTCCCGGACATGGCCTCATCGATCTCCTGATCGGTCGGCTTCTTTTTGCTGTTTAGCAATGCCACCGCTTGCATCATCTGTCCCACCTGGCAATAACCGCATTGCGGCACGTTGATTTGCATCCAGGCCTTCTGAACGGGATGAAATCCGTTCTTCTCGAGGCCTTCGACCGTCGTGACTTCCTTTCCGGCCGTATCGCGCATGATTGTTACGCAGGATCGCGTGGCTTGCCCGTTCACGTGGACCGTGCATGCGCCGCAAAGCCCAACGCCACAGCCAAATTTCGATCCAGTCAGCCCCAAAACGTCGCGCAGGTACCAGAGCAGCGGCATTTCAGGTTCGCCGTTGAACGACTGTTCCGTCCCATTCACCTTCAATTGAATCATTGCCGCTCCTCAGTTCGAATGCATCCAGGTTGACGAGACCCTCGTCAGCGTCAAGCGATTTTGTCAACGAACTTCCGTTACTGGACACTCGTAGCTACTTCAAGAAGCCAGGTCCGCAACACGGGCGAGTTGCACGTACTCTTCGTCGCTCAATCGCAAGGACGCCGCCTGCACGTTTTCCTCGAGATGTTCAATCGACGAGGTCCCGGGAATGGGCAGCATGACCGCTGAACGCTTCAGCAGCCATGCCAGCGCAACCTGTTTGGGCGTTTTATTGTGAGCCCTCGCAATCGTCTCGAGTAGGATGCCGGCCACTTTGCCGGCCCCCAGCGGAAACCACGGGATGAAGGCAATCCCACTCCGCTCGCAATAATCCACGACGTAGTCCCATTCGCGATCGGCAAAGCTGTACCGATTCTGTACAGAGACAATGGGCACGATCTTCCGCGCACGCTCGATATGCTCACGAGTCACATTCGACAGTCCGATCAAACGAATCTTTCCTTCCGCTCGCAGCGCGGCCAGCGTTTCCATTGACGCATCGAAAGGCACTACCGGGTCGGGAGTATGCAGCTGGTAGACGTCGATACGATCCAGGCGCAATCTCTTCAAGCTGCCTTCGACAGCCTTACGCAAATGCTCCGGGCTGGCATCATGGGTCCATTGGCCCGGCCCTGGGCGATTCCATCCGCCCTTGGTCGCGATCACAAGATCTTTGGGGTAAGGCGCAAGCGCTTTGGCGATCAATTCTTCGCTGAAGTTCGGACCATAGGAGTCTGCGGTGTCTATGAAGTTGACGCCCAACGCTACGGCGCGGCGAAGAACGGCAAGCGCCGAAGCGGGGTCCTTGGGAGGGCCCCAGATCCCGTCACCGGTAATACGCATGGCCCCGAAGCCAAGACGACGAACGGTAAGTTCATTACCCAGTGTGACGGTTCCACTGGGAGAGGTGGTTTGCGTTGCTGCTGCATTGTTCATATTCGTTCTCCAAAATATTCGTCTTCTGATATCCACCACGAACGCGCACAGAAAGAATAAACTTTACCCAACTAGATCGACTCTTCGACAGAAGGGACGCTGGATCGAGTTCGCCCATTGCCTGAGGAATCCAAATGTGCTTGCTTTTCCATTTGCAGAATCACGGCGGAGAAGTCTTGCTCGTTTCCTTGCGCCGATTGCCTTGCATTGACCTCAAAAGCAGCTACGGTCGCGGGCATTCGCGCCCCAACGGCAGCCGCGAGATTGAGAATCAGCCCGAAATCCTTGTTCATAAGCCGTAGGGGAAATTGCGGGCTAAAGTCACTCTTCATCGCTCTTTGCAGTTTTCCGACATGCGCTGGAGAGACGACCGCAGTTTGGGACAGCACGTCGAGCAAACGATTGCGATCAAGACCAGCCTTCTCACCAAGCGCAACGGCCTCGGCAATCGCCTGCATTCCGATTCCCAGCAGGGTGTTCACGACAAGCTTCATCGTCGCCCCGGAGCCGCTCGGCCCCAGATAAAAATACTTTCGGGCGATCACGCGAAAGATCGACTCGGCGGCGTCGAAGCATTCCTGGTCTCCGCCCCCGAACAGGGTCAGCGCCCCCTGCTCGGCGACCGGAGTACTCCCCGATATGGTTACGTCGAGGACGTCAACTCCACGCTCGGAACCTAGTCTCGAGAGTTCCTGCGAAGTTTCCGGATACACCGTGCTCATCTCGATGACCAGCGAGCCGGGACGCGCATTGGCGAACGCACCGTCAGATCCTCTATAAATGTTCAGAACAGCTTCATCGGTGGGAAGGCACGACAACACGACGTTGCAACTGGAGGAAAGTTCCGCAACGCTTTTCGCGACTGTGCCGCCATATCGAATTAGCTCCTCCGCCTTGCTGAGGTTCCGGTCATAAGCGGTCAGTTTGAAGCCGGATTCAAGCAACCGCTGAGCAATCGGCCGGCCCATGTAGCCGACTCCGACAAATCCGAGCTTATTTTTTTCCGACGTGATTGGATTCATGCCGACTTGGCCTTTCGCTGAGGGCTGAGCGAATACCATTGGCTAATTCTCACGGCTGCTCGCTCTTAGTTCAACAAAATGAACTTCCTCGACACAGGAACCACAGCTTTACGAAACGCTCCGCTTCGCACGTTAACAGCATTGTGTTTCCGCCCGACCAGCCGCGTGGATTCCCCACAGGAGCCCGGGATTCACCGTTCCACGCAACTTCCGGCGTCCGTGAAAAAGACGTGCTTTCACGGCGTTAATGGAGGTGCCTAGAATCTCGGCTGTTTCTTCGGCAGAGCGTCCTTCGATGTCGCGCAGCAGAATCGTTCTTCGAATCTTTGGGCCTAGGCGATTGAGCGCTTCGGTCAAGAGTTCCCTGCGCTCGCGCCGCCAGCAGGACTCTTCGGGGCTGGGGCTCTGGTCAACGAATGCCTCCGAGACGGACCTCACACCATCGTCAGGGCTGTCCATCAAGACTTCGAGAACGCCCCGCCTTCTACGCAGCAACATGAAGGCTTCATTCATGGCGATGCGTGTCAACCAAGTAGAAAACCGCGACTTTTCCCGGAAGTCGTTGAGATGACGGAAGGCCTTGTGAAAACTCTCCTGCGCCACATCTTCGGCATCCTCCCGGTTATGCGTTATCCGTTGTGCCACAGCAAAGACTCGCCCTTCGTGACGAAAAACCAATTCTTCGAACGCCTGCGCATCCCCGCACTTTGCGGCAGCTACCAGCGCCGCGTCGGAGTCTCTGTCTATATCGTTTACACGAAATGTTCCCATGGTTCGGCGCCTCGTCGCCATTTGGTCAAACAGCAGCCAAGGCTAAGCGAAGCAATAGGTGTGCCAGAGGCGTACGTGACGAAAACGGCTTGGAAGTGGCTGACAGAAAGGGGGATGCGTCAATTCACGGGCGTCTTGTCAACGTCAGGTGTCACGCAACCCTGTCGGAGTGTTGACATTCCGTCTACTCGACTAGACGAGGCAAGTGCTGTCATCTGTTCAAGAAGGGAGGCTGAAATAAGGAACCGGCTGTAACAAACTTCATGGGTCACAACGCAAATAGGAAGGGCTGTTTGTGACGGGGAACGGAGAAGGACACTTTCTGATGTTAAGATTTTGATTGCAGGGAGCGGCACGCTGCATTACGGAGCAGAAGTATGTCCAGGTCCAATCCTCTTCTATGGCCCAAGCCACCTGTGATTTGGGGCTATGGGATTGCGGTTCTATCGGTTACCGCAGCGCTGATCATTTCACGGTTGCCGGCGTTTCATTTGGAAGCTGCTCCCGTGTCACTGTTTCTTTGCGCCATCATGTTCACTGCGTGGTTTGGCGGAGCCGGGCCGGGATTGCTCGCGACGGCCCTGTCCACACTCGCTTTCCATTATTACTTCCTGCCCCCGATGCACTCGTTAGCTCCAAAGGCCGCAGAGATACCACGCATAGTCATTTTTACGGTGTCAGCCCTGATTGTCGGGTTGCTGAGCGCTGCGCAAAGGAGCGCCACAGAATCGCTCAGGCGCGCGCGCGATGACCTGCAAGGAACAGTTCAAGAGCTTCAGAGAACTAACGAGATGTTGCAAGCGGAGAGCCGTGAGCGCAAGCATGCCGAGAATGAACTTCGCCGCAGCGATGCGTACCTATCGGAAGCACAGCGATTAAGCCACACGGGCAGTTTTGGCTGGAGGATTTCCACCGGCGACATCATCTGGTCAGAGGAAACCTTTCGAATCTTCCAATACGACCCGACGACGAAACCGACCGTGGAACTTATTCTCCAACGGGTTCATCCGGAAGACGCGGCCCTCGTGAAACAGACAATCGAGCGCGCGTCGAAGGATGGGAAGGATTTTGATTTTGAACATCGGTTGCTGATGCCTGATGGTTCGGTTAAGTACGTCCGAGTCGTGGCTCATCCCTCAGCCGAGGACAGCTCGAGCAGCTTCGAGTTCGTGGGAGCGGTCACGGATATCACTGAGCGCAAACAGGGAGAAGAAGCGTTGCGGCGCAGCGAGAGTTACCTGGCGGAAGCACAGAGGCTCACGCATGCGGGGAGTTGGGCCTGGCGGGTAGCGGGAAGAGACACCGTGCATCTGTCCGAGGAATGGTATCGCATATATGGCTTCGATCCAGAAAAGGGCATGCCGGCTTGGGAAAAACGGCTCCAGCGCGTTCATCCGGCGGATCGAGGCAAGTGGCAAGGGACAATCGATCAGGCAATCCGTGAAAAGTCGGATTACGATATGGAATTCCGAATCCTCCTTCCGGGCGGCACGGTCAAATACATCCACACCGTCGGCCATCCTGTTTTGAACGCATCCGGGGATTTGGTGCAATTCGTGGGTAGCGCGATGGACATCACTGAACGCAAGCGCGCGGAGGAGGCCCTACAGCGGAGCGAGGGTAACTTAGCTGAAGCACAGAAGTTGACGCGGAGCGGAAGTTGGGCTTGGGATGTGCGTACCCGCGATGTCTTCTGGTCGCAAGAGATGTTTCGCATTTTTGATTATGATCCCGAGAAAATGAAGCCCACTCTGCTCCATTTTCTCGAAAGAGTTTACCCCGAGGATCGATCTTCGGTCGAACAGAGGGCGAAACTGGAGTCCACACAGAAGGAGAGAATGGATTCTGAGGGCGATTATCGAATCGTTCTTCCGGACGGAACGATAAAACACCTTCACTCTATTGCTCACCCTGTGATGAATGAGTCGGGCGAGATCATCGAAGTCGTCGGCACCACAATGGACGTGACCGAGCGCAAGCGGGCGGAGGAAAAGATCCGGCAGAGCGAAAGGGAGCTCCGGCAGCTCCTCGACCTCACGCCTCTGCACATCACGGAATTTGGGCCTGATGGAAATCCTCTCTATAACAACCAGGCCGCGCTCGATTATCACGGTCTTACTCTTGAGGAGTGGCGGAGCGCTGATTTGCATGGCCTGCTCCACCCACAGGATGCGGAACGAATGACGAGCGAAGGTCCGAGCAAATTCCGAAGCGGATCCCCGCACGAGCTCGAAGCGCGGTTAAGGAGGAGAGACGGGCAGTATCGCTGGTTTCTTTTCCGCTTTAATCCGATTCTGGATGAACAAGGGCGCCTCACACGTTGGTATGCCGCGGCGACCGATATCGAGGATCGCAAGCAGGCTGAAGAGAGACTCCAACACGAGAACGTCGCCCTACGCGAAGAAATCGACAAGGCCTCGATGTTCGAGGAGATCGTCGGAACGTCCCCCGCCCTGCAACCGGTACTTTCTCGTGTATCCAAGGTCGCTCCTACGGATTCCACCGTTCTAATCACCGGCGAGACCGGGACGGGCAAAGAACTTGTGGCCCGCGCCATCCATAGGCGGTCCCAGCGCTCCTCACGCGCATTTGTGAGTGTGAACTGCGCTGCCATCCCGCGGGACTTGATCGCCTCGGAATTGTTTGGCCATGAGAAGGGCGCGTTTACGGGGGCAACGCAGCGACGTTTGGGGCGCTTTGAATTGGCCGAAGGAGGCACGATCTTCCTCGATGAAGTCGGGGAGCTTCCTGCCGAGACGCAGATCGCTCTGTTGCGTGTTTTGCAGGAGCACGAATTTGAGCGTGTCGGCGGAACCCGATCCATCCAAACAAATGTTCGGGTGATTGCTGCCACGAACCGGGACTTGCAGGCCGCCATCCCCGCGGGCAGCTTTCGTAGCGACCTGTTTTACCGGCTCAACGTTTTCCCGATTGAGATGCCTCCCCTGCGCGAACGAAGAGAAGACATTCCCCTATTGGTTGAGTACTTTATCGATCGCTATGCAAAAAAAGAGGGGAAGAAGATTCGGGCCGTCGGAAAGAGCACCATGGAACTGCTGCTGTCGTATCCCTGGCCAGGTAATATTCGCGAACTGCAGAACGTGATTGAGCGATCGGTCATTGTATGCGAAACAGAGAATTTCTCAATCGATGAGAGCTGGCTTTCGCGGCAGCCTGTTGCAGCTCAGCCGAAAAGCGCGCCGGACCTCTCCGAAAAGCTTGCCGCCCAGGAGAAAGAGATCATTGAGGCGGCTTTGGCGAAAACCGGAGGCAGGGTGTCCGGACCTTCGGGCGCGGCGACCATGCTGGGCGTTCGCGCTTCTACTCTGGAGTCAAAGATCAGATCGATGAAGATTAACAAGTTTCGTTTTAGAACCACTTAGTTTACCCAAAAGGTTTTCCCCCGAAAAATCGACGTGCTTGTTCACGAAATCTCGCGAATTCGCGGCAAATCGCGTCCTTTGAGTTAATGGATGCCGTGGTTTTTCAATGACTTACGACTGGTGCCCGGATTGCTCCCTTAGTGAAACGAAATACGGTAGAGAAGGCATGAAAGAAGCCATGTTGAAAATCGAGAGGTCAGCAAACGGGAAGGTGGTCTTTACCTTGATCGGTCGAATCGAGACGGAAGACGTAGCGGAGTTGCAACGACTCCTCACTTTGGAAACCGTCGATCACCACCTGGTTTTGGATTTGAAGGACGTAACGCTCGTAGATCGAGAGGCAGTGAAGTTTCTGGCGCGCTGTGAAGCGGATAGCATCCAGCTCGAGAATTGCCCGGCATACATCCGCGAGTGGGTCACGAGAGAACGAGGCGTTTCGGGAGATTGAAATTGGATGTCGTGTTCCAGCTGAGTTCGAGTCACGACAGTGAAGGGGATGTTATGGCAACAGCAACGCAAGCGGGCCAGAGGAAAGAGTTGGACACGAGAAAGCGGAGTTTCACGTCGCGCTATTTTGAGAATGCGCTGCGGCGGGAGATCGTGGGGCAGGACGAGGCCGTCGAAGCGTTTGTGGATCTCTATCAGGTCTTCTGCGCCGGATTGAATTCTCTGGGAAATTTGCTGTTTCTGGGGCCGACCGGTTCGGGCAAGACGCGCATTGTGGAAGCGGCGGCAGAGATATTGTTTGGGGACGCGCGCGCCTTAATCAAAGTGGATTGCGCGGAATTTCAGCACTCGCATGAGATTGCCAAGCTGATTGGTTCACCGCCAGGGTATCTCGGGCACCGCGAGACGCATCCGCTGATTACCCAGGAAGCTTTGGCGGCCTCGCATACGGACAAGCTGAAGCTTTCTTTCCTGCTGTTTGACGAGATTGAGAAAGCGTCGGATGCGCTGTGGCAGTTGCTGCTGGGGATGTTGGACAAAGCGACGCTGACGTTGGGGGACAACCGGCGGGTGGATTTGTCGCATACGGTGATCTTTCTGACTTCGAACCTGGGGGGAGGGGAGATCACGGAGTTGATGACAGGGGGCATGGGATTTATCCAGCCGAAAGACAAGCCGGCAACGGATTTGGACCAGAAGGTGGAGCGGACGGCGGTGGAAGCGGCGCGGCGGAAGTTTTCTCCGGAATTCATGAATCGGTTGGACAAGGTGGTGGTGTTTCACCCGTTGCAGCG
>WNFS01004566.1_pt1 | contig 10569 bp, 4 predicted proteins | sample 5400141 | NCBI WGS metagenome assembly WNFS01 (sample SAMN13153358, study PRJNA577476) | soil metagenome | isolation source: 60 cm saprolite under Madrone tree | place: USA:California | collected 2016-06-14
CGCGGGCCTGGTCATCGGCTCTGGAGGGAGCGCCGGCCGGGAAGGGCCGGTAGTCCATCTCGGCGGCGCCGTCGCCGCTTCGCTGGGCCGGCTGCTCTCGCTTCCCCGCGAGCAGATCACCCTGCTCCTCGCCTGCGGCGGCGGGGCGGGAATCGCGGCCTCGTTTCACGCCCCGATCGCCGGTTCCATGTTCGCCTTGGAGATCATCCTCGGCGACTTCAGCGTCAGCTCGTTCACGCCCATCGTCCTCGCCTCGGTGACGGCGACGGTCACTGCCAGCGCCCTGGGAGAAGCGGGAAACGACCTGCAGGCCGTGCAGTGGACCGTTGGCCATCCCGCCGAGATCGTCATCTACATCGTGATGGGGGTCGTCGCCGGCATCTGCGGGATCGTCTACATCCGCGCGGTGCAGGGCGCTGAGGCGTTCTTCGCGGGGCATCGCGAGAATGCCCTGAGCCGGCGCATCGGACGGCTGCGCCCGGAATGGCGCGCCGCCCTCGGCGGGCTTTGCGTCGGCGTTCTCGCGCTCGCGGCTCCGCGAGTCATGGGCACCGGCATCGAGTCGATGAACGCAGCGCTGGCCGGCCAGCTCGCGTTGCACGTGCTGGCGATCGCGCTGGTCCTCAAGCTGCTCGCCACCGCCTGCACGCTGGGATCCGGATCTCCCGGGGGCAGTTTCTTTCCCGCCGTATTCATCGGCGCGATGGCGGGCGGTGCGTTCGGACAGGTGGCGCATCGCCTGCTTCCGACGGTTGCCGTCTGGGCGTCCCCGTATGCAGCCGTCGGCATGGGCGCGGTCGTGGCGGGCGTGACCACGGCGCCCCTCACGGGGGTGCTGATGATGTTCGAGCTGACTGGCAGCTATCAGATCGTCCTGCCGCTGCTCGTCTCGTGTGGCGTGGCCGCGGCGCTGGTGCAGGACCGCGTCGGCGGCTCGATCTATGCCCTTGCGGCGCGGGCGCGGGGCATCCGCCTCGGATCGCAGGAGCCGTCCTTGCGCGATGTGTCCGTCGGCCAGGCGCTGGAGCAGGTCGCGCCCGTTCCCGAGGCTACGCCTTGGGAGGCGTTGGTCAAGATCGTGGCGGAATCCACCCACAGCGCGTTTCCGGTGGTGTCGACTACCGGAAAAGTGGTGGGTCTCCTCTCTCCGCGGCAGGTCCGGAGCGCGCTGCACGACCCGGCGCTCGCCGGCGTCGCCATCGCCGCCGATCTGTGCCGGACCGACGTTCCTGTCCTCGTTCCGGAGGACGATCTGGAGACGGCGCTGGAGCGGCTGCGTCAGGCGGGAGCATCCGAGGCGGTCGTCGTTTCCAGCGACGGCGATCCGCCAAAGCTCCTGGGCATCCTGACCCGCGAGGGCGCGCTCGAGGCCTGGCGGAGCTCGAAGGGCGGGGAGAAATGAGCGAGCGGATTTGTCTCGATTTGTCTCGGTTTGTTTCTTGGGGTTCCCAACGCTTGACGATCGAGCCGCCAAGCAATTAGTTGCCGCGGCAAATGTTGCGGGATCAAGAATACGTAGGCCTGCTGATTGCCGCCGCTCAGCGCAGCGTCAAGCTCGCGGTGCAGCGGCGCGCGCGGGCGCTGGGGCTCACTTCCCAGCAGTTCTGGTTCGTCAACGCCGCCCGGGAGCTGCCCGGGGCCTCGCTGGGTGAGATCGCCCGCAGGCAGCGCATGGCCGCTCCGACGGCCTCGAGGCTCGCCGAGGGCCTTGCGCGGCGAGGGCTGGTCAGGACGGCGCCGGACGATCGCGATCGCCGCGCGCTGCGTGTCCTCTTGACGCCCGCCGGAGCGAGGCTGGCCGAACGGATTGCCCCACTGGCCGCTTCCGTGCGGACCGCGGTGGTCCGGGGCATGTCCCCGCGCGAGCAGCAAGCGCTGCGCGCCGCTTTGCGCCGGGTGGTCGCGAACGTGGAGACGTTCGCGGCGAAGGCGGAGGTCGAGGGCGGCCGTCCACACGACGGAGGGCACGCATGATCGGCGCCGTCGCAGCGCTGCTCGCCGCCTCCCGGATCGTCACGCTCGACGAGGCGGTGCAATCGGCGCGCGAGCGACAACCGCAGCTCCGGCAGGCGCGCGCGAGCACCGCCGCCGCGGACGCGCGGACGCAGCAAGCCTTCGCGCCTCTCCTGCCACAGCTGACTGCAAACGCGGGATACCAGCGCACCACGGCAAACAGGATCGAGCAGCCGGGCTCCTCTTCGGTGTTGGGACTCAGCGGTGGCGGCTCGAGCTTCCAGACCTTCAACTCCTGGTCCGACAGCATCCTGGCCTCGCAGCTTCTCTTCGACTTCGGCGCCCAGCCGAACCGCTGGCGGGCCGCGAAGGCCCTGGCGGAATCGCAGGCCCAGAGCGAGCGGGCGACCGCGCTCACCGTGGACTTCAACGTCCGCTTTGCCTATTTCGACGCCCGCGCCAACCAGGCCCTGGTCCAGGTCGCGCGGGAAAACCTCGACAACTTGCAGAAGCATCTCGAGCAGACCCGCGCCATGGTGGAGGCCGGCACGCGAGCGGAGATCGACCTGATCCAGGCGCGCGCGGACACCGCGAACGCGCGGGTGCTGCTGATCACCGCAGAGAACACCTACCAGACCTCGAAGCTGACCCTCAACGCCGCCATGGGAGTGGTGGGTCCCACAGACTACGAGATCGCCGACACCTCGATGCCGCCCATCGCCGGTGAGGATGCACCCCTCGAACCTTTGCTCGATGAGGCCAACCGGGCGCGCCCGGAAGTGCAGTCCCTGGAAGACCAGGTGCGCGCCGATCAGCTCACGATCCGCTCCATCGAAGGTCAATATGGCCCGGCCCTGAGCGCCACGCTCGGGTTTCGGCAGGGCGGAACCAGGGTGGATCAGCTGGGCTGGAATGCAGCCGCGGGGCTTTCGTTGAGCTGGAACATCTTCCAAGGCGGGCTCACCCGGGCGCAGGTGAGCGAGGCGCAGGCAAATGTGATGGCCACGGTTGCGCAGCTCGATCTGCTGCGGCAGCAGATCCAGTCCGACGTCGATGGGGCGCGGCTGGCGTTGCGCGCCGCGAAGGAGTCGCTGAGCTCGACGCAGGAAGCGTTGGTGAACGCGCGCGAGCGGCTGCGGCTTGCGGAAGAGCGGTACCAGGTCGGAGTGGGCAGCGCGATCGAGCTGGGCGACGCGCAAGTGGCGCTCACACAGGCCGCGGCGCAGGCGGTGCAAGCGGACGACCGGCTCTCGACCGCGCGCGCACAGCTGTTGCGCGCGGTCGGCCGGCAATAGGAGCGGTGCATGCGGGTTCGCAGGATCGTTCTTGTCCTCGTCGCCGTGGTCGCCATCGCGGCCGTCGGGATCTTCGTCTACCGCCGCACCAGCCAGAAACAGGCCGGCGCGCAGCGCGACCAGGCCGCGCAGGCCGGACGCGCGGTCCCGGCGGTGGTCGCGGCCGTGCAGCGGCGCGACGTGCCGATCTATCTGGACGGCCTGGGAAACGTAACGGCGTTCAAGACCGTGACCGTGCGCTCCCAGGTGGACGGCCGCCTGGATCGGGTGCTGTTCAAGGAAGGGGAGCCGGTGAAGGTCGGCGAGCTGTTGGCTCGGATCGATCCACGTCCGTTCCAGAACCAGCTCCAGCAGGCGGTCGGAGCCCTCGAGCGCGACCGGGCACAGCTCGATGCGGCGCGGCGGAATCTGGAGCGATACCGGCAGCTGGCGGCAAAGAAGCTGATCCCGCAGCAGCAGGCCGACGATCAGGCGGCGATGGTGGGACAGTTCGAGGGCGCGGTGCGGGTGGACCAGGCCACCATCGAGGTGGCGAAGCTGAACCTCGACTACGCGAACATCAAGTCGCCCATCGACGGCGTCACCGGCGTCCGCATCGTCGATCCCGGCAACCTGGTGCGCGCTTCCGATCCGAACGGGCTGGTGGTGATCACGCAGCTGGATCCCATCTCCGTGCTCTTCAGCCTTCCCCAGGACGAGCTCCCTCGCGTGATGCAGGAACTGCAGCGAGGGCTGCTGAGCGTGGAGGCGTGGAACCGCGACGGCGCGCAGAAGCTCGCCACCGGGCAGCTGGCCCTGGTGGACAACCAGATCAACGCGGCCACCGCCACCATGCGGCTCAAGGCCGTGTTCCCCAATCCGCAGCGACTGCTCTGGCCGAACCAGTTCGTGAAGGCGCGCCTGCTGCTCACGGTCCGGAAGGACGCGGTGGTGGTGCCCTCGACGGTGCCGCAGAGAGGCCCGGAAGGCATCTTCGCGTACCTGGTCCAGCCCGATCAGACGGTGCAGCCGCGGAACATCGAGGTGGAGCACACCGAGGGCGACATCGCCATCATCGGCAAGGGGCTGGCGGAAGGCGAGCAGGTGGTGGTGGATGGGCAGAACCAGCTCCGCGCGGGGAGCAAGGTGATGCCCCGGCCGTCCGGCCAGCCCAATCGCGCGCCGCGCGAAGGCGAGGTCCCGCGCGCCGACTCGCCCCGCGTACCCAAGGGGCCGCGCCAGTGAGCATCTCCGAGCCCTTCATCCGGCGCCCGGTCGCCACCACGCTGCTCACGGTGGGGCTCCTCCTCGCCGGCTTGATCGGCTACCGGCAGCTCCCGGTCAGCGCCTTGCCACAGGTGGACTACCCGACCATCCTCGTCTCCACGCTCTTGCCGGGCGCCAGCGCCGAGACGATGGCGTCGGCCGTGACCACGCCGCTGGAGCGGCAGTTCGGACAGGTGCCGGCCCTGGCGCAGATGACTTCGGTCTCCAGCTTCGGGACCTCCCAGATCACGCTCCAGTTCGAGCTGGACCGCAGCATCGACGCCGCCGAGCAGGACGTGCAGGCGGCGATCAACGCCGCTTCCAACCTGCTCCCCCGCACGCTGCCGGCGCCGCCGACATACTCGAAGAGCAACCCGGCGGACGTGCCCATCCTCACCCTGGCCGTCTCCTCCAAGACCCTGCCGCTGGACCAGGTCAACGACGCCGCCGACAGCATCCTGGCACAGAAGATCTCGCAGGTCTTCGGCGTCGGGCTGGTCACCATCAACGGCGCGCAGAAGCCCGCCATCCGCGTCCAGGTCGATCCGGCGGCGCTCGCCGGCACCGGGCTGACGCTGGAGGACGTCCGCGCCGCGGTTGCGGCGAGCAACGTGAACCAGCCCAAGGGCAACCTCGACGGTCCCCGGCAGGACTTCCTGCTCGCGACCAACGACCAGCTGGAGCGGGCGGCCTCCTTCCGCCCGCTGGTCATCGCGTACAAGAACGGCGCGCCCGTGCGCCTCGACGACGTGGCCGACGCTTACGAGGGCGTCGAGAACAACCAGCTCGCCGGCTGGGCGAACCGGGACCGCGCCGTCATCCTCAACGTGCAGCGCCAGCCCGGCGCGAACGTGATCGACACGGCGGATCGGGTGAAAGCGCTCCTGCCCCAGCTCCGGGCGACCATCTCGCAGGCCGTCGACGTCAGCATCCTCGCGGACCGTACCGAGACTGTCCGCGCCTCGGTGGAGGACGTGCAGTTCACGCTCGTCCTCACCGTCTTGCTGGTGATCGCGGTGATCTACGTGTTCCTGCGCTCGCTGCGGGCGACCTTCATCCCCGGCGTGGCGGTGCCGCTTTCGCTGATCGGTACCTTCGGCGTGATGTACCTGTGCGGCTACTCGCTCAACAACCTCTCCCTGATGGCGCTCACCATCTCCACCGGGTTCGTGGTGGACGACGCCATCGTGATGATCGAGAACATCGCCCGCTTCATCGAGCAGGGCGATTCACCCTTCGAGGCGGCGCTCAAGGGCGCCAAGCAGATCGGCTTCACCATCGTGTCCCTCACCGTTTCGCTGGTGGCGGTGCTGATCCCGCTGCTGTTCATGGGCGGCATCATCGGCCGGCTCTTCCGCGAGTTCGCGGTCACGCTGGCCATCGCCATCGGCGTCTCCGCCGTCCTCTCCCTCACCCTGACCGCGATGATGTGCGCCCACCTGCTCAAGCCGCATGGCGAGGAGAAGGAGACGCGCTTCACCCGCTGGACGGAGCGGCAGTGGGAGAGGGTCTCGGGTCTCTACGATCGCGGGCTCAAGTGGGTCCTGGACCACCAGCGGCTCACGCTCGCCGTCACCGTCGGCACGCTCGCGTTCACCTTCGCGCTGGCGGTGGTGATCCCGAAAGGCTTCTTTCCGCAGCAGGACACGGGCCTGATCATCGGCGTGACCGAGGGGGCGCCCGATGCCTCGTTTGTGCGGATGATGGATCGGCAGCGCGCCCTGGCGGACGTAGTGCTGCGGGATCCCGACGTCGCCGCCGTGGCCTCCTTCATCGGCGCGGACGGGACGAATCCCACCAGCAACAGCGGCCGCCTGAACATCACCCTGAAGCCGCGCAACCAGCGCGACGCCAGCGCCGTGGAGATCATCGGCCGCCTGCAGCAGAAGACCGCGCAGATCGAAGGCGTCCGGCTCTACCTCCAACCGGTGCAAGATCTGCAGATCGAGACGCGCGTCAGCCGCACGCAGTACCAGTACACACTCGAGGACGCCAACCCGGACGAGCTGGCCGAGTGGGTGCCAAAGGTGGTGCAGAAGCTCCAGCTCCTGCCCGAGCTCCGCGACGTCACCAGCGACTTGCTCTCCTCCGGCCTGGAGGAGAAGCTCACCATCGACCGCGACACCGCCGCCCGCCTCGGCGTCTTGCCGCAAACCATCGACGACACCCTCTACGACGCCTTCGGCCAGCGGCAGATCTCCACCATCTTCACCCAGCTCAACCAGTACCGGGTCATCCTGGAGGTGCGCCCGCAGGACCAGCAGGACCCCAGCGCGCTGCAGCGGCTCTACCTCAAGTCGCAGACCGGCGAGTCAGTGCCGCTCAGCGCCTTTGCGCACTTCGAGCCGGGCACTTCTCCGCTCTCCATCAACCACCAGGGGCAGTTTCCCGCCGCCACCATCTCCTTCAACCTCGCTCCCGGCACCGCGCTGGGCGAGGCGGTGAACGCGATCCACGCCGCGGAAGCGGAGATCGGCCTTCCGCCCGGGATGCGCCCCGACTTCTCCGGCACCGCGCAGGCATTCCAGCAGGCGCTGGCGTCGGAGCCGGTGCTGATCCTGGCCGCGCTGATCACCGTCTACATCGTGCTGGGAGTCCTGTACGAGAGCTACATCCATCCGGTCACCATCCTCTCCACCCTGCCTTCCGCGGGGGTGGGCGCGCTGCTGGCGCTGATGATCTGCCGCACCGACTTCTCGATCATCGCGCTGATCGGGATCATCCTCCTGATCGGCATCGTGAAGAAGAACGCGATCATGATGATCGACTTCGCGCTGGAGGCGGAGCGGGAGCAGGGCCTTGCGCCGCGCGAGGCGATCCACCAGGCCTGCCTGCTGCGCTTCCGCCCCATCATGATGACCACCATGGCGGCGTTGCTGGGCGGAATCCCGCTTGCGCTCGGAAGCGGGACCGGCAGCGAGCTGCGCCGGCCGCTCGGCATCTCCATCGTCGGCGGGCTGCTGATCTCGCAGGTGCTCACGCTCTACACCACCCCCGTCATCTACCTGTACATGGGCCGCCTCGGGGCCTGGCTGGGCCGGGGCCGCAAGAAGAAGCCGGCGGCCGTGCCGGCCGAGGCGCCCGCGTCGTGAACGTCTCCGCGCCTTTCATCCGCCGCCCGGTGGCGACCACGCTGCTCGCGACGGCGATCGTGCTGGCGGGGAGCGCCGCCTACAAGCAGCTTCCAGTGGCCCCGCTGCCGCGCGTGGACAGCCCGACCATCAACGTGGGCGCCGGCCTGCCCGGCGGCAGCCCGGAGACGATGGCCTCGGCAGTAGCCACTCCGCTGGAGCGCCGATTCGGGCGGATCGCGGGGGTCACCGAGATCACTTCCTCCAGCACGCTCGGGCAGACCAACCTCACGCTGCAGTTCGACCTGGACCGCGACGTAGACTCAGCGGCGCGGGACGTGCAGGCGGCGATCAACGCAGCCAGCGGCGACCTTCCGCAAAACCTCCCCAGCCGTCCGAACTACCGCAAGGTGAATCCGGCGGACACGCCGATCATGATCGTCGCGCTCACCTCCAAGACGCTGCAGCTGAGCCAGATGTTCGACGTGGCGAACACCATCCTCGCGCAGAAGATCTCGCAGGTCTCCGGCGTCGGACAGGTCTTCGTCGGAGGCGCGCAGCAGCCGGCCGTCCGCGTCTCGGTCGACCCGGAGGCGCTGGCCGGAGTCAGCCTCTCGCTGGAGGAGGTCCGGAACGCGCTCGCGCGCGCCACCGCCAACTCCCCCAAGGGGTCGTTCTCGGGTTCGCTGCAGACGCGCAGCATCGACGCCAACGACCAGCTCACGCGCGCAGCGGATTACCGGCCGCTGATCCTCGCCTATCGCGACGGGACGCCGCTCCGGCTCGGCGACGTGGCGCGAGTGATCGACGACGTCGAGAACCAGCGCGCGGCGGCCTGGTGCGACGGAGAGCGCGCGGTGCTGCTGATCATCCGGCGGCAGCCCGGCGCGAACATCGTCGAGGTGATCGAGCGCGTGCAGACGCTCCTGCCGGAGCTGGCGCGTTCCATCTCGCCCGCCATCGACGTGAAGGTCGCGCTCGATCGCAGCACCACCATCCGCGCCTCCGTGGCAGACGTGCAGACCACGCTGCTGCTGAGCGTGGCCCTGGTGGTGCTGGTCGTCTTCGTCTTCCTCCGCAGCGGCTGGGCCACCACCATCCCCAGCGTAGCGGTCCCCCTCAGCCTGATCGGCACGTTCGGCGCCATGTACCTGCTCGGGTACAGCCTCAACAACCTGTCGTTGATGGCGCTGACCATCGCCACCGGCTTCGTGGTGGACGACGCCATCGTGGTCACCGAGAACGTCTCCCGCTTCATCGAGAACGGCGAGTCGCCGATGCAGGCGGCGCTCAAGGGGGCGAGCCAGATCGGATTCACCATCGTGTCGATCACCGTCTCGCTGCTGGCGGTGTTCATCCCGATTCTATTGATGGGCGGCCTGGTGGGCCGGCTGTTCCGGGAGTTCGCGGTGACGCTGAGCGTCGCCATCGCGATCTCCGCCGTGGTTTCGCTGACGCTGACGCCGATGATGGCCTCGCGGCTGCTGCGGCCGGTAGAGGAGAGGAAGCACGGCCGCGTCTACCGTGCTTCGGAGCGGATCTTCACCGGGGTGCACGATGCGTACGACCGCGCGCTGCGCTGGGTCCTGGATCACCAGCTCTTGATGCTGCTGGTGACGCTGATCACCGTGGCCTTCACCGTCTACCTGTACATCGTCATCCCCAAGGGGCTGTTCCCCCAGCAAGATACCGGCTCCCTGAGCGGCTTCTCCGAAGCGCCGCAGGACATCTCGTTCCCGGCGATGAAGGAACGCCAGGAGGCGCTGCTCAAGGTCCTCGCCGAGGATCCGAACATCGACCACTTCATCGCGTTCATCAACCAGGGCAACACCGGGAACGTGTTCGTGCAGCTGAAGCCGTGGGGCGTGCGGAAGCAAACCGCCGACCAGGTGATCAACGAGCTGCGCCCCAAGCTCGCGCGGGTGCCGGGAATCACCCTGTTCCTGCAGAACGTGCAGGACGTGCGCCTGGGCGGGCGGTCCTCGCGCACGCAGTACCAGTACACCATCGTCGACGCCAACCTCGACGAGCTGAACGAGTGGGCGCCGCGCGTCCTGGCCAGATTGCGCACCCTGCCCGAGCTGCGCGACGTGAACACCGACCAGCAGACGCAGGGCCTGAAGCTGAACGTGGAGGTGGACCGCGACAGCGCGGCGCGCCTGGGCATCACCCCGCAGCTCGTCGACGACACCCTCTACGACGCCTTCGGCCAGCGGCAGGTGGCGACGATCTACACGCAGCTCAACCAGTACCGGGTGGTCCTGGAAGTGAAGCCGGAGTTCCAGGCCAGCCCGGCGGCCCTGCAAAAGCTCTACCTGCGCGCCGACTCCGGCCAACAGGTGCCGCTCGGTGCGGTGGCCAAGGTGACGCAGTCGCAGACGGTGCTCAGCGTGAACCACCAGGGCCAGTTCCCGGCGGTCACGCTCTCCTTCAATCTGGCGCCCGGGATCGCCCTGGGCCAGGCCGTGGACGCCATCAACAAGGCCACGCGCGACATCGGCCTGCCCGCCAGCGCCCGCGGGTCGTTCCAGGGGACCGCCCAGGCTTTCTTGCAATCGCTCGCCTCCGAGCCGTTCCTGATCGCGTTCGCCCTGATCGCGGTCTACATCGTGCTCGGCGTGCTCTACGAGAGCTACGTGCACCCCATCACCATCCTCTCCACGCTGCCGTCAGCGGGCGTCGGCGCGCTGCTGGCCCTGCTGGCGACGGGGACGGAGTTCAGCATCATCGCGCTGATCGGAATCATCCTCCTCATCGGCATCGTGAAGAAGAACGCGATCATGATGATCGACTTCGCCGTCGAGGCGGAGCGGGAAGAGGGCCTCTCCCCACGGGACTCCATCTACAAGGCGTGCTTGCTGCGCTTCCGCCCCATCCTCATGACCACGCTGGCGGCCCTGCTCGGAGGCCTTCCCCTCGCCCTGGGCCACGGCGCCGGAGCGGAGCTGCGCAAGCCTCTGGGAATCACCATCGTGGGAGGCCTGCTCTTCTCCCAACTGATCACC
>WNFS01004568.1_pt1 | contig 10567 bp, 8 predicted proteins | sample 5400141 | NCBI WGS metagenome assembly WNFS01 (sample SAMN13153358, study PRJNA577476) | soil metagenome | isolation source: 60 cm saprolite under Madrone tree | place: USA:California | collected 2016-06-14
TCTCATCTGACTTGCGGGGGTGGACCTCATCAAGAGGAACTTTGCCGCCTCCGCCGTAGCGGAGGCGTAGTTCCTCAGGGAGCTTCTATGAGCGCCGGTTTTCCTCTGCAATCGACGAAATACCGGCGGTCAATAGACCGCCGCTACAGGTCGGATTGCCTCCTTGTGGCTTTTTTCGTATCCCACGGCGATCAACAGACAACTCGTGGCGTCAGCGGAACGTCCGAAGGTTTCAGCGATATTCAGCAATCAAAGCGATGGTTTGGACCATCGTATTGATGGTGTTTCTCGATTGAATCGCAGAGCAGTTTGACGCAAATCCGAACGTTCATTGAGTTTCTGCGATTGGCCAAAAGCTTGCCTCTAGCTTGTCGCTACTGCTGAAAATGCAAGACCACTAATCTGACAAACAGTAAAGGAGGTGATTTATGCAGATAAGAGATCACGCAGCAAGGGTGGCGGATGAGCTTGAAATCGAAATGAGCGTTGAGGAGTTGGAAGAGATTCTGGCCCTCACGCCTTCAATTCCCATTCCGCCTCCGCTCCGCTAACGAAACGCTTCTGGACTCGCTGGGGCAGTCCGCCCACTTTGAGGTGCGTCTGCCCTGGCAACTGAGATTTTTTCCGTGTATGATCCACCGTGAAAGCAACACATGAAAACGGTTCTGTCGATTCTGCTCGTCACACTGTTTGGCACGCCGGTATTCGGTGAAGATCTGAAAGTCTACGCGGCGGCAGCCTTCAAAACTCCTTTTGGCGAAATTGCCGCTCAATACGAAGCCGCTACGGGCCATAGGGTCAGGCTCGTCTTCGATGCCGCCGGCGCCACGGAACAAAAATTTCGCGACGATCCGGAAGCAGTGTTGTTGGTCACAGCGCAGACGCTGATCGCCGACGCCGAAAAGATGGGAAGGCTCAAGGATGGAACCACTTATCGCCTGGGCGACTCGCTCGCCGGGCTTGCCTTTCCGCCAGGATCCGCAAAACCCGATATTTCAACCCCGGAAAAGCTGAAAGCCGCTTTACTTGCCGCGAAGCGTATCTCTTTTTCCGATCCCGCCCGCGGCGCAACGGTGGGAATTCACTTCATGAAGGTGATTGAGTCGTTGGGCATCAAGGACGAAGTTCTTCGGAAAGCCACGGTCGCCAAAGATGGCGTGGAGACCATGCGTCTCGTCCTCGAAGAAAAGTTCGACATCGGGGTTACGCAGGTCCCCGAAATTCTGCAGGCCAGCCGCGATGCCGTGGCCGCCCCTTTCCCCAGGGAGCTTGAGCTGGCCACGACCTACTCGCTCTGGCACCGGAATAACATCTCTCAAGCGGCCAGAGCCTTCGTCACCCTCCTGATCAGTCCCGCCAGCCGGACGAAGTTCGCGAAAAACGGCATCCGGCCAGCCGATCGGTCATACGAGTGATAACGCGACCATTTATTTATTGACGTATTTCGTCACGACCCTCACGGTTGTGAACTTGCTCGTGAAATGGCGACTTCCTGTCGCCGCCTTCAATTCCTTTCACTTATCGTCCGATTTCTTGAAAGCCTTGTAGAACACGTCCTGTTGGGGATGGGTCTGACCGGAAAGCGGGTTTAGCGGATGGACCGGTTCAGTCAGCAGGTTACGGCCATCGCCCCAAAGTACGTGAACTTTGTCACCCTCGTGCTTCACGCCAATGTACTCACCCAGGTTGTAACAAGCAGCGATTATCCGGTCATAGTTCGTCGTGGCGAAACCGGCGAGCGGAATGTTCGTGGGGGCCAAAGTTGTCGAGGTGCTCGTGACCCGCGCGACACGGCTGGCCGGGAAGGAGCGTCCACGATTCGAAGAGTTCGCCAGATCCAAGTCAATGGTCCCGTCCGTGTGCTGAGTATAGTACCCGATGTGGACGTTCGTCGCTTCGTCGTTACCGCCCTGGTCGTTACCGACATCGTCTCCTTCATTTTCATTGTCATCATCGCCATTGCCGGACACATCCAGCGATGGCAACAGATGATGCACGTCGGCAGCAACCGTGGGGTTCGCCGTGATGACGGGAGTCCAGGTTCGTCCGCCATCATCGGAGCGCGTGAACTTAATATTTGAACCTGAGGTGGGATCGCCGAATACAGAGCTCGTTGAATTCGACCAGGCCAGGTACAGCACTCCGTTACGCACGGCGAATGCAGGCTGAGTAACGAGCCGAGCCGAACGAACGAATCGGCGCAACCCCAAACGGCCGCCACCGATGTTTGGCCCCGCGTGAATCGTGAGCCGAAATCCTCCGCTTCCACAATCGACGAGTTCGCCGGCTGACGTAACCGGCAGCAGCGTGGGATCAGGCGCGCCGGGAACGTTGAACGTCGCGAACGAAAATGTTTCTCCTGCGTCTTTAGAGATCAGGATTCGGATGAAGTCCTGATCGGCATTGCTGAAGTGAAGGAATGGGATGTAAAGGGTTCCGGTCTTTGGATCAACGGTCGGTACCGAGAACTGAATGGCATTTTGCGGAAGCGCAGGATTCGGATTTCGCCCGGGTGCGAAGATCGTCTTCACCCTCCATGTTGCGCCGCCATCAATCGAACGGCCGAACCGGAGCTGAGATCCTCCAGCGGGCGCGGGCTGAAAGCTCGTCCACGTGACGTAGACGTTGTCTCGACCGCGAATCACCGGATCTCGTCCGACGGCGAGCCACTCTTTATCTCCTCCATTGTCCTGCTGAACGACAACCGCGTCGCTCCAGGTGGCGCCTCCGTCAGTGGACTTATTCACTTGTATCGTGAACCGGTTCTGCGCATCCCTTCCCAGACCGGCGTAGTGGAAGTTGCCGCGGCGATCGGTGTCAACGACTGGATCACCGAGGGTAACGACACTTCCCGGGACCGGAGGAATGAAGCCGCTGACCCAGCTTCGGCCTCCATCGGGGGAGTGGGAGAATCCTGATAGAGGTATACGTGTGAAGTTCACGGCCCCGCTTGGCAGTTGTACAGCCTGCACGCCCGCCGAGGAGTTATACGCGGCAACAAGATCGTTGCCATGGCCTGCGATGGACGTTTCACTCTGGGTGAAGAATACATATGGGCGAGCGCCGGGGAACACCTGTATGTGATCCAGGGTTCCATCATTCACTTGAGTGTTTCCGCCCGTGCCCCGGTTGCCACTATCTCCACTGGCACCCAGATTCGTCGGTTCAAACGTTGCGAATTCCTCCCCGATTGCCACAAAAAACGCTGCGATATCGACATCGAATCCGTTCTTTTGAATCTTTCCATTCTGCTCAGGTGAAACACCACCAAGGGGCGAGGTTGCCGGAACGAGTATCAGTAACGCTGCCGCCGCCAAAAGCACACTTTTCTTGACGCTGAACATAGTTCCTCCTATTTGATGATTGGTTTCTCGAGGTCGACGTGAAAGTTCGGTGGGTGTATGTTTCCCCTGTAACGTGAGGTTGTCAATTAAATGAGTCGATTCGAATATTCTTGTCTGTTCCCTCAGTTCAGCCAGCTCAGCAAAAAAATATCGCCGCAACGGGGGCGCGGGTATAGTATGTGCTTCATTCTGGAAAGCTAACAAACTAGAGATCCGAATTACGACAAGATGGGAGTTTGGGAGAATCAACTATGCGTCGGATTCCTCTTATTGCAGCAGCGTTAAGCCTGTTTATTTCGGTGCCTGTCTTCGCGCAGGAATGGATCGAGTATGAAAACCGGATAGATTTCTTCGCCGTCAATTTGCCGGGTCAACCTATGTCGCGGGACATCACCTACCAGTCGGAATATGGCATCACCTTACCAGGCCGCGTGTATACGATCGATGCCCGGGGCCACTACTCCGTCACTGTAGTCGATTACTCAAACATAGAGAAATTAGAAGGAGAGCGAGTAAAAAGCTGCAAGGCTGCCGGTGGGGAAGGGGACACCTGTAACGATCATGCGAGGGGTGATCTGCGCGGCGCGACGGTCTATGCGACCTGGAATTTGTTGAAAAGGGACGCCAAGGTCATACATTTCGTCTACACCAACGCGGACCGGGTTGAAGGAACCGAGCTGCATCTTGCCAATCCCGATGGGTCCCGTACGTTTGCTTCGTTCTTTATGCACGAAAACCGCCTCTATATCCTGGAGGGGACGGTGCCCAAAGGTTCACCTCCGCCCGTGCTCTTCCAGCAATCCATGGCATTCCTCGACAAGGACGGGAAGAGAATTCGTTACGACACGACCTACTCCAACGGATTCCCGGCACCGCGCCGCGTGAGATGATTTAAAGAAGAATTTAGCCGCGTAATTCGCGGCTAAATTCTTCTTGTGTCTTTGTGTTTCAGTTTGCCTGTCTTCCCACAATCTGCACGAACTGGTCATTCGGCCCGGGCGTCCCATGGATCGGTACGTGCTGCGCGACGTTTAGCTTAAGCCGCTGGATAGCCTGCTGGAGGCTTCTCATATTCGCGTTCGGAGGGGGAACCGGTGCACCCTGAGCAGGTGGTGAATACAGATCGGCGTTCACCAGGATTCTTTCCTTTGGAAAGTACGCGATCAGCATGGTGGCGGCGTGGTTCAGTCCCGGCATCGGATAGAGATCGAGCGTTCGCACGCCGTCGCTCAGAACGTACTTCTGGTTCACTGTCTCGATAGGCAGGGGCCGTCTGCCTCCCGAAAAGTAGGGATAGTAAGTGGAGAATCTGTCCGGCTGCAGCGTGCGCGGCGCCGGGTTGAACAGGACCTGCTCGTAATATTCTTTATTCGCCTGGTGCGTGACGATCGTGGCGCCTTGCGCGAGAAAAGTGCGGAGGCCGCCGGAGTGATCGAAGTGGTGATGTGTATTCACGACGTAGCGAATCGGCTTGTTCGGAATGAGCCTGGTGACTTCAGCGAGCACAGCGAGCGAGCGTTCCTCATTGAGCGGCGCTTCGATCAGGGTTACAAAATCGCGGAAGTCGACGGCCACGCTGTTGTGAGTGCCACCGGCGATGAGCCAGACTCCATCGGCCAGCTTTTGCGACTCTGCGCGCACGGCCGGCGCGGTTGCCTTTTGTATGGCATCGGGCACGGTCACGCGTGGAACATTAACGTTCGGTTGGACGCTGGTCAGCGTGATCTCCATGGAGTTATGGGCCACACTCAGCCGCGGGTCACCCTGATGGATATGGAGCACGGTAGGAAACTTCACGCCGCCGAAGTCCTTGTAGTTCGTGTAGCGCAGCTCATACAGCATGTCGCCGTAGACAGGGTTGGGAACCCACGTTTGGACGAGTTCGAGCATGTTCTGGTCATTGAAGGTCCCATTGACTCTGTACTTTCCCATTGCAGTGAACGAGACGAGCGTCGCCTTTCCATTCTGCGTGATAGCGCCCGGCGATGCCGGCAGCATCAACGAGATGGCCGTCGGGTTCGCGGCCAGTGCCGCCTTCAGGAATCCGTGCGGCGTCAACAGAATGTCGAGCTGTCTGAAGTCCGAAACCGAAATCCCTGCTAGATACTGGCCTGTCTGCGGTACCGGATTCTGGCCATCCATGTTCCAGGCAGAATTGCCGCTCACGATCGCAACTTGCTGCTGGTCGCCCTGAAGCGGCGTGCCCCCGCCTCCACGTGGCGGATTGTTTCCCTGTCTGCGGGTGAACTCCTCGCGCGACGACCTGGCATCATAGTCGATGGTGCGTGTGTAGCGTGTCACCTCAAAGCGCGGCCAATCGTCCTGCGGGCTGAAACTCTGACCCACCCCGGCATTCCAGCCGGTTCCGGAATACTGAATGGTTTTCACATTTGCACCTCCCATGGCCCTCACTGCGGCCTGCAGGACGCTGCGAGCGTCCTGTGCACGCGTGGTGTCTCCCATCACCACGATGAGGGCCAGGAGTATAGCGACAACACACAGCTTTCGTGCCATAGGGCCTCCTTTAATCTCTAATTGTCGATGTTTGGAGTGCAGAGTATAGCTCGCCGAGCCCTGTGCGAGCTAATTGGGTGATTTATACGTCTGTCCCCGAATCAGGGTGTGCTTCAAGCAGTCGTCGAATCTCCCAGAACATCTCACGCCCGAAATTATGGATTGCGAACTCGCCCATTCGATTCTGAATGGCTTCCAGCTTGCCCATCTTGCGAATCCAGTGCCAATACAGTCTTGGCCGGCCACCGATGAATTTTCCAAATTCGTTCCAATGTTCGTCAAAGAAGCCAAAAGCCGGAATCGACATACTTCGATTCTCACCGTAAAGGTAATGACTCATCAGGTCGTGGTTCTTGAATCGCGAAGGGTCGGGTGAACGAGGCACTTCACTGTAGGGCGCGGATTCGCCGTTTTCCTGTTCGTCGCGTGGGAATATCCGCAGCACGATTTTCGTTGGATTGTACGAAGCGATCCGGGCGACTACCGGGAGGTTGCCGTACACATCGGGGCACCAGTCTTCACCAATGCCCATCACGTGTGTCGTATGATCGAGTCGCCGCAACCACTCGATTTCCTCGTCGGTCAATTCCAGAGAGTCGTATGACTTCTGGAACAGCTCACTATTGCGTCGAATGCGAGCGAAGTATTGTTCCCACGAGTACCCTTGCCGGAAACGTTCGGGAGTAATCATGGTGCGATTGTACAACTCGAAAAGAATTCGACAAAAGCCCATCTGAATCGGCAAGAGACGGCGGAGTGGTTGTTGCGCTGGCGGTGGCTCTGGTCATCACCACGTTGATTGAACGAGTGCGCTCCCAGACGGCGGCCGTCAGGGACGCCGAAATTGCGATTCAGACAGAACGCATGCGAAATTCTCTGCTGAGGGCAGTTTCGCACGACATCAAAACGCCCCTCGCTGCAATCTACGGTGCGGCGACAAGCCTTCTGGAGGAAGAGGATCGCCTGGATCCTGTGAATCGCAGAGAACTTGTGGGCGGGATTGCCGCCGAAGCGGAACGAATGAACCGGATCATCACCAATCTCCTGGAAATGACACGGCTCGAAGCCGGAGTCCACGTCAAAAAGGACTGGTATCCGCTCGAGGAAATCGTGGGCGCCGCTGCAACACGGTTCGAACATGCTTTCGGCGGCCGATCGGTTAGAATCAAGATCCCGCCGGATCTGCCATTGATCTGCGTCGATGACGTGCTCATCGAGCAGGTATTTGTCAACCTTCTGGATAACTTTCTCAAGTACACGCCTGCGGGTACGGCCCTGGAGATCATTGCGGGGCAGGCTGACTCCAGAATTTTCGTAGTTGTTCGAGATCATGGTGGAGGGTTTTCTCCGGGTGACGAGAAACGCGTGTTCGATAAGTTCTTCAGAGGAAAGACCGACGGTGCTCGCGGACTTGGCCTCGGCCTCGCGATCTGCCGCGCGATCGTCCATGGGCACGAAGGCACCATTGCCGCAGAAACTGCTCCGGACGTCCAGTGGCCGATGATCGGATAGATGAAACCCGATACTGCCACGCTGTAGATCAAATCGCCCACAAACCCCGTACGGCCAATCATCGAGCCGGAAGTAATCGTCGAACACGTGTCGGCAAAAGCAAACTGGAAGATCCAGACCGCAAGAAACGCGACGCCAGTCGCTTCATAAGTTGCCGGGGCGTCTTTCAGGAAGAACCAGTGGTAGCCGATGAACCCGTTGCCATGGCTGAACATGAATGCGAAGCCCCAGGCGTAAAAAAGAATGCCGCAAAGACACGTGTCTACGATGCATTCCATCAGGACGTTCACCGTTTCGCGCGACCGGCAGAACCCGGCCTCCAGCATCGTGAATCCGACCTGCATGCCGAAGACGAGGAAGGCTGCGACCAGTGTCCAGACTGTGTTTATCGGGTTAACAATGTCATTGCCCTTCAGCGCTGGTTCGGCAGCCTGGGCCAGAGCGCCGAAGCCGAGAAGACTTGGGTTGACGAACATGATTCCCAGCAGCACCAGCGCCAATCCCGTTAATTTTCCGGCTAACAAGAGCGTTCCATAGCGGCGCCACTCAGGGTCGCGCAGGCGGTTACGCAGTCGGTGTATCTTGCCTGACAGAGACAATCTTTTCATTTAGCTCCTCCCGGTCACTCGAATATTCAGATGCAAAAAAAAAGTCCATGACCAGCCTTGCCCGGCTTCGCCATGGACAGCGTTGTCCTAAAAATGCGTGTAAAAAACAAAAGTCTTCGGGCTGTTGGGCCCGAAGACTTCGTCGTCAGCAACACAACGTTGTGCTGCACTCGCTTTGTAGCTTTTATAAGTTCCTTAGGTCAAATAAAGAAAATATAAAGACGGAGGATATTCGCTCTATCGCAGGCCGAGCCCGAGGGGTTGGCCAGTTTGCGAAAAGAATCGAAGGGTCCCGCTGGATGATTGATTTGCGGAGCCGCTGAAGAGGATGAACTGGGTGGTATACCCCCCACCGTCTGCAAAGTGCGGCATATAGAGGGCATTCGCGGCCGGCGGACTTGTTTCGTCCGAGGGCTGAACTGTAGTTATCAGGAAGTCGGCCCGCTCGTTATAGTGAGCTCGAAGTCCTACAACCGAAACCGGCGTTGGCGACGTTATTCTCAGCACGCCTTGCATTCCCAGAGTGGATTCAAGACCGCTGATCTCGTTTGCGAAAAATGAAACTTGTGCCTGAGCCGGAATCGTCGCACGGCCCACGAGGCCGGTCGAAGCCCCGGAGAGGTTGGCCAGTTCGAACGTGACCTGTACCGCTGCAGCCGATGGGTTCACCACGGCGATACCCGTCTGTATCGAGCCGACCTGCCCGGCATTCACGTTTCCGGCCGACTCCATGAACAGGCGGAAGGCGGTACTTATCGGAGACGCCGGAACACCGGCCTCGGAAACAGTGATACCGTTGGGCCTATACGAAAAGATGAGTACGCCCGACGGGGTTCGCGTCCCGTTCTGCGGCGTCACACGCACCCACCCCTTCGCGAAAGTCTGCGAGGCACTTGCAGCGCGAAGCACTGCCGAGCTCCGGGGAGGAATGCTGTAGCTGACTTGCTGGATGCCTGGCCCCATGAACTCCGCGATCCCATTTGCCGTGTCATCGGTGGAATTCACGAGGACGATTTTGGTCGTCCAGCCCTGACCCTCAGCATAGTGTGGAAAGACGAAGGAGTTCGTCGATGTCTCAGCGACCGGCCCAACCGGCAATGTCGTAATCAGAAACTCCGCTCTTTCGTTGACATAACCCCGCAAGGAAATCACCGATACCGGGAGAGTCGCGGAAAAAGTAAACGTGCCGCTGATCGAGGATCCTCCGTTGAACGGTAATTCGTGTAGAAAACGGGCCATCTGACCGAATGCCGGTAACGTCGTGCTTCCTTGTCCGAAGTCCTGCCCCGTGGAGTCCGTGAAGTAGAAGTTTATAACGGCCGGCTGATCATTGGGGTTCGCGATTGCCACTCCCGTGGTCGTCGTGCCATTCACTTCGGCATAGATACGGCCTGCCTGCACCAATGCCGTCGATGGGACGCTGGCTTCGCTCACAAGGACTCCGCCCTGGCGATAAGAGAAAATGGCCAGCGCCGAAGGATTGGAGCTGCCGGCTCCGGCTTGAACACTGGCATAACCGGTGGTCAGCACGGTCGCCGCGTTTTCGGTTCTCCTGGAGATTCCAGCACGATCGGGAACCGAGAAGTTGAGCGATGAAACCAAGGGCGCCCGGAATCCCGAGGGGTAAGCCACAAACAGGCCTGTCCTGTCCTGCGTGACAAGGGAGTTTGTCAGGACGATTGACTCTCCTACGGCGACGGAAACAAAGCTGGTGAAGCGGCCTGATGCCGGGCTGTTTTCCGAAACCAGAGCGACCGTTGACAGGGTTCCGTCCACTCGGCGCGCAAATACACCTGTGAATGAAGCAGTGCCCTGAAAGACGACGGTTCCGTCCTCCTGCGCCGAGTATGTCGTGATGGAAGTCAGCACGGTGTTGATTGGAAGCCGGGTTCCCAGCATGATTGCCGATTGCACCGACCCGCTCGAATAAACAAACAGGCCGGTAAAAGTATCCCGAGCTGCCTGAAAATAGATGGATTCTCCGCCCACGGCGGGCGCTCCGATGTTGCGATAGACATCGGTTGCTGCAATGCGCGTGACCTGCCCGCCGGACCACATGAAAATGCCCGTAGGACCATTGGTCACGCCTGCGGTAAACACAACGGAGCCGGCCGGCGTTAGTTGGATATTGGTAAAGCTGCTGAACGTGCCGCCCGCCGGACTTGCGGCGCCCGTTTGCAGGAGGACCTGGATGTCCGATCCGGCAAGAATCAGGGACTGCCGGTTCGACACGGTTCCCACAAAGGCGGCTTGTCGGTTGGAATTCAGCGCAATGTTGCTCAGGCCACCGGTTCCGATCGTCAGGTTGCCGACTGGCTGGTTGAACGCAAACCATTCCGTCAACACGTTGTCGAAGTATCGGTAAAGGGCTGTGAAGTTCGCCGTGCTGCTGAGATCCATGCTTGTGGCCGCGAACACCAGATCGCCGCTTGCATTCGACGTTGCCACCGTAGTTCCGGTGAACACGCGGCCCTGGGGCGTCGTCATTCCCGGCACCGCGACCGGCGTGACCGCCCCGCCCGATTTCTTGAGAAGACTTGCCGGCGAGCCGGCCTGAAAATAGGTGGCGGCTGGGCTGGGACGCAAGTT
>WNFS01004569.1_pt1 | contig 10567 bp, 9 predicted proteins | sample 5400141 | NCBI WGS metagenome assembly WNFS01 (sample SAMN13153358, study PRJNA577476) | soil metagenome | isolation source: 60 cm saprolite under Madrone tree | place: USA:California | collected 2016-06-14
CGGCGTCAATAACCAGGGCGATCCGGTGGCGATCGTGCGCGATACGGTGCTGGAGCGCGGCATCACCATCAACGGCCTGCCGATCCTGCTCAAGCGTCCTTCGCCCGCCACCATGGATATCGAGGACCTCGACATCTACTATGAGGATTGCGTGATCGGCGGCCCCGGCGCCTTCGTGATCCCGATTCGGGAGCGCGGCCAGTTCCGCGAGGCGACCCGCACCAAGCTGGTGCAGGAGATCGCCAGCCGCGAAGTTGCGCCACGCGTTATCCCGGCCGCCGCCAACAAGCCGCGCATTTCCTGCACCATCGGGGAGCAGATGTGGCAGCAGCGCTGGGGCGGGGTGGATTTCAGGTAAACAAGCGCGGCCCGTCCAACCGTTTTATCGCGCCGAGGAGGGATGGAAACGTTCCGCCGCCCGGGCGCGCGCCTTCGCCGCCTCCACCTCGCGATCGCGCGGCGGCGCGTTGGTGACGAGGGCGCCGAGCAGTTCGTGCGCCGCCGCGGTCACCTGATCCACCGCGTGGTCAAAGGCGACCCGGTTCGCCTGGGAGGGATGGGCAAAGCCACTGAGCTTACGGACGAACTGGACGGCAGACGCCCGGATCTCATCCTCCGTCGCCGGCGGTTCGAAGTTGTGCAGGGTTTTGATGCTGCGGCACATGCCAGGTCCAATCGCTTGTGATAAGATACATCAATGAATACACGAATTGCATCGATCGCCGAAGAGGCAGGGCGTCTGCCTGCTGCTGATCGCGTCAGGCTGGTTGAGCACTTGCTGGCCACTTTGGACAAGCCGGACCCCGATGTCGACGGAGCCTGGGCGCAAGAGAGTGAGCAGCGGCTGGACTCCTACCTACGGGGTGACACGACGGCGCGGGACGCCAAGGATGTGCTTACCAAGCACCTGACCCCGCATCTCAGCCCGGCTCCATGCCATGGCTTCTAAGCACCGGCGCGGCTTCCCGCGCGGTGAGGAACTTCAGTAGCGCGCGGGCGGCGTCGGGCGCCGGGGCTGCGGTGTGGAGGCCCGCGGAAAATACCGTGACGAACTGAACCTCGGCCGGCAGCGGGCCAAGATAATCGATACCCTTGACCGACATCAACTCGCTCATCTGGGTAAAGCCGATCTCGCCTTCGCCGCGCGCAATCGTTTCGCCGACCGGCAGCCCCGGACCGATCTGGATGATCTTCGGCTTCAGCTCATCGGCGATTCCCATCTTCTGAAACAAGGTCGGCAGGTAAACGCTGCTCGGCCCGGACGACAACACGATCGACTTCGCAGCCAGGAGGGCGCTCCGCAGCGCCGCGGCAGAAGAAATATCGGGCCGCGGTGCGCCGGCCCGCACGGCGACGCCGACGCCTGACCGCGCCAGATCGGTACGTCCCGCGAGCACGCGTTGCTCGACGAAGTCGTCGATGCGTGCGGCCGGAATGATGACGATATCGGCAATCTCGCCGCCGCCGACCCGCTTGACGATATCGACAGTGCCGCCCCAGTCGATCGCCACCTTGTGTCCGGTGCTCTTCTCGAAGATCGGCACGAGTTCGCGATAGGGTTCCCGCACCGCATTGGAGGCGATCACCTTGATCTCGGCAGCACCGGCCGCGGGGGCAAAAGCGGTCGCGAGGGTGGCGGCGGCAACGGCGTAGAGGGCTATTTTCATGAGAGGCTCCAGGTTCGATGCGTGCCGCCGCTTCGGTGAAAACGCGCTGCGCATCTGGGTTATTCGAAAAGAGGAATGACCTTGCTCAACACCTCCTCGACGATGTCGTCCGGAACCGCCTCAAGCTTTTTGGCTGCCCTGGCCCGCAGATCAAGCGCACGCGGCTGATCGCAACGCACGACGCCGGTCGTTTGCGTGCCGGCCCCCATAAGCGACACTGCAAAGCCTGCCGTGCGAGCAAAGCTGCCTCCGCTTGTGATCGGTAAAACAATGGGCACACCGGTCAGGCGATTGAATTTGCCCGGCGATATCACGAGAACAGGTCGCCTACCCTGCTGCTCATGTCCGGTGGCCGGGTCGAGCGAGACAAGAAATACATCGCCGCGCTCCATCAGATGAGCTCACGACCGACCGCTCGGTTCGTTTGCCAATCCCGATCTTCAGGCGAACGCCGAGCCGACGGCTTGCACTGCGCCAGCAGTTCATCGAGAGAGTAGCGGCGCCGCTTTTTCGGATCGATTACAAGTCGCCCTGACTTGATCGACAGGCCGACGGAAGCATCGGCAGAAAGGTCGAGTGCGTCGAGCATGGATTTGGGAATCGCGAGCATGACTGAGCCCCCAACTTTTCGAAGTCGTACAGCATGAGACATGACATGAGACCCTTTCACGAGTGACGTGATAATCTTAGGAAGAAGTCATTGCAGACGGTATTTGTGTATTATATCTAAATATAACATAGGCGCTTGATTAACAAGCGTCGACTCCCGCCGCTCACCTCGCCAATCGCGCCACGATCTCCACATGGGCCGAATAGCGGAACTGGTCGACCGGCGTCACCTCACCGAGGCGATAGCCGCCGTCAATCAGGATTTTGGCGTCGCGTGCAAAGGTGACGGAATTGCACGACACCGCCACGACGACCGGGACGCGGCTTTTGGCAAGCTCGCGCGCCTGCGCTTCGGCGCCCTGGCGCGGCGGATCGAACACCACGGCGTCGAGGCCGGCGAGTTCCGGCGCGACGAACGGACGGCGGAACAAGTCGCGGACCTCCGCCTTGATCGGCTTCAATCCGCTGGTGGCAGCGGCGGCGCGGCGCAAGGCGTCGATGGCGCCGGCATCGCTGTCGGCCGCGAGCACGCGGGCGCGCTCGGCCAGCCGCAGCGCGAACGGTCCGACGCCGGCGAACAGGTCGGCGACCGCCTTGGCGCTGCCCACGTGCGCGAGCACGAGCCGCGCCAGCGTTTCTTCGCCGAGGGCTGTCGCCTGCAGGAATGCGCCCGACGGAAGCGCCACAGTGGCGCGTCCGATCCGCACCGTGGGGGTGGTGCGCTGGGCTACGCGTTCGCCGTGCCGGGTGATGCGTGCGAGCTTATGAGTCTCCGCCACCCCGGCGAGCGCCAGGATAAGCGGCGGCGTCAGCGGGCCGGAGCCGCGCACATCCACGTCGATACCTGCATCGGTTGCGGTCGCCTGGATGTCGAGCGGCTTTGCGGTGGGCTTGAGCGCTTCGGCGATCGCCCAGGCGGCCTCGATGACGCCGGCAAGACCGGGGGCGAGGATCGGGCAGCGATCGATCGCGATGATCCGGTGGGCATGGAGTGCCGCGAAGCCGACTTCCAGGATGTCGTGAGTGGCGCGCCGCGCATGCAATACGGCGCGGCGGCGGCCCTCCCCATGGGCATCGATGAGGTCGGCAACGCTCGCCGTTATGCCGGCATGCCGCAGCTGCGCCACCACGGCCTCGCGCTTCCAGGCGCGATAGGGCGCGGCATCCCAATGCTGGAGCGCGCAGCCGCCGCATACGCCGAAATGCGGGCAGACCGGCGTGACGCGCGCGGGGCTTGCGGCGTCGACGCGCAGCAGGTTGCGCCGATCCGGATGGCCGGGCCACGGATCGACCTCGACGATTTCGCCCGGCAGCGTATACGGCACATAGATCGAGCCCGCATCCGACGACGCGATACCGTCGCCGCGCGCGCCGAGACCCTTGATGGCAAGCCGCTCAATCAAGCTTTGCCCCGACGAAGAATTCAAGGTTGCCGTCGCCGCCGGCAATCGGGGAAGGAAAGCTCACGATGTCGCGGCAGCCGAGCGACGCGGCGTGGGCCGCGACGTCAGCGACGACGGCCTCATGGACGGCCGGATCGCGCACGATTCCTTTCTTGATATGGGCGCGCGACGCTTCGAACTGCGGCTTCACCAGGGCGAGGACATGGGCCGGCCGGCCAGCAACCGCGAAGGCGGCGGGCAGCACGGATTTAAGGGAGATGAAGCTCACGTCGATGGTCATGAAATCGGGCCGTTCGCCGAGCCGGTTTGGATCGAGGGTGCGGATGTCGGTGTGCTCCAGCGACACGACCTTCGGCTCGCCGCGCAGGTGCGGATGAAGCTGGCCGGTGCCGACGTCGACCGCATAGATGCGCCGCGCGCCGCGGGCCAGGAGCACCTGCGTAAATCCGCCGGTCGAGGCGCCGACATCGAGACAGACGCGGTCCGCGACGGCAACGCCGAAACGGGCAAGCGCGCCATCAAGCTTGACGCCCCCCCGCGACACCCACGGAAAGGCTGGTTCGGCTGCCAGCGCCGCATCGACCGCGATCGCCTCGGACGCCTTGCGCACCGGCACGGTGTCCGCCGTTACGAGGCCGGCCGCGATCGCGGCCTGGGCCTTGGCGCGGCTTTCGAACAAGCCACGTTCGACGAGCAGGACATCGGCGCGCTGGCGAGGCGGGAAGGCGGCTCGCGTTTTCATTCACCGACCATCAGCCGAAAGATCACTATCGACCTCATCCTGAGGAGCGCGCTCTTGCGCGCGTCTCGAAGGATGGCCACCGGCATGAGATGAGAGACGCAGGTTCGGCGTTCTTCTCGTTCTTGAAGTTCCTTGCAGTATCCTTCGGATTTGGTCATCGTGCGCCGATTACATGGTGTCAAGAGATGAGGCAACGTATGAGTTCCGGGGCGTACCTGTACATTCTGCGTTGTGCCGATGACAGGTACTACGTTGGAACTACGCGAAAGAGTCTCGATGAACGGCTTGGCGAACACAATACCGGCCTCCATGGCGGCTTTACGTCGACACGGCGCCCAGTCACGATGGTGTTCGCCCAGCACTTCGAAACCATTGTCGATGCTGTTGCAGCTGAACGGCAAGTCAAGGGGTGGTCGCGGGCCAAAAAGGAAGCCATGATCAATGGAGACTGGAATCGTTTGCCTGCATTGGCACGACGGCACAGTGCGCATTCTATGCGACGACTTCTGTAGGTGAGATCAACAGACCCAGTTGGGGTAGGTAGTGCTTGCCGCCATCCTTCGAGACGCGCGCAAGAGCGCGCTCCTCAGGATGAGGTCTATACGTGCCGCAAATTTTTCCCTTAAACAGGAACCGAAATGAGCAATCTGCCGATCTATGAAATGCTGGCTCAGGCCTTTGCGCGCGAGGGCGTCGATACCCTGTTCAGCCTGATGGGTGACGGCAACATGCACTGGGCCACGGCGATGTCGAAGATCGACGGCATGCGGGTGTTTCATGCCCGGCACGAGCATTGCGCGTGCGGCATGGCGATGGGGTATTACAGCGCGACCGGCAAGGTCGGGGTCGCCACAGTCACGTGCGGGCCCGGCGTCACCCAGATCGCAACGGCACTGACCACGGCGTCCCGCGCCGGCGTGCCGATGGTGGTGTTTGCCGGCGAAAGCCCGATCAATGCGCGGTGGTACAATCAGGCGCTCGACCAGGCCCCGTTAGTGGCGGCGACCGGGGCCCATTACGTACGGGCGCACAGCGCCGCGCGCATGTATGACTCGGTGCGCGAAGCCTTCTATGTGGCGCGTTATGAGCGCAGGCCGGCGGTGCTGGGCGTTCCGTACGATCTCCAGAAGCTCCCGCTGCCGGGATCGTCGGACTATGTGTCGTCGTCATCGCTTATCCCTGAGACCGGCCGCACGCCGCCTAATTCCGAAATACTCCATCGGCTGGTCGAACGACTTGCCGCGGCCCAGCGCCCGATCGTCGTGGCGGGGCGGGGCGCGGTGCGGTCCGGTGCGCGCGCGGCGATCGAGGCGTTGGCGCAGGCGAGCGGCGCCTTGCTGGCGACCACGCTGCCGGCGCGCGGAATGTTCGATCACGATCCCTTCTCGATCGGCGTTGCGGGCGGCTTTTCCTCCGAGATCGCCCGTGAGTTGTTTGCCGAATCCGATCTCCTGATCGCCATCGGGGCAAGTCTCACTTACTACACGGTCGACGGCGGCGCCCTGTTTCCCAGGGCATTTGTGGCGCAGATCGACGAACGGCCGCGCGGTCTGAAGGACGGCCTGCCGGCCGCCGATCTGTTCGTGAGGGCAGACGCGAAAGCCGGTGCGGAAGCGCTCGCTCGCGAGCTCGTGCGGTACGGCACGAAAAGCGGATTCCGGTCGCCCAAACTGGCGCAGCGAATCGCAATGGCAGCGCCGGACACCGCGCTGTTCCCAATCGAACCGGGCTTATTCGATCCGCGACATGTGGTGGCGGAACTCGATCGCGTGATACCGAAGGACTGGGGAGATGGTGAGCGGTTCGGGCCACCAGGCCTATTTCCAGACCCACATGCGCGGCCGCAAACCGGAACAGTTCCACGTGATGCGGGAGTTCGGGGCGATCGGCAATTCGATCTCCATCGCGATCGGCGTCGCGGCCGCCAAAAGCAACGGCAAAGTCGTGCTGATCGAAGGCGACGGCAGCTTGATCATGCACATCCAGGAGCTTGAGACTCTCAGGCGACATGGCGTGCGCATGTTGATATGCGTTCTCAACGACGGCGCCTACGGGGCGGAAGTCCACAAGCTGCGCCAGGACGGCCTCGACGACAGCGGCGCCATCTTCGGCCGCACCGATTTCGGCGCGATCGCCCGCGGTTTCGGCCTGCGGGGGACGACCGTTCAGGACCTCTCGCAACTTACGTCGTTGATGCGGGACTTCGATGCCCAGGGAACGGCAGAGATCTGGAATATTCCGATTTCCGATCAAGTCACCTCACCCACCATGCGGCGGCTCAAGGCCAAGGGGCACGGCGTGATGTAGGGAGCCGGTAGCAGCGTAGCCCGGATGGAGCGAAGCGCAATCCGGGAACGCCGGCGCCCACCGAAGTCCAATCCCGGATTACGGGACCGCATAGGTGCGGTCTCTCCATCCGGGCTACGAACTCTCGCGAATTCACCCGAACAGGGCCCTATTTGCCGCTCGCCGTGAAATATTTCAGGTCCGGAGGCCGCTGTCCTTTCTTCGTCGGCATCAAATAACCATCCCCGCTCAGCATGTAGTTCTCGTTGCCGATCTGGACATGGTTATTGCTCTCCGAACAGACGCTTTCGGTCTACACCGGCGGCGTGGCAGGTTCGCGGCGATAGCTCTTGAGCACCGTCCACGGATGCGTCAGGGCATGGTCGATCACGATTACGTCGTCGAGAAGAAGGGTGGGATTGTTCTTGTTGACGTAGATGCGTTCCTTGACGATGGTCTGGTTGTCGTCGTGCAGCGGAATGCCGCTTGCATCGAACGCCCGCGGCCCCCGAAAGCCGCGCGTCTCGACTTCCAGCACATCGTATTTGCCGTCGCCGTCGGTATCGATCCATCGCCCGATCGAATAGCCGATGAGGGACGGCATGATCTCGTGCGGCCAGTCGCGGCCGTCAGTGAAGATGCGACGCGAGTCGTGAATGTTTTCGACCAGAATGTGCGTCGCCCCCGGCGTCACCACGAATTCGGTCGGTCCATACGCGTTGATGACGCGCGGCATGCCGGGCGATGCACAGGTGTAGGTCACGCCGACGCCCTGGCCGCCGGCCGCCTGGTCCGCGAGGTTGGCTTCGAAGCGCGCCTGGTATTCCGGCGTGAGCGGCGCCTGCTGTGCCGGGCCCCATCCCTTGGTGGGGTCGAAAGTGTTGAACCGGCCGACCAGGACGCCCGCAACATTGGCATTGGGGCCGCGGCGCCACTGCCCCTTCAAGTCGGGGTACTTGGTCTGGTCGAACGCCTGCGAAGCAGTGACAGTCATGAGCAACGCGGCCGCCAGCACGGACGCACCGATCGCGCCTCGGTAAGCCATCACGTCCTCCCTGTTTATGCGGCAATGCTACACCGTTCTACGGCAGCGCGCCAAAGGCTGGCTCCGGCCTACGAAGGCGTCGTTGCGCCGATATCGGTGCGGTTCAGTCCACCCGGATGCCGCTGGCCCGGATTGGCGCGGCCCATTTTGCAACCTCGCGTTTGACGAATGTCGCGAGATATTCCGACGTCTGGCGCTCGGGCGCGATCGGCGCGGCGCCGATGTCTTTCAGCCGTTCCTGCACGGCGGGGAGATTTTCCGCCACCGCGATGGCGTGCTGGAGCTTGCGGGCGATATCGGCCGGTGTTCCTCTGGGCAGGAAAATCGCGAACCAGATATAGGCTTCGAAATCCGTCAGGCCCTGCTCCTGAGCGGTTGCCAGGTCCGGTAATATCGGGGTGCGATTCTTCGTCAGGGTTGCGAGGACCTTCACCAATCCGCCCTCGATCTGCGGGACGACCGGCGTAATGACGGGGCACTGGTAGTCGATCCGGCCGGCGATCAGGTCCTGCATCGCCGGCGCGGTGCCGCGATAGGGAATGTGGACGACATCGACGCCGATCGCCGCATTGAACAGCACGCACGCCAGATGCACGCCGGAGCCGGTCCCGGCTGAGCCGAACTGCATTTTCTGCTGGTTCGCCTTCGCATACGCGATGAAGTCAACGAGATTGTCGGCGGGAAATTCCTTGCGCACGATGAGCAGGATCGGCTGCTCGGCGATAAGGGCGACCGGGGTGAAGTCGGTCGCGGCCTGGTAAAGGGGATTCTTGTAGAGCGACTGATTCTGCGCGTGGGTGCCGGTCGTGCCGAGCACAAATTGATAGCCGTCGGGCGCCGCACGTGACACACGTAGGGCGCCGGTCATCCCGCCTCCGCCGCCGACATTTTCGACGGTAACCGGCTGGCCCAGCAATTCAGAGAGCGGCGGCGCCAGAATACGCCCCAAGAGGTCGGCCCCACCTCCGGCCGCGAACGGCACCACCATGGTCAGCGGACGGCTCGGCCACTCCTGCGCCGGCGCAGCCGCAACGAACGGCAGATGAGCGGCGAGCGCCAGCAGCATGAGAGGGGTTCGCATCAGAGCCTCCGAGGGGATCTGCGCGAAGATTACCTACTCCCACGAGGCCACGCACCGACGCCCACATGCGGTGAAAGCGCGCGGACGTCGTTGCAACCAAGCCCGCAAGGCCCGCCGCGATACGATCGCTCCCGCATTACGCGAGCTTCACTGTCCCGGCGACGGCGTCCTTGCCGAGCGCTTCGAACACCTTGGCGACGATGCCCTTGGCGTCGAGAGCTGCCTTGGCGTACATGGCGTTGGGCGAGTCCTGATCGATGAAGATGTCGGGCAACACCATGGTGCGAAGCTTAAGGCCGCGGTCGAGCGTGCCGGTCTCAGCCAGGGTCTGCAGGACGTAGGAGCCGAAGCCGCCGATCGAGCCTTCTTCGATGGTGATCATGACCTCATGCTCGCGCGCGAGCCGCAGCACCAGGTCGGTGTCGAGCGGCTTTGCAAACCGCGCATCGGCCACCGTCGTCGACAGGCCGAAGCCCGCCAGTTCGTCTGCAGCCTTCAGGCACTCCCCAAGACGCGCGCCGTAGCAAAGCAGCGCGACCTTGTCGCCTTCGCGCAGGATGCGGCCGCGGCCGATTTCCAGCGGTCGGCCTTCGCTCGGCATCGGCACGCCGAGGCCCTCGCCGCGCGGATAGCGAAGCCCTGAAGGACGATCATCGATTGCAACCTGGGTCGCCACCATGTGGACGAGATCAGCCTCATCGGCGGCCGCCATCAGGACGAAACCCGGCAGGCAGCCGAGATAGGCGACGTCGAACGCGCCCGCGTGGGTCGGGCCGTCGGCGCCGACCAGGCCGGCCCGGTCCATGGCAAACCGCACCGGCAGGCGCTGAATGGCGATGTCGTGGACCACCTGGTCGTAGGCGCGCTGCAGGAACGTCGAGTAGATCACGGCGAACGGCTTGAAACCTTCGCTCGCAAGCCCGCCCGCGAACGTCACGGCATGTTGCTCCGCAATACCGACATCGAAAGTGCGGTCCGGGAATACCTTGCCGAACAGATCAAGTCCGGTGCCCGACGGCATCGCGGCCGTGATGGCGACGATGTTGTCGTCCTTGCGCGCTTCCGCAATCAGGCTCTCGGCGAACACCTTCGTGTAAGAGGGCGCCGCGGCCTTGGATTTCGTCTGCGTGCCCGTCGCCACATCGAAGGCGACCACGCCATGATACTTGTCGGCGGAAGTCTCGGCCGGCGGATAGCCCTTGCCCTTCTGGGTCACCACGTGGACCAGGACCGGTCCTGATTTGGCGTCGCGCACATTGCGCAGCACCGGCAGCAAGTGATCGAGATTGTGCCCGTCGATCGGACCGACGTAATAGAAGCCGAGTTCCTCGAACAGGGTGCCGCCCGTAATCATGCCGCGCGCATATTCCTCGGCGCGCAATGCGCGCTTTTCGAAGAATTTCGGCAGGCGGCGGGCAAGCTGCTTGCCGATTTCCCGCAGCGACATGTAGGTGCGGCCTGTCAATAGCCGCGACAGATAGGCCGACATGGCGCCGACCGGCGGCGCAATCGACATGTCGTTGTCGTTGAGAATGACGATCAGCCGCGAATCCATGGCACCGGCATTGTTCATCGCCTCGTAGGCCATGCCGGCCGACATCGCGCCATCGCCGATGACGCAGATGACGTTGTTGTCGCGATTTTCTATCTTGCTCGCCACCGCCATGCCAAGGCCGGCGGAGATCGAGGTCGACGAATGGGCAGCGCCGAACGGGTCATATTCGCTCTCGGCGC
>WNFS01016418.1_pt1 | contig 10565 bp, 7 predicted proteins | sample 5400141 | NCBI WGS metagenome assembly WNFS01 (sample SAMN13153358, study PRJNA577476) | soil metagenome | isolation source: 60 cm saprolite under Madrone tree | place: USA:California | collected 2016-06-14
GGAAGCGCCCCATCGCAAGGCCATGAGGATTCCCAAAACCATGAGCGCCACAAGAGCGACGGCGCGTTTGGCGTTCCACCACGGCGGCAATTGGGCGACGAAGACATCCTTGGAGGTGCGAAGGCGGATCCGGAAGCGATCGGGTTGTCCGTTTTCGTCGCCGTTGTCTACCGTGCAGATTCCGGTAACTTGAAGGATGCTGCCCTCTCGAAGCGACGCGAAGCCCGAGGGAATCTCCGAGTCCGTCAATTCCACTTCAAATGCAATATTGCCATCTTGCAGGAGAAGGCGTTGCGCTCCACGGTTCAGAGAGCGCCCCGTTAACCAGCCGCGTACACTGATGAGTTCGGCGTTGTAGCTATGGAACATGTTCTCTTTGGCGAAGGTGGTGCCGAACAATGCGTCCTTGGAAGTAATCTCACGGGGCCGTGGAAGCACGCCCTTCCCGGCGGCGCGGAAAATAGTATCCCTGAGTTCCGGAGCAAACCGGCCGACTTCGACGAAGCCAACCACATCCACCTGATCACCGGGCTCGAGCGCCGGCGATTCCTGCTGGGTTTGGGCGTAAAGAGAACCGCTCTCATTCTGAATGAAAATGGCCTTCCCCGGTCTAAACAGCGTCACCACGCCATGCACCTGAACGCGATGTCCGGGTGCGCCCTGCGGGCTGAACCGTAGAAGATCGGAAATCGCACGGACGGAGGTAGCGAATGGATCGCGGGGAGGCGGCTGGATTACCTGGATTTCAGATTCATAGGGAATATTGATGAAAATCCCGGTCAACTGATTCATGGAGTTGAATTGCGCGCCGCAGGTTCCGCGCAACCGCACTCGCGCATCCACGATCTGCGGAACGTCCGCACGGGTATAGAAAGGAATTCGACCCGTTACACGGCCGTCTTCCATGGCCACTTCCAGGAGCAGATGATTCCCCTTCCGGAATACTCGATGAACGATGCCTTCCACTTCGACCCGCTGGCTGTCTTCCTGCGTGGAAGCCATCCGCTCAAACGAAACGGGCCGCGCCGGGGGCAGACTGACATGCCCCAGAATTCGCAATCGAGGATTGCCCACCTGAGGCGCAAAATCCGGGGCTTCTGTGACACCCTCGACTTCCACAAGATCTCCCACTCTGATTGGCACATTGGGCTTGACGATTTCTGTGTTGATCCAGATACCGCTGCTGGGATCTTGCACAAAGAGATCAGGTTGCTCCGGGTCGTAGAACGTGATGACACCCTTCAGCCGTACGGGGTAGCCCTGTTTGGCTTGTTGGAGGCTCATCTTGCGGATCGCAAGTGCGCTCGTGATGACGGGCCGGATGGGGTTGGAAGCGGGTTCGTCTGCCGCTGAAACGTGAATGGAGATGAACAGAACGCTGAGGAGAAGCCCCAAGGGCAGGGCGCGCACCAATGACGGAAGAAGACACATTCGGGGCATCCGGAACCGTAGACTGGTTGCGAAGAGCGAAATTTGCGCGCGGCGCGTCATTGGGCTAATCGAAAGGCCAGTGAGCCATCATTGCACGCCACTGGCCAGCGAGGGTGAAAGGAGCTGGGCGTAAGGCCTGCAAAATCAAGCCACTAGCCAAGGGAAGAGAGCCTTCAGACTGTGCTTGGTCTCCGGAGGAGTCAGACTTGAAACACGATTCCAAGATGGAACAGTGCACCGGTCAATGGCAGAGAGGCGGCCCAGGAAACCGGCTGGTGTTTTCGGCAAGCAAAGCAGAAGAATGGGTGAAGGAGCAGGCGCTAACGGCTGGCGAGGTAAGGAGGCGAGAATAAAGGCGCTCTTGTTCCGAAAACTTAACAGTGTGGTAGTTCTGATGTACTCTGAGTCGAGCGCTCAGTCCGCGCCCGAGGAATTGATGCTTCCAGGTCTCCGTCTGCGGCAGGCCCGCGAAAGACTCGGATTAACCTATCGAGATGTGGAGCGAGCCAGCTTCGAACTGGCGGCTCGACGCGGACGTCCCGACTTCATCGTGCACATCAGCCGGCTGGCAGATATGGAAAACCGGGGGGTTGTGCCGGGCCTGCACAAACTGTATACGCTGGCGACCATCTACCGATTGAATCCGCTGGAAATGTTCCGCTGGTACGACGTCCCTATTGACGAGTGCTTTCATGATGGGAGCGACTTGCCCGTGCCGGAGACCCATCTGATGGCGCCGCCGATATCGCTGCGGATTCCAATGAAGTTTGATCCGGCGTTCGATCCGCAGCGAACGGAGTTCTTGTCGCGCATGGTGGAAAGGTGGGGCCACTTCGAGGGCGTGCTCACCAACGGCCATTCGAATCACATTTATGGATACATCGGCCTGTCCGATCGACGGATGACGCCGCTGCTTCGTCCGGGGAGCATTGTGCTTGTGGATACATCCGTGAGGAAGATCAACGATGGCGATTGGACAACAGAACATGACCGGCCGATGTATTTCGTGGAGGTTCACGGAGGATATCGATGCGGATGGTTCCATCAGGATGGTTCGCGACTGGTCATGCAGCCGCACCCGCTTTCACATTGTCTACCGGAGACGTGGCGCGCGCCTGAAGAGGCTGAAATTGTGGGCCGCGTGACGGGCGTGGTTACGCGCTTGAACGAGCCCGGGAAGCTTCCTCCCGCAGAATCTCCAGGAGAGCGCGGAGATTCGAACAAAAAAGCTCTTTGAGATAATCGGGAGATTGCTCGGGCACGAGCACGCGGTACGCTTCCATACGGAGCCAGTGAGAAACGGCGACGGTCAATCCACCTTCCATGGCAGCGAGGCAGGCCTGCAAATCCTTCAACTGAATTGCGAGCGGCGTTTCGAGAATCCGCTCGAAAATCTGTTCATGACAGAGCTGCAAAGCCTGCTGGATGGCGGCGTCCGGATACAGAGCAGCCAGGCCTGCGTGCTCGTACCGGCCACTGGATAGATCCCGCAAAGAAGACACATAGGTCAACCGCGCAAATAGCCCGGGAATGGCCGCCAGGGTAGTCAGGGTGAAGTCCTGAACGATCCTACGGTTCTGCTGGAACTGTGTCAGCGTTCTCATGCCGTGATTTGTTCCGCTTACGGAACATTTTCGAACCCACAACCGTCACGATGACTGCTCCTCCTTAATATGCCCTTGAGGAGGGCTATACCCTTGAAAAAGCCAACACTGGTCATGGCGGTCTCCGTTCTGGCAATTCTGATGGTACTTCCTGTTATTGGTTCCGTCAACACTTTAGCCGGTAAACCAACGATAATCGACCGGACGCTCCGCGCCGATGGCGCGCCACTGCCCCCACCGATTCCACCCCAATCATCTTTAATGGACGCCAAAACGCTGGTGGCGGATGGAGCACCCCTGCCCCCGCCGATCCCACCGCAGCCGTCGGGCAGCACGCTCATGGCAGACGGGGCGCCCTTGCCGCCGCCGATTCCGCCGCAGCCTTCAGTCGAGTTGTCTGTCTGAGATTCATCTAATGAGTGAGTCGGCCGGAATTACTCCGGCGGTTCCAGTACTTGTGGGCCATTCCGATGGGCGTATACAGGCTATTTACCGCGCGGTTATAAAAGTGTTAGTATGCGCCCGGAATGGTTCAGATCCTCACATTCGAACGGGCGTTGTGGGTTGTCACCGTTCTCTTGGAGGCGGGATTACTGGTATTGCTTCTCTACCGCAAGAACAATATCGAATTTGGGGATTCCGCTCGCGGGCCACGACAACGATCGCCTGGGGCTCGCAAGGTTTGGTGATCTTGGTCCGGGCGCTGGCGGTAGCTGAGATTTGCAGACGTGTGCTGGCAAGATATCGGGGAATCTGGGCGCTGACGGGACGCGTGCTTCTAGTAACTGCGGGATTCGTTTTGTTGTACTCGTGGGCGATCGCCAGAGGCAGCTGGCAGTTTGCCATACTCAACTCGGATCGTGCCGTCGAGCTGGCGATCGCCGCCGTGATCGTGATGCTTTTTACATTTGCGCATTATTACGAGGTGGGTGTAGAACCCGCAGTGCGTACGCTCGCCATCGGATTTCTCTTGTATTCGTGCTTCTTCGTCCTGAATGACACGATCTTGGAAAGCCGGCTGCATCGCTACACGGCGCTCTGGAATCTCCTGGGAACCCTGTCCTTTCTCGCGAGTCTGGTGATCTGGAATTGGGCTTTGCGCGAAAAGCAGCCTGAAGCAACGCTCGCGCCCGAAATGCTCTCCGATGACGTCTATCGCCAGATGACGCCGGAGATCAACTCCCGTCTGAGAGCGCTGAACGACCAGCTGAATCATTTTTGGCACGCGGAGGGAAAGAGATCTTGAGTTTCTTTCTGTACTTGTTTTTCGGACTGGTCGGCCTGTTGCTTCTTCTCTTCGCATGGTCGGCCCGCAATCCGACGAGGCCCGTGACGTCTGCCTTCGGTGCCGATGTTCTGGAGGAAGACGAGCCCGGCCATTTGGCATACTTGCCGCAGATCCAACAGGCCCTGGCGAAGACAGATTATGAATTCCTTGCCGGGAGAGTTCCAATCAGAGTACAGCGCCGGGTGAGGCACGAGCGTCGAGGTGTAGCGCTCGCTTATCTGTCCGCGCTGCGAGGGGACTTCCAGAGTCTGTTGCGGATGGCCAGAGTCATTGCGGTGCTGTCTCCGGAGGTGGCGGCTGTGCAGGAGTTCGAAAGGCTTCGTCTCTCCATCAAATTCGCATGGCAATACGAGATGCTTCGAATGAAGTTGTTGGCAGGCTTTGCCGCGGCACCGCAACTGATGAGTCTGAGTGACTTGGTGAGCGGATTGAGTGCCCGAATGGAATCGGCGATGCAGGAGCTCGGAGAACGTGCCGCCCTGGCAAAGAAGCTGAGTTCATCACTCGGCCGGCGCGGAATGGGCGCTGCTTGAGAGCAGTTCATCTACTGCGGTGAGCAAATCACTCGCTTTGAACGGTTTTTGAAGGATTCGGGAGCCGTTTCCCTCATTTTTTCCATCTGCTCCGTTCGATTGTGCGACGGCGCACATCAAGATCAGCCTGTTGCTCAGAGCCGGCTTATGTTGGGCCAGCCATTCCCCGAGGCCACTTCCGTTGGGGCCGTTGAAAATCTGGAGGTCCGCAACGACCAGGTCGAAGTTCTCTTTTTCAAGCAGGGCGCGAGCTTCGGGGATGTCTCGGGCCGTGTGAACTCGATGATCGCGACCACGCAGGATGGTCCCGACAGCTTCCAGTACGGAATCATCATGATCCAGCAGGAGGATACACCCATCCCGCCCTGAAATTGCGGGCGCCCCGGGAGCGGCGGGAGCCTGCGACGCAAGAGGTTGGAAGGGTAAGTTGATTGTGAACGACGCCCCGCGCGTGGGAATATTTCTTACGCGAATAGTTCCTCCGTGTTCGGTGACGATGCCATAGCAAATGCTCAAACCGAGACCGGTCCCCTTGCCGACCGGTTTCGTCGTGTAGAAGGGATCAAAAACTCGGGAAGGGTCTTTAACGCCGGGCCCGCTGTCGGTGAACTCGATGAAGAGGCGATCGCCGTCAATGCCGGTGCGCACCCACAGATCACCATCGGCGGAGCCTTCCAAAATGGCGTCGACGGCGTTGTTCACCAAATTGAGAAATACCTGCTGGAGTTGGTGGGGATCGGCGGCCGTGAGGGGCAGATTGTCGGCCAAGTCCAAGTGAACGCGGATGTTGTTCATACGCAAGTCGTAATCCCGGAGCGCCAGCGTCTCTTCGAGAGTCTCATTGATGTGCACGGGAATACGTTCCGGCTTGTGCTGGCGGGCGAAGCTCAAGAGATTCTGGACGATGCGGTGCGTACGCTGGGCCTGCTTGTAGAGTTTGTCCGCATACTCGATTCCCTGTGGTCCCATTTGCCCGCCGGAGGTCAACAATTGGCTGTAACCGAGGATGGCGGTCAGCGGGTTGTTCAGTTCGTGGGCGACGCCAGAGACTAATTGCCCGACCGCCGCGAGCTTTTCGCTATGAAGCAACTGTTCCTGCGTGCGGCGCAGGTTTTCGTAGGCCTGGCGAGTTTCTTCGTAGAGGCTGGAGCGCTCGATGGCGCTGGAGATCTGACTGCCGACGGCGATGAGCAAGTTTACGTCAGCGGGAGAGAATTCGCGAGGCGTGCGGCTACCCACGACAAGGCCGCCGATGACGCGATCCTTGGACCAAAGGACGACGATGTAGGCGGCCACAATCTCTTCTTTCAATTGCATCTCGCGGAAAACGGGCGGCAGCGGCAAACCCTGGGCAGAAAGAAAAGTCGCATGGACGGCCTTGATATGCTGCAGCAGTTCGGGCTTCACGGAAACCGGCGGGAGGTGGCGGGCGTGATCCGAGCGATGACCCACAGCCGCGATGCGGCGCAAATGCGCGCCATCCTTGTCGAAAAGATAGACCGAGGCGGCATCCAGGCCGAATAGCTCGGCCATTTGGCGCAGCGTGCGGTGCAGCGAATCGCTGAGGTCCAGCGATTCGCTCAGCGTTTGGCCGATGGAGTTCAGCACCATGAGTTCGCGGTTGCGGCGGCGGATTTCGGACTCGGCTTGCTTTCGCTCGGTGATGTCTAGGACGAAACCCTGATAAGCGGTCGCGTTTCCTGCGGTATCCCGGACGGTCATGGAGGACTCGAGCATGGTGCGAATTTCCCCATCCTTGCGGCGCATTTCGAACTCGAAATCGGCAACGGAACCGTGTTGCAGCAAGAGTTTCTTGAGCCTTTCGCGATCGGAGGCATTGGCATAAAACACGGAAGGAATGTCAATGGCCATCAACTCCTCGCGGGACTCGTAGCCGGTCATTCGAAGAAGAGCCTCATTGAAATCGAGGAACCGGCCCTGCGGCGTGGAAATGAAGACGCCTTCTTGCACACTTGCAACGAGGCTGCGATATTTTTCTTCCGCCCGCTTGCGATCGGTAATGTCCTTCAACACGTGCACCGTCCCGAGCTGGCGCCCGCTTGGGTCTGTAAAAGTGGAGTTGGATGCCAGGAAATAGCCGGCGAGCCACGGATCGGGTTTGTCGCCCTCGCCCGCAACTCCCTCGCAGTATGGGCAACTCTTGTAGGCAGCGTCTTTGACGGAGAGTAGCTCCGTAACGGTGCGGCCAACCAGCGATTTAGGCTCGCGACGCAAGAGTTGGCTGAACCGCTGATTGCAGCGGAGAATCCTTCCCAGAAGATCGTGGACCAAGATGGGGTCTCCGATGGAGTCGAAGGTATACTCCCATTGGTGCTGGGCGTTCGCGACTTGTTCAAACAAACTCACATTTTGTAAGGTCAAACCGAGAAGGTTAGCGATGTTGACGAGATAGGAGAGTTCGTCGGCGTGGAAACGCACATGGCGCGCCGAGCCGATTGTAAGAACACCCAAAGGCTTGTTCTTGCCCGGAAGGGCCAGAGTGACAAACGCTTTCAAGCCGGCTTCATCCATTCTTTTGCGGGCGACAGGATCCCACTCCTCCTCGGATTGCACGAATTGGCAGTCTTGCTTCAGGGCATGTTGAGCCCAGGGCTCGGTCGCTGGAAGTCTGGCATACCGAGCCATAAACGAAGGCTCAAATCCCACGGAGGCCCGAGCCACGAGTTGCGCCGAATGACCTTCACCTTCCATCAGGCGCACAATGCCGTGGGTAGCGCCAAGACTCTGAACGATATGGGACAGAACCTGGTGGATTACCTCCTGGACTGAGAGCGTCTGCGTGGTCGCGGCAGTCAGGAGCGTCAGGCGGCGCATCTTGTCATTTAAATCCTCGCTTCGCGTACGGGCGCCTTCCAGGACCACGACCACCATCGCAATTCCAAGGGCCACTCCCAGAAGATGGTCGAAGGCGATCCGCAACAGGAAGAACGGGTGATCGAGCCACAGCCAACGATCCAGCCCATGCAGACCGGTCAAGAGGAGTATTCCGGCGAGGAGCGGGGCGCCGTGCCCGCGACGTGCCGCTGCGGACCGCCACATCAACCAGCCGGCGGAGAGGCAGATGACGGTCTCGAAAATGGCGGTTTCCCAATGAATGGATACAAACTGTTGCGGGCCGCTGCGCTCGACATAGTAAGTGACTGCGAGAATCAGGCCGATGAGCGGAAGAACGGACCAGATTCCGCGCTCCGAACCAGCCGAGCAATGCACTACAGCGACGAGAAACAGAAGCATGGCCGCGGTCTGACCAAGGATCACGGCCAAATGCAGGCTCGGAAGCGGACGAATCAGCAGCGCCACTTCGCACAAGGCGGAGAAAGTAAAGCAGAACCATCCAACCAGCCAAAAACGGAAATAGCCAGCTTGGTGATCACGACGGAAAAGGAGAAATAGAACAAGCAGGATGATTAAGGCGGTTGCTTCAAAGAACGCGATACCCAGCAAGCCCTGATTCCCGAGCACGATGCCCCGCCTCCCGGCAGGAAGTGCCGTCACTGCGGTGCTCTTGCTGCCGCGAAGCTCGATGAGGGACGGCGAGAAGCCCTGAGAGATAGCCTTCATTGACGCTACACGCTGTTTTCTGACTGGGCAAGACCATGCCCATTTCAGTGTGCCGTCACATATAATGCCTATCGGGGGCCAAACCAACGTGGCGATGGAAAATATCTTGGTTGTGGACGACGAAGAAGCGATTCGAGAGGTCGTTTCCACAATGCTCGAATCGAAGGGCTATCAATGCACGGCGGTGCAGAACGGGCGTGCCGCGCAAGAACAGATCAAGAAAGGAACCCCCGACCTGGTCCTGAGCGACATGATCATGCCAGAGATGGACGGGATCAAGCTGCTAGAGTGGATGAGGCAATACGATCCGGAAGTGCCGGTGATTATGGTCACGGCGATTCACGACATTTCAACAGCGCTGGAAGCCATTCGCCGCGGGGCGTACGACTACATCCTGAAGCCCTTCGAGAAGGACCAACTCTTTCTTGGCGTGGGGCGGGCGCTACAGCATCGACGGCTGGTCATCGAGAACCGCAACTATCAACGCGGTCTGGAGCAGATGGTGGAAGAGCGCACCGCGCAGCTCACCGCGAAACATATGGAACTCGAACAGTCCTACGACGAAACGCTCGAGGCCCTGGGAGGCGCGTTGGACTTGAAGGATGCCGAATTAGAAGGACATTGCCAGCGGGTCACGGCGTTTTGCATTGAGATTGCCAAGGCCGTGCAGGTGCCGGGGCCGCATCTGCCAATCCTGGCCCGCGCTGCTTTTCTTCACGATATCGGCAAGATGGCCATACCGGACAAAATTCTCCTCAAGCCCGGCCCGCTCGATGACGATGAGAAGCAAATTATGCGCAAGCACTGCCAGGACGGCTACAACATGCTGGTTCGCATTCCATTTCTTCGTGACGCCGCGGAAATCGTGCTGGCGCACCAGGAACATTATGACGGCTCGGGCTACCCGCGCGGAAGGTCGTCGAGATATATATGTCGATCCCGGAACAACATTGGCTTGATCTGAAGGAAAACCTAGGCTCTCCGTTCCGTCTCGCGCATTTGAAGAATCTGTAGCGGCAAGCTTATCCCGCCATTCTTCCTTTGGTTCTTCCTTGCTGATGTGTTCTTCCTTGCCGATGTAGCGGCGGGTTTACCCCGCCATTCTTCCTTTCGTTCTTCCTTGCCGATGTGTTCTTCCTTGCTGATGTAGCGGCTGGTTTATCCCGCCATTCCCCTCTCCATGTCTTCCTTCCGGGTGTGGAAATGGCGCTTGTTTACCCTGAGCGCCGGAGAGCCCCGGGCGTCGAGTCTGATGTGCTCCCCGCTCGTCACTCGCCACTCACTCTCCCTTGCAACGAGGTCGCAGAAAACGTACTATTTTCCTAGAATGGCGCTGATCCCCATCAAGACGGCATCGGAGACGGGCTATTGCGATTGCATCTGCGGGTGCTACGAACTCGCCAGCCTGCGCGATGAAGATACGGGCAAGGGTTACTGCCCCGCCTGCGCAAAGAACCACGTCGACCTCAACGCCGGCGTCGGCATCCCCCAGCCTGCCCCGGCAAAAGTCTCACCCAATCCCGTCGGCAACCACGCCTCCGCCGGAATGCCCTCCCCCGCCGACCCCCCCGGCCGCCTGCGTTAAAGGACGACCCGTGACAGTCGAGAAACACAATCGAATTTGCTAGCAGGCGCTATTGCGGCTCCGAAACTCCTTTGGGCTTGCCGATATTCTGCTTCTCCTCTACCGCGAACAATACGTAGTCATTGAAATCGTGCCGCCGGTGGACTCGCTGTCCCTTCGTCTGCACGAAAAATTCTGCCCGAATGGGCAACCAGAGATCCAAGTTATCCTTCCGGAATCGGACCGGGCCGTACTCAATCTCTGTATGCTGCGCGTACAAGCCCGCTGCCTTCACCGGCTCCCGTAAGTCGGTCTGCAGGCGGACCACTTGATAATTCGTCGCGTCAATCCACGCCCGCCCCTTCAGGGGCACTGGGAACCTTTTCCCGTTCAAATAGTGCACCTGCATCCGGCTCGGAACTTCTTTCTTCTGTTCGAAGTGGATCTGCCACGCAAAGCCGGCTCCCCGCCGGGCCAAGCCCTCGCATTTCATATCAAATTCCTGTCGATAGTACGGGTGAAAAACAAATACTTGCGAAGGCAAGCCGCGTGTGGCAAAGCGG
>WNFS01018876.1_pt1 | contig 10559 bp, 6 predicted proteins | sample 5400141 | NCBI WGS metagenome assembly WNFS01 (sample SAMN13153358, study PRJNA577476) | soil metagenome | isolation source: 60 cm saprolite under Madrone tree | place: USA:California | collected 2016-06-14
GGGCGCCTCCGCCTCCTGGGCATGCATTCGGCCCAGTTACGCTGGTCCTCGATCCCACGCAAAACCTTGCTGGCGCGATTTTCGAAGGTCTCGACTACGAAGCGATCTATATTCTGGAATCTTCGATGTTTGGGTCCGGAGATTTTGGCAGACTGACGGCCACGGTCAACGGCACCTGGTTATCCCGGGCCGAGCTCCAGGTTACCCCCGACTCAAAACGGTTCGGTATTGCGGGTGAGTTTCTGCCGTCGAGTTTCAACCTCACCAGTTCGCTGCCGCGGCATCGGGCCAATTTCAGTCTTTTCTATGACGGCCCGGCTGACTCATGGTTGCAGGGTTTCGATATTGGCGCGGTAGTCCACTGGATCGCTCAATATGAAGATGACAATATCTCGCTGGTGGGTGGAAAGCCACAAACCCCGAGAACTGACCCTGCAACTGGCCTAGAGTCTCGGTTTGCGCGCAAGGTACGGGAGTGGATTACGCTCGACCTGATTGTATCCTATACGTTCAACCTGCCGCCGCCAGCTGCCGCCGAGGTGCCTGGGTTTTCCAAAGATGGCGGTAAGAATGTGCGGATGAAGGACGGCAAGGACAAAAACGTCATGCCGGTCTCGACGGCCGAGTACAATCCTTGTGGATGGCGGGCTTGGTTAAATAACACGACGATCCAGATTGGGATGCAGAACGTGACGGACGAAGATCCCCCGTTTGTGGCTGGTTCCTTCGAGAACGGCTACGATGAGTCGCTTGCCACGGTCAAAGGCCGGTTCTGGTACGCCGGGATAAAGAAGAGATTCTAAAGCTCAGACTCGAATAATTCACAGCGGCCGGGCCTCGTGAGAGACCCGGCCGTTTGCTTTTTTTACTGTCATGTCGAGCGAAGTCGAGACATCTCTCAATGTTAATCGTGAACGATGCCACGTGATTACAACTTCTGGGTCTATATCGTTACGAATCGCAATCACTCGGTTCTTTATATTGGTGTAACAAATCGACTCTCCCGGCGGGCGAACTTGGGAGCACCGCGAGGGAACCGGAACCGGATTCGCCTCTGCCTCTCGCTGCAAGAAGCTAATCTATTACGAACATTATCGTGATGTTCGTGATGCGATCGCTTGTGAATCGCAGTTAAAGAAATGGTCGCGAGCCAAGAAGATCGAACTGATTAATCGATTGAACCCAAGTTGGCTCGATCTTGACGCCGACGTTTTACAAGACAGATGACAGTAAGAGATTTCTCGACTTCGCCTTTGGCTTCGCTCGAAATGACAACATCGGTGGCTTTTCTCGGCGTGCCTGCGGATTAGGTTCCGTTTTTCGCTGCGACCTTCGCGATCTCTGTGGTTAATTCATAATGTTCTCATGTTTGCCAACGGTGTTCTTTTCAGCGAGGCGCGCGACTCGCAACGATCAATCTGGCAGCGGAACTGGCTTCGGGGGCTGTTTCTGATTGCTCTCGTTTTTGTAGCATACGCCCGAGTCTTTAACGCTGGGTTCATTTGGGACGACGAAGCGCATTTGACGCAGAATCCGTGCATTGTTGGCCCGCTCGGATTGAAGGATATCTGGGCGAGCACCCGGGCAGTCTATTACCCGCTGGTGCTCACTACCTTTTGGATCTTGCACAAGGTCGTCGGCCTGAGTCCGTCACCATATCACGTTCTCAACGTGCTCATGCACGCGGGCTCGGCAGTGTTGCTGTGGCGCGTGTTGCGAGAACTTGGTGTTCGCGGGGCGTGGCTCGGGGCAGCACTCTGGGGGTTGCACCCAGTGATGGTGCAATCGGTCGCGTGGGTAACGGAATTAAAAAATACGCAGTCGTGCTTGTTTTATCTTTTGTCGATCCTCTGTTTTTTGAAGGTGGACTCGGAAGGAACGGACAATCGCCTGCGCTGGTGGCGACTTGGTTGGGCACTTCTGTTTTTTGTCATGGCGATCGCGAGCAAACCTTCCACGGTGATGTTGCCGGCTGTGCTCGCCCTTTGTATCTGGTGGCGCAGAGGTCAAATCCAATCGCGTAACCTCATGACCCTAATTCCGTTCGTCCTGATTTCAGCGCTGGCGAGTGTTTGGACGATTTGGGAACAGAAATTCCACGCGGGCGCCAGAGGTCCGGAGTGGGCGCAAACTTGGCCGGAACGACTCATCATAGCTGGACGCGCGATATGGTTTTATGTCGGCAAACTGATTTGGCCCCATCCGCTCATTTTCATTTACCCGCGGTGGGAGATTAGTCCGTCACGACTGACCGCCTATCTGCCGCTTCTGGCAGGGTTGGTCGGTCTGGTTGTCTTGTGGCTCACCCGCGGAAAATGGAAGCGCTCCGTATCCTTTGCCGCTGCATACTTTGTGATTTCGCTATTTCCCGTGCTGGGCTTTTTCAGCGTTTATTTCTTCCGCTACTCGTTTGTGAGCGACCATTTCCAGTATCTCGCAAGCATGGGGCCACTTGCTTTAGCTGGAGCCGGCATCACAGAGGGGATCGCTGCGACTGGATGGAAATCGTCTCTCCGGCCTGCGGTATGTGGAGTGCTCTTGCTCGTACTCGGCGTTTTAACGTGGCGCCAAAGCGCCATTTATCACGACACCGTAGCGTTGTACACGGGAACGTTGGCAAAAAATCCTGGTTGTTGGATGGCTCATTACAATCTGGCCATCGCTCTTCGCGCTAAAGGCGAAACTGACCAGGCAGTTGCCCATTATCGTCAGGCTGTGGCCCTGCGGCCGGGTTACGAGGAAGCGCATTATAATCTCGCACGCATTCTCGTGGAGAAGGGCGAATTTGAGGAGGCGATCGTCCATTACGAAAAAGCGCTCGCTGTAAATCCTGCCGACGCGGAAGCGCACAACAATCTCGGCAGTACGCTTTTTCAAATCGGGCGAGTGGACGAGGCGATCGTTCATTTTCAAAAGGCCTTGGCGATTCAGCCTGATTACGCCGTTGCATCCTACAATCTGGCGAACGCGCTTCTTTCCAATGGCGATATGGACGGCGCGATCGTCCATTACTTAGCTGGGCTGGCCTTATCGCCGAATCACGCCGAGGCCCAGTACAACCTTGCAAGTGCTCTACTTCGAAAAGGCCGAACAGATGAGGCCATTGCTCATTACCAGAAAACACTCGAATTTCAGGCTGGCAACGCAGATGCCCATGCAAACCTGGGAAGCGCGTTTCTTGAGAAAGGCCGTCCGCAAGATGCGATCGCTCAATACAGAGAGGCTCTCAGGATTGCTCCGGAAAATATAGCCGCGCAAAGCAATCTTGCCTGGCTGCTGGCGACTTGTTCAGATCCATCACTTAGAAACGGATCGGAAGCGGTTTTGTGGGCTGAAAAGGCTAGCCGTCTGTCTGGTGGAACTCGGCCAGTTATTCTACGCATCCTTGCCGCGGCTTACGCCGAGACCGGCCGTTTTACCGACGCAATACGAATCGCTGAACACGCGTTGCAGCTAGCTGATGCCAAAGACGATGGCATTTTAATCAATGCGCTTCGAAAAGAAATCGCGCTCTACCGGTCCGGGCTTCCTTATCACAAGGAACGGGGATAACGATGTCGAACGGAATCACCGAATGGCCGTTTGGTTCACGGTGGCGCGCCTGGCTCTTCGTTCTAATCTTGGCCACAACGACGATTTTCGCCTACCGCCCCGCATGGCATGGCGGCTTCCTCTGGGATGATGATGCTTATGTGACAAATAACGAACTGCTGGTCGCGCCCGATGGCCTACACGGGATTTGGTTTTCGCTCGACTCCCCGTCACAATATTTCCCGCTGGTTTATACCACCTTTCGCATTGAGCACGCGCTCTGGGGTCTTAACCCGTCCGGCTATCATTGGGTTAATATTCTTCTTCATGTCGCGAACGCTCTGCTGGTCTGGCGGCTCCTGGCGCGTTTGAACGTGCCCGGCGCGTGGCTGGCTGGAGCGATTTTCGCGCTGCACCCGGTGCAGGTGGAATCTGTCGCGTGGATCACGGAACGAAAAAATGTACTCATGGGATTTTTCTTCTTGCTCGCGCTGCTTGCCTGGGTCGTCTTTGTCGACGAGCGGACCAAGCGGCCATGGCACTTTTATGTGCTGGCGTTGGTGCTTTATGGGCTTGCGCTTTCGGCCAAATCGACGGCATGTACCTTACCAGCCGCATTGCTCTTGATTTTGTGGCTGCAAAACAAGCAGATCAACTGGCGAAGAATTCTTCAGATCATCCCATTTTTCCTTCTTGGCCTTGGGATGGGCTTGGTCGCGATATGGTGGGAACGCTACCACCAAGGGACTCGCGGGACGCTCTTCGCGCTGGGTCCTATTGAGCGCATCCTTATCGCCAGCCGCGCCATCTGGTTCTATTTAGGGAAACTACTCTGGCCGTCGACTCTGACGTTCATTTATCCGCGATGGACGATCTCGCCTGCGAATCCTCTCGACTACGCATGGTTATTGGCGGCCGGTGGGTTATGCGCCTTAATCTACTTTGCGAGGCGCTATACCGACCGCAGTGCAGAAGTCGCAGCGCTATTTTTCGTCGCGACACTCAGTCCAGTTCTGGGTTTCATAATGCTCTACACTTTTCGCTACACCTTTGTGGCGGATCATTACCAATATCTGGCTTGTATCGGACCAATTGCGCTGGTTTGCGCAGGTGTTGCCAGTTTGGCTAACGCCTTTAGAGGTCGTGGTCGTCGCTTGTTCTTTGGCGCGGCGGTTTGTGTCGTTGCTACCCTGGCCGTGCTGACCTGGCGGCAAAGCGCGATGTATGCTGACATTGAAGCACTCTGGCGGACGACGCTGGCAAGAAACCCCGTCTGCTGGATGGCTCATAATAATTTGGGCATCGTACTTTTTCAGAAAGGCGAAATCGACGAAGCAATTGCTCATTACCGGAAAACTTTGCAAATGCAGCCAGATTTCTCGGACGCGGATTACAATCTGGGCAACGCTCTGGTGCAGAAAGGTGAAATCGACGAGGCGATCCTCCACTGCCAAAAGGCAGTAATGGTCCAGCCGTTTGATCCTGACGCCCAGGTTGCTCTCGGCAACGCTCTTTTCCAAAAGGGACTAGTGGACGACGCGATCGTTCATTATGAAAAAGCGCTGGCGCTGCGGCCATATTATGTCATTGCTCACTATAGTCTCAGCACTGCCTTGCTCCAGAAAGGCGAACTAGATGCAGCAATCTCCCATTGCAAAGCTGCCTTGTCGATCCGGCCTGAGCACGCAGAAGCGCGCATCAATCTTGCCGTTGCTCTGGATCAGAAAGCGGGCAATTCGCGAAGGCGATTGAGCTTGCGCAAGGCGCTTTGCGGCTGGCGGAGGCGCAGGGCGACAGCGCACTGGCCGCGCAGCTCCAAAAAGAAATCGCGATTTATCGGGCGGGATCGCCTTATCGCGAAGCACCAAACTAGGGTCGCTTGCTTTCGCTCATGGATACTCCACATGTCCGACAAAGAAGAGCTAGTAGCTAGGGCGGACGGTGGACACTTCCGGGACTCGTATCGCGCAGCGGCGAGTTCATCCGATAGAGCGCGATATTCCGCTGAAGCTCGGCTGCCAAACCAGCGTTGCCTTGGCCGATGGCTAGCTCCAACCCGCGCTCCGCAGTGCGGACTGCTTCGGCAAAGCGGCCACTCTCGGCATAAGCAGCTGCCAATGTTCGAAGAATGATTGCATTCTTACCACCGGAAAGTTGTAACGCCTGCGCTGCTAGTTGAACTGCCTGTGTTCCGTTTCGGACCGATTCTACCGGATAAGTTGCAAACACCCACGCAAGGTTACTCTTGGCGTTCCCGTTTTCCGGCTGCATCGCCAGGGTTTCCTGCCATTGCTCAATTGCTTCCCTTACGCGCCCCTGCTGGATAAGAACTGTGCCTAGAATATTGCGTGCCTCCACGTTGTCCGGCTGGATTTCCAGCAGTTTACGATAATGCAACATCGCATCGGCCACTTGACCCTTTTGAAGAAAAGCCTTGGCAAGATTATCATGGGCCGGCGCATTTTCGGGCCGGAGATCCACAGCGGTTTGAAATCGAGAGATGGCCTCGTCCACCTGCCCGCGTCCCAGGAAAATAATACCCAGATTGTTCTCAGCGACATCATTGTCTGAGGTCACTGCAAGGGTGTGGGTCCAGAGCGTTTCGCTATTGCGCCAAAAGGAAGCTTGATTCCACGCGTGCCAGGTCAAAGCGCCGAGCAGGATCGCGGCTCCGACGGCTGCAATTTGCCGTTGGCGATGCCATGAAGCTGACAAATCCGCGACAGCCCAGGCGGCCAAGACATATAGGCCAATCTGCGGCAAATAAGTGTATCGATCGGCCCGGCCCTGCCATCCGACTTGAATCACGCCGATCACCGGCACGAGCATGCCCAGATACCATAGCCATCCAGTGATAAAGTAAGGCCGTTTTCTCCGGAGAACGATCCCGGCCACGGTGATGGCGATCAGAACTGCGAGTGCCAAGACGATTTCCCAGAGCGGCAAGCGATTTTCAGGATGCGGATAGAAAACCGCCAGCTTCACCGGCCAAAGCATTTGCCAGATATAGGCGATGTAGGTCACCACGGCATTGTTGAATCGTAATGACACTGGCAAATCTTCGGTCCAGCCGAGGGCCTGTCGCTGGGCAAGAAATGTAACGGTGGCCGAGATCGCCGAGAGTGCGATCAGCGGGATTTTTTCCAGGATCAGTCCTGAAAGCTTTCGGGATTGTCGTTCCCACCAATCGAGCCACTTGGCTTTCGATTTGACCGAAGGCGATGGGACAAATCGCTTGAGTGGCCAATAATCCAGAAGCAGAAGGACAAAAGGGAGCGTCACCAGCATCGGCTTGGACATTAGGCCAAGAGCGAGAAGCGCTGCCATCGTCAGATAGCGCGCAATTGATGGCGCGCGCGCATAGCGCAGATAGGCGCCCAGAGTGAGCATGAAAAATACTGCGCTGAGGACGTCTTTTCGCTCGGCCACCCATGCGACCGATTCCACATGTAAGGGATGAATCGCGAACATTGCCGCAACGAAAGCGCTTTGCCAAAGTGCGCCTGTCATCTCCCGTAGCACTGCAAATAGCAGGAGTACCGCCACGGTATGCAGTAAAACATTGGTAAAGTGGTGACCTCCCGCCCTCAATCCATATAGCTGGCAATCCAGCATGTGGGAGATTGTCGTCAGCGGATGCCAGTTCTGGGCATGAACGTGGCTAAACGCCCAAGCAATGCCGGCCAGGTTAAGCCCGCCTGTTATTTTAGTATTTTCATAGACGTAGTTCTGATCATCGTAGTTAATGAAGTCGTCACCGAGGGTCTGACCAAAGACCATCCACGTGATTGCCGCGAGAAAAACGCAGACGCTGACAGTCAACCAGCGGCGGTTCGTTTTCGGCACAGCTATTGATTGAGAACTAATAAAGGTGCACGCGCAGCGTTAAAATTTCGCGAGAAAAGACGGCCTAAGATTTCCGTTCGCAGATCAAAACATAATTTTCCAACTGTGGCAGCGGACGCGGCACATCCCCAAAATAATAATGGGTGCGATCGAATGCTCTGAGATCGACCAAGCCGGTTACCGAATAATTTTGCGGGATATAATCATGTGCCCAAGTGAAGATCAACCCATCGGATCCGGGTCGTTTCAACCAGGAGTCGGTCATTCCCACAAAGATCAAATATTTTGGACGCGCGCGTTCGATCTCGTGAATCATTTCCCGTTGCATCTGGTGCGCGTAATGTTGTGGTTCCATCAGCGCGTAAGTATAGAGGTAGCCCGTGGCCGAGTGACGTTGCGAATAAAAATAAATCTGAGGCTCGGAACCCAAGACTGCAATCGTGTCGGTCGGAGCGGAGTGTTCCCGTATATATTGCGCAACACGGACCGATTCCGAGAACGGACTTTCAGGATAAATCATGCGAGAAGCAGACTCCACAGGAGCGATTAAGAGAAAACTTCTCTCTTGAAAAATCGGCAAGCTTAGCGCCGCGCCAAAGAAGAGGAAGGGGACGAGGCGGACCGCGCTCAGATGACTCTTCAATAGGTCCGAGACCCTCACGGCGGCGAGAGCGGCCAGTAGCGAAATTGCTGGAAGGAGCAAAACAAAATAGTGGGGGCGAAAGTAGAATCCCGGACAAACCGCGGCCGCTGCAAACACCAGCAGGCCGATCAGGAAACTTGCGTTGGCGCGCATCATCGGATCCCACGCAGACACAACCAGACCAATTCCAGCCAATATCCACAGCGCCCAACCACTTCCAATCACACTCGTAACAACCTGAACGAAGATGTGCATCCCCTCGGTCAGAGGTACCAAGCCGCCATATTGGCGCGCATAGTCAACTGTCCAGAACCAAAATTTCGCAAAAACGCCAGCCCGCCACAGAAAAAAGCAGGCAATTCCGAAAGGCATGATCGCGCCGCAGCTGAACGCGGCAGTTTGCACGAGAGTTTTCTTTAACCCGACGTGGGCTCGACAATCGCGATAGAAAAGATAGCTCGCGCCGAACAGAACAAAAAACACGGCCGGCTGTTTCATCAGCAACCCAATTCCAAAAAGCGCGCCGCTGGCGAAAAATATTGGTAGTGATTGTCGATCGGGCTGGCGAAGCAAGAGCAGTGCTCCGCCGAGCACCGACAGTACTACGAAGTGCGTCGCATGAGCGGCGAAACCCAAAACCGACGGGCTGACTGAAAGCACCGCGTAAGTTGCAGCAGCAGCAATTCCCGCCGTCGAATTCACCAGTCTTCGACCCAGGAAAAAGACGAGCGCAACCGTGGCAGCGTTCAGGAAGAGCAAGCCCAAATGAATTCCGGTGATCGTTTGCCCGAAGATCGACATCATCACCGCATAAGCGGCATAACTTCCCGGGAACTTCATATTGTAGGCGAGTTTGTACGGCGGAATGCCCTGCAACATGAGTTGACCGGTATAGGCGTATTCTCCTTCGTCGCGCTCAAGCGGAATTCCAAGAAGGCGAATCCGAATGGCGACTGTCAGGCCAAGAACGGTCGCCGCCAAAATCCACCACGCGATGCGCAGGAATCTGTTATGGCTCTCGATCTTGTATGTCACGGAAGGGTTTATTGCAGCGACAAGCAACGGGTCGCAAATAAGCGAATTTCCACTGCAACATCCGACGGCATGGCGAAAAAACTAGACCGTTCCCAATAAATCGCGTGGGCCGGCCCGGGATTGGCACAGGCGCTGCTTATAGATGCCATAATCATTATGGTTCTCGTAAGCATCCGACCTTACCCCGTCAAAAAGATCTTTCTCGTTCTTATCGGATTGATCTGCCTCTCTTCCATTTCTTGTTTCGCTCAATCGCTTTACTTCACGGTCAGCTCTACACCTTACGATAAGCAAATGACGAGAATCCGCCCGGTTCTCTTCTGCAAGAGTGGCGGGGGTAGGCAAAATCTTTCCCTCGCTCTTGTGAACCACTGGATTGAGGATATTCGAGCCATTCCCTATGGTTTTACTCCTGAATGGAAAACCCCGGCAGAGGTGGAGTCAGCTATTGTGGCCGATTGTAAAGGTAAAGCGGTCACCCTTTACCAGAGGATGCAATCGCACGGTGCGGAGCATATTCACCTGGTTATCGGCAAGCGTACCTTTATCAGTCGTAAGACCCATGCCTGGCTGGAGTGGAACACTGATGGCAGGGCTTACGTTCTCGATCCCACCTTCAACTGGGCAGCCTGCCGCGCGGATCAACTCGGCAACGACGCTTACATTCCGTTTTACGCGTACGCCGGGAGCCGAAAGTATCGCGCGGCTGCGGCCGCGCTTTACGCGAAAAACTAAATTTCTCGGGCTCGCATCCGGCTACTTGCGTTCTTTCCAACCATTTGCTTGGGAATTGGAGCGCCACGTTAACCATCGACCGTTGCGGCGCGAGTTCTGTCGCCGCTTCGCTGTACGCTGCAGCCGTTTCGTTCAGCGAAACGCGGTGTAGCTGCCGACAAGAAAATTAGACTGGATGAAAATTTGTATTGCCAGAGGCGGGGCGGGTGGCTATGATCGCTTTTGGTAGCTATGGAAATTATATGAGCACATCTACATCTTTGCACGCCCAAATTTGCCCTCTTGCCTGCTGCCTTTTTCTCGGTCACGCCTCCGGTCTATTCGCTACGGAATTAGTGCTTGAAAAAGTTCCGCCGCTCACGGTCGAGCAAGCGCCGGCTTACCCGCAAAATCTTGCTCGTTATTATCTTGGTGCAAAGGTCGAAGCGGCGCCGCAAAGCCAGCCGATCGCGGCCTTGCAACTTAGTTCCAAATCGGAAGACACCAACACTGCGGAGGCTGCTCTGTTGTGCGATGATCCGACAGTTGGCTACGCGTTGCCAAGTGGCAGCACGACTCTGCTTGTTTCATTTGCGAAAATTGAAAACATCGACAGCATCTCCTTTCTTAACCGCGGCGCCAAAGGCGATGTGAAGATCGCGATTTCGAGCGCGAAGTTACCCGCGGACAGCCCGCAATGGCATGACGTTTCTCAACAGGAACTGACCTCCGATGTGGTGAAGGCGAAGCTCGGTCCAAGTGAAGCGAAGTATGTCCGGTTGACTTTTGA
>WNFS01004575.1_pt1 | contig 10558 bp, 10 predicted proteins | sample 5400141 | NCBI WGS metagenome assembly WNFS01 (sample SAMN13153358, study PRJNA577476) | soil metagenome | isolation source: 60 cm saprolite under Madrone tree | place: USA:California | collected 2016-06-14
CTGGTAGCTCCGGCAGCGACTGTTACGTTAGCCGGAACCGTTGCCGCAGACGCGCTGCTGGAGAGAGAAACGACCGCCCCTCCACTGGGAGCAGCCCCGCTGAGCGTCACGGTCCCCGTTGACGGTGACCCGCCACTGACGGTTGCGGGGTTGAGCGCAACCGAGGACAGCGCAACAGCCGTTGCAGGATTTACCGTGAGCGAGGCGGTTTTGGTCGTTCCCCCGTAGGAGGCCGTGATGGTGACCGGTGTGGCGGCGGTCACGGCGCTGGTGGTCACCGTGAACGTCGTGCTGGTGGCCCCGGCAACGACTGTTACGTTAGCCGCGACAGTTGCCGCAGACCCGCCGCTAGAGAGGTCAACCACTGCCCCTCCACTTGGAGCAGCCCCGCTGAGCGTCACGGTCCCCGTTGATGACGACCCCCCGTTTACACTGGTGGGATTGAGCCCTATTGAATAAAGCGTCGTGGATCCCGACCCCGGCGGACCGCCGTAACCCCCACCACATGAATAGACAACCAATGAAACTGCGAACAACCCGGCTGTCGCAGCAAGACCCCGCCGCCAGCGTTGCTCGCGGCTCAAGTGGCACAGGATCAACAAAACTACCGTCCAAGTGAAGCACGCCGCCACCAACAACCATCGATGCGAAAGCGGGGCGGTACGCGGCGAGAGTAGCGGCGGCGATATCGAGCGTGCCGTCGTGGTCAAAGTAACGGTCGCGGTCGCGGCGTGCACTCCATCCAGCGTCGCCGAACTTGGCGAAACCGTGCAGGTGGCCGCTGCCGGCGCCCCGCTGCAGCTCCAAGTCACCGTCTGGGTGGATGCATTTGCCGGTGTAGCGGTGACGGTGTAACTCGCCGTTTGCCCCGCCGTGATTGTCGTGCCGGCGGGGGTGGCAGAAACCCCGAAGTCGGGTCCAGACGTCAAGGATTGGAGCGCAGGCACCAGGTCCAAACGCCCGTTGCCCATGCCAGCACCAGAAAGCGATGCTGCGTGGGCCACAGCGGCAGAGGCTTGGGCTTCCTTGAGGGTCTGCAGGTTCCGCAACAGCGCCGCCCCTCCCGAAACAAACGGCGCGCTAAAAGAAGTTCCCCATCCCGCCGCATAGCTGTTGAACGGATACGTGGAAATGATTGACTCGCCCGGAGCCGCCACCCACACAATCCCGTTTCCGTAGTTCGAGAAACTGGACCGCGTGTCTTCAGTTGATGGAGTACTACCGACGGAGGCCACTCCCATCACATCGGTTTGTAGCGCCGCGGGATAAACGGTCTCCTGCGTCCCGTCGTTTCCTGCCGAAGCCGCGCAAATAAGGCCTTGCTGGTTCACATAGTCGAGTGCCTTCTGTAGCTCCGTCGACGCCGTCTTGGTATCAAAGCTCATGTTAATCACGTTGGCGCCGTTCTGCCCGGCGTAATAAATCGCCCGCAGGATGTCGGAGAGATTCGCCGTACCGTCGGAATGAAATGCCTTCAGGGGCAGAAGGTGCGCTGTTGGGGCCACCAGATGGATAATGCCCATCACCATGGTTCCGTGACCGAAAGCCGCATACTGGCCGGTGTCCAGAACCGCCGCCGACGATTGGTCCAATACCGCCGCGCTCGATTGATTCACTTGCACAGCAGAGGGGCAGGTTATAGAGGTGCAGGCAGGAGGTCCGCACGAAGTCGAAGTACCAAATGGGCATGGGGAAAGATCGTTCAGTTCCGAACCACTAGACTGATTCCGCGTGAAGTCGTAACCCGGCAACAAAACGCCTTGCAATGCCGGATGATTAGGATCCACGCCCGTGTCGATGTCCGCTACAACAATCCCCGTCCCTGTCACGTTAAAAGCACTTTGCGCTTGCTGAATTTCCACGATGCTAGCCGCAGGTTGCGTAGCGTAGCTGTTCCACACCATCGTGCCGGAATTAGCTGGGTAGGCTACCTGAGTTCTGTCTGACATCAGAGTGCTGGAAATTGGCGTGGGAACTAAGTTCGCCAAACCAACCAAGTTGAGCACCTGGTTTACTTCAGCATCCAGGATCCCCAGTGGGTTGCCCACGAGACTCAGCAATCCGCTTAGGTCGAGTGGACTCGCAATTAAGAAGACCTGCCCAAGAGGATCGCCCAACCCGCCAACCACTGTGCAGATCGGCGGTAGCAACGGAGGATTGCACGCCGTCTGAAGCGCTTGGAGGCTGAGCGTCGAACGTACGATGAACTGGTTATCCGCCCGCGCTGGCGTTGCCCACAAAAGGGCCACTAAAAGACCTACTAACAACATTCGCCGCTTCATAGCGCGGCGCTCCTTCTCGTCCGGAGATTGCTCTCTTTGCCCGTGCGCGGTGCTCTTACTGTTCGTCCCTTCCATTTCTCCCAATTTGTTCTCTGAAATAAATCACGACGGCGCATGGACTTGCCCCTCCCAAACTGATTCGTGCCGGTGAGCCACCATCTCTTCCATGGAAGCAACTTGCATGCTGCTTGCTTCCAACGCTTGCTCCCCGGCAGTCTCAGTCGTTTCCGGACTGGCCAACGCGCGCCACTCCCTCGGAGGCAAATCGTAAGGAGTCAGGCTGCGCAAAGGCCAGTCCGGTTCGTCCCCATTAATAAGCCCCTGTAAAGGTGGGAAAAATAGCGGGTAAAGTCTGGATATTTATTTAAGGTGAATACCTGATTTCAACACACTTGCGACAACGCTAAAAGAACAAGTCAATAGTCGTCGTAGCGGCGGCCTTTACATAAGCGTAGTTCGCACACCGACTACGTGTCTCGGCAACGCCGGGACTAAGCCGCCGCTACCCCCTCAGTTCCGCTCATTTTGACGACTTACCGTCGCATCCCCGGCCCGCATCGCTGCCAAGCGAATCTGCGCCAACCGGTAAGAGCTCCCCGGCATCCGCAAGCCTTTCCGGGCTTCTTCACTTGTTTGTAATCCGCGGCAGCGACCTCATTCTCTCCGTACTGCTCCGCAATGCGTCCAAACGCATACCAATAATTGGCATCGGGCTCGTCGAGCAGCTGTTCCATAGCTTGAATCAAGATTTCACGTGCTTCCTTGGTCTTGCCCGTTTCCGCATAAACACAGCCGCGCGTATGCAGAATGCCCGCATTGTGGCTCTGGCAACGTCGTCCTCGACGATCAAGGCGACGCTCGCGGTAGCCATGTTGCAGGCTGCAGGTGTTAGCGTACGTAGCATTATCTTTGCTTCAGCGTCTCACGGGGAGTGCGCGGGATGATCGCGGCCTCGCCGAATTCCACGCCTGTATATCGAATCTCCCGGCTCAAATACTGCATGATCGCTGATGCTCTTTCGTCTCGCGTCGTTTTGCCGGACACTAAGCCATTCACGAGCGTCTGAACGTCTTTTGCGGCCGCCTTTTCGTCCACAATTTTTCCGGAGCCTTCGGCAATCGCTTGCCAAGAAGCGCCCGTCGAAAACCTCACCTCCGGCCGGGCAGGAACATCTGCGGGAAGATATGTCTCGATTTCATCGAGCGCACCCATCGGGCCTTGCTCAAAAACAATTTGAGTACGCCCATTGGTTTCGCTCTTCTGCGATCCTAGATCGGGAAGTAGTTTCGTCGTATAGCGCAAGGGGAGTGACACGGGCGCATGGAGCGTGAGCTTCGAATGCTGTACAGGCACGTTTCGGCCAAAATAAGTCATCGCAACATGGGATCAACCTCTCTGAGAGTTGAATTAAAGTATCTTGCTTTTTGCAGCACTGCAAGCGATGGAGATGCAACTAGGCACGGCCTGCCACGGCATATCATGCTTCAAGCCCTACTCGTTGTCAGAAGTAGGGGCAAATCTTTAGATACGCTTTCACTGGCTTGCTGAGAATCATCGCCAGCGATACACCGTCCGCCAAGATGCAATTTCCGGCAAGACGGCAGAGGCATTCGAACTCGCCGCCAGGAATTTCAGTTCCCCGCTGTCGCAGCAGCCGCTGTTGCATCTCGTCGGCGCGATTCGTTCCAGAGTTGGATATACGGCTGAAGCTCCTTCATCATTTTTTGGAATTGCGGGATGTCAAGCGATTGCGCGCCGTCGCTGATCGCTTTCTCAGGTGCAGGATGCACTTCCACGATCAAGGCGTCGGCGCCGATGGCAACGCCTGCTCGCGAAACCGCGGGGACCAGGCTGCGCTTCCCCGTCGCATGGCTCGGATCGAGAATCACAGGAAGATGCGTTAACTCATTCAACGCGGGAATCGCCGCGATGTCGCACGTATTTCGCGTTTCCGTTTCAAACGTGCGGATGCCCCGCTCGCACAGGATCACATCGGAATTTCCGTGCGCCACGATATATTCCGCGGACATCAGCAGTTCCTTGATTGTTCCGCTCATCCCGCGCTTCAAAAGCACCGGCCGCCCGCATTTCCCCAGAGCCTTCAGGAGGATGAAATTCTGCATGTTTCGCGCGCCCACTTGCATGATGTCCGTGTACTGCGCGATTAAGTCCACGTCGCGGTCGCTCATCACTTCGGTGATAATCGCCAGGCCTGTGGCTTTTTTCGCCTTCTGCAATAATTTCAGCCCTTCTTCTTCCATGCCCTGAAAATCGTACGGCGAAGTCCGGGGCTTGAACGCGCCACCGCGCAGGATTTTCGCGCCCGCGGCCGCCACTCCTTCCGCCGTGCGCATAATCTGGGCCTCCGATTCCACGGAGCACGGCCCCGCCATAACCACAAATTCGTCGCCGCCAATTTCCGTGCCGTTTACGCGCACGCGGGTCTTCCCGGCGCGGAATTGTTTGCTCACAAATTTGTAGGGCGCGGAGATGCGCACCACTTTCTCCACCTGCGGCATGGACTCGACGGACTCCATGCATGCCGTAACGTCTCCCACTCCAACAACGCCAATCACAACGCGCTCTTCTCCTTCAATCGAGTGCACCTTGTAGCCGAAATGTTCCACCTGTTTGCGCACCTCATCGATCTCCTGACGAGTGGCGTGCAGCTTCATCGAAATGATCATGGCTTGTTCCTCTCACATCCATTTTGTCTTCCCAAGAATGCTTCCCAAATCTCGTCCAGCAAAATTCTCCACTCCAAAATAAAAAACCCACTCGGTGCGAGTGGGTCGAAACTTTTGCGCTATTTCTAATTACAGAATCGCCCCTCGCCTCCTACATGGGTGGGTACCAAAATCGAAACCAATACGAGTAGGCGCCGCGATTCATGGGCATATTGTATTTCGTCTTTCCCGCGGAAACAACAAATATTTGCTCCTCCACGGTTGCTTACGGAATCCCGCAGCTAGCGCGTGTGAAACACCTAGGGTTCGCCGAGCCGCGAGACCATTTGCGCCAACCCTCAATTCAACAGCACGGCGATGCGATAGCGTGTAAAACTTCCAATGTTGGCACCGTGGCACGCGCCGACGGCCGCCTTACGATACGCGCGGCTCTTGACCTTTTCCAAAAGACCTTCGGGAAGTTTGTTCAGATCTGTCACTTCAAAACGCATTACGAATACCGCGGGTGTACCGTCCAGTCCGCGCTCCATTCTGCACGTTTTGCGCGCATCCTCGGAAACATCGGCGATCTGCAGACCGTTGCTCTTCAGTAGCGAAATCACTTTGTCTTCCTGCTGCTCCAAGCTTAGACTCTCGACGGGCCGGGAAAAATCCTGCACGGCGAAGAGTCCTCCACTCCCCCTTAACGTAGCGATACCCACGGCGGTGATGTCTCCGTTGAGGATGTTTTTCCGGTGGCCTGTAGAGTGCATCCACCCATTGTGAATAGTCTCAGGATTGGGGCCCACGGCGATGTTCTCCGCGATCAACGAGAATTTCGCGCCGGCTTTAGCGGCGCGCTGGTCCAGGGGAGGCTCATCGAGGCACTGATGCAGGAGCAGATTCTGACTCACCATGACTTGGGCGTGCTGTCGCGCGGCTTGGGCCAACGCATTATCCCACTTGAGGGCTTGCAGTCCTGCGGCCGCCCGTTCGCGGTTAGCCGCGTCGAGAAGGAGTTTCTCCTCATCTGAGGGATGCAACGAGAGCGACCGTGATGGTAGCGGCGGGCGATTCGGCGGGCCGTCCTGCGAATGGGCTGCGCAAACAGAAAGAAGAAAACAGAGTGACACGGCTCCGGTTCTAACAAACCGGTAAGCTTTCATAAATCGTTAGCCGCGGACGCGCACGGCGCTGAAGCTGAGGATGACGTGGCCGCCGGAGGTGGGCCGCCCAAAGCTCATCATCGGACGGAAGCGGGAAAAAAGAAGCATCTGGTCAAGTTGATGCCGCAAATCGGGGCTGTTGGGTCCGGAAAGAATCTGATAGTCGGCCATCTGGCCTTGAGCGTCGACGGTGACGTCGACAAGAAGACCGTGCGGGAGAGAAAGCTCAACCTCGTGCTGCTCGGGCGCCCACGCCTGCGGGTAGTCCGACAAGGATAGAAGCTCGGCGGGGCGCAGAATATTGAGTGGCACATCGTTGGAGACAGCGCGCACCGTGATACCCGGCACCATCAATTGCAGAACGAGGACGAAAACCACAATCGCGGAAAAAACTCCGCCGGTGGCTGGAACGGTGAGCGGGCGAAAAACGTTGTCGAGAAGAATTTCCGCGCGGTCGCGCATTTTGCGCAAACGGCTGGACCAATCGTGGGAATGCTGCGATTGGGCGGCCGCCACTTTGATGCGAATAGCCAGATCGGCGGGCGGAACATTTTTCGGCATGCGGGAAAGCAGAACAGACAACTTGCGAAAGGTTTCCAGCTCGGCGCGGCAAACGGTGCAGCCATTCAGGTGCTCGCCAATCTGCACGCGCTCCGCGGCCGACGTGGTTCCCGTGATGGCGTCGTCGAGGTAGCCCGCCAGTTTTGTCCGTACCGTGGTGCACTTCATGGAAGCCCCTCCCCGGCGGCACTTGCACGCAGGGAATTACCTTGCTCATCCGAACAATCATTGATGCGGCGCGCCGCCGAATACGCGTTGCCAAAAGGCGACGGCTGCGGCTCGGCAACAGGCCCGTGCGAAGAAGTACGCGGTTCGTGCTCACGCAGGAGCGGCTCAAGAACTTGCCGGAGAGAGCGCCGTCCGCGAAGAATGCGTGACTTCACGGTGCCAACGCTGCACTCGAGGACTTCGGCGACTTCCTCGTAGCTCAATCCCTCAAGGTCACGCAGGATGACCGCGGTGCGAAACACGTCCGGAACTTCCTGCAAAGCGTGCTGCACGGCAACTTGAATTTCTCGCGAGGCCAGCTGCTCGAACGGCGTAGCGCCGAGATCTTCAATTTCAATGGAGGCGTGGCCCTCTTCCGGCTCGGCATCGATCGACACATTCTTTTGCAAATGGCGCTTGAACCACCGCTTGTGATTGAGCGCTTCGCGTATGGCTATACGGTAGAGCCAGGTTTTCAAAGAGCTGCCTTGCCGGAACTTGCGAATGCCACGAAAAGCCTTTAAGAAAACCTCCTGCGAACCGTCCGCGGCGTCCGAAGTATCGCCGAGCATGCTCAAAATCAAGTTATAGACCGGAGCGTGATAATGGGTGACAAGCCAGTCGAATGCCGTTTCCGAGCCAGCTTGCAGCTCGGAGACGAGTTCGGCTTCATCGCGGCCCCAAGAAAGGGCGCCTGCCCATTCGGACACTGCCGGCCTTTCCGGCCCGACTAAATTGCTCGAGCCACCCTGCTAGTAGGTTCCACCTTAGAACGGTGGACCCAGGCCTTCTTGCCAGTGCGATCCCTGCCATTCCTTCTGGGATCGACTTGCGACCGGGTTTGGCAGTCTGCGGACGCCGAACCCGATGTCCGCTCTCCCCCTATTAGACACCAGAAGAGGAGGAGATGTTTCCACATGGCCTCCTGGCATCGGCCATTGACGCCATTTTGGCACCTCGCAGGCGCGGGCGCAAGAGTACTACCTTCCTGTTAAACTTGGCAGCTTCTCACCGTCGCCAGCCTCGCAGCAGGCTTTGAAAGGGGGGGCCCTGTCGATGAAGTAGCAAATGGCGTCGCGCACCGCGGCGCTGTCATCGACGACGAGGATTCATGGCGTCCGGGGAGATGGCATGGCAGAAGAAACGACTAACTTTTCCTGTTTAGGGCCATACGAATTTTCGCTGTTTTTCGTGTACTGTGCCCTTCGAGCGGAGCGCCATGGACTTAAAACCCTTTAGAATGAACACTTAAAAAAAGAGGGGGGAGCCTGCAAACGGGTCACCTCGAAAAGCAAATCGCCCGCTGCGGATATTCGCAACGGGCGGGATGGAAGCAGTAATCACTCCGAAACTGGAGCGTATTAGCTGGCGGCGCTTGCCGGTTCTTCCTTCTTGGTTTTTTCTTTCTTTTCTTTTTTCTTCAGCTCGTAGCCGACGATTTCAAGGATCGCGACTTTCGCTCCGTCGCCCACCCGGATACCGGCGTGGATGATGCGCGTGTAGCCGCCGGCGCGGTCCGCGAATTTCGGCGCAATCTCGCCGAAGAGCTTCTGAGTGACTGCGGGTGTCATGAGGTACGCGGCCGCCTGGCGCCGCGATTGCAGCGTGTCGCGCTTGCCGAGCGTGATGATCTTCTCTGCCACGGGCCGCGTCGCCTTCGCGCGCGTCAGCGTGGTGGTAATCCGTCCGTGCTCGAACAAGTTTGTCACCAGGTTCCGCAGCGTCGCGCGACGGTGCGACGGGTTGCGTCCAAGTTTTGATCCAGAATTGCGATGCCGCATCGTCTATCCCTTTAGCTTCTGCTATCTGCAGACGGCCTGCTCTTTCAAGCAGGCCGCGAAAGTGTTCTTTCCGAAAGCCGCAATCGACACAATCGTTTCTGAACTGTCGGCTGTGAGCTGTCAGCTGTCAGACTGCTCTTACAGTCCCCCGCCGATCGTATCTTCGCTAGGCGGCGGCGCCGTCTGGCTCGGCAGCGGCGGCCAGATAATCCGGCCATGCTCGTCGAACTTCATGCCCAGGCTGAGGCCCATCTTGGTCAGTATATCCTTGATCTCGTTGAGCGATTTGCGGCCGAAGTTCTTGGTCTTCAGCATTTCGTTCTCGCTCTTCTGCACGAGTTCGCGGATAGTCTGGATGTTCGCGTTCTTCAAGCAGTTGTAGGAGCGCACGGAAAGTTCCAGCTCTTCCACCGACCGGTCCAGATGCTCGAGCCGCGGATCGTTGGCGATTTCCTGCGGCAACTCCGCCATTTCCGTCGGCTCCTCAAAGTTGATGAAGATGCTCATGTGATCCTTTACCAACTTCGCAGCCAAGCCGATGGAGTCCTGCGGCGTGATCGCACCGTTGGTCCACACTTCGATCATCAGCTTTTCATAATCTGTCATTTGGCCGAGACGTGCCGCTTCCACCGAGTAATTGACCTTGCGCACCGGCGAGTGAACGCTATCGACAGGGATGTAGCCGATCGGCAGGTCTTCGTCGTAGTTGCGGTCCGCAGCCACATAGCCGCGCCCGTTCTTGACGCGCATCTCGATTTGCAGCTTGCCGCCTTCGCTGACCGTGGCGATGTACACGCTCTTATCGAGCACCGCGAAGTCTGCGTCTTCTTCGATTTGCGCCGACGTCACCGGGCCAGGATGTTCGACGCTGAAGAAAATCGTCTTCGGCAAATCGGTGTTCAGCTTGATCGGCACTTGCTTAAGGTTCAGGATAATGTCCGTCGCATCTTCCACCACGCCGGGAATCGAAGAAAATTCGTGCAACACTCCTTCGATTTTCACCGCCGTGATAGCGGCGCCTTCAATCGAACTCAACAGCGCCCGGCGCAGCCCGTTTCCAACCGTCGTTCCCCATCCACGCTCAAACGGCTGCGCGGAAAACCGCCCATACTTCTCGGTCAAAGATTCCAGCTCGGATGCAAGTCGCTTCGGCTTTTGAAAACCCTTCCACATCGTGTTCCTTCCTTCTGGCAGCCGAACTGTTGGCTACCTAAAACCAGACTTCCTGTCCGGATCCGCCGGACGCGTGCGGCGTCTTCCGCCGCTGAAGCGTAGCGCCGGGCTTTAGCCCGGCATCTTGGCGCGGTGTCGAGCCGCGCCCGCCACACCGTTATTTCGAGTACAACTCCACGATCAACTGCTCGTTGATCGGCGGCGTCTGCACATCTTCGCGCTTCGGCAACGCCACGACTTTCGCCTTGAACTGCTCGCGGTCCTGTTCCAGCCACGGCACCGCGCTCTGGCTCTGCGCCACGTTCCGCGCTTCGAGCACCATCGCGTTCTGGTGCATCTTGTCCTTGATGGCCACTTCTTCGCCCACGGTCACGAGATAAGAAGGAATGTTGACCTTCTTCCCGCTCACGCGAACGTGCCCGTGCAAAACGAGCTGCCGCGCCTGCGAACGCGACGACGCCAAACCTGCGCGCCAAACTACGTTGTCCAGACGCCGCTCGAGCATAATGATCAGGTTTTCGCCCGTCGGACCCTTGGCGCGAACAGCCTTCTCAAAATACGAGCGGAACTGTCTCTCGAGCAGCCCATACGTGCGCTTGACCTTCTGCTTCTCGCGCAACTGCAGACCGTAACCCGCGACCTTGGGGCGCCGCGACTGGCCATGCTGTCCCGGAACGAAGTTGCGCTTCTCAATCGCGCACTTCTCCGTGAAGCACCTCAGC
>WNFS01017940.1_pt1 | contig 10558 bp, 11 predicted proteins | sample 5400141 | NCBI WGS metagenome assembly WNFS01 (sample SAMN13153358, study PRJNA577476) | soil metagenome | isolation source: 60 cm saprolite under Madrone tree | place: USA:California | collected 2016-06-14
TCCGGGAGCTCCTCGATCAGGCGGCGCAGCGCGGGTCCCATCTGCGCGGGAAGGCCGGATAGATCCAGCGACTCGAGCGCGCGCGGATCCGGCGAGGAGACCGCCGCCCAGGCCTTGCGGGCCTGCCCGCGGTCGTAGCGGCGCCGTCCCGCCAGCAGCACCGCGAAGTCGCGCTGCTCTGGCACTGGCTCCTGCGTGACCACCGCGGAAGCGTCGACCAGCACGAGGTGGTGGAGCAGGGCGAGCTGACAGGTCAGGTCCGCCTCGAACCACAGCACCCGCTCTTCCGCGGGCGCCTGGAGCGCCGCATCCCATGCCTCGAGCTGCGCGTTCACTTCGGGAAGAGTGCCGGCGCCGTTCTCCTCCAGCCACCGGGCACGCGCCAGCCGGAACGCGGTTGTCGCCGGCTCGCCCCGCAGCGGACCTTGGTCCAACACGTCGGACCAGGCGATCAACTGGCCTGGCAGGCCTGCGCCGCGCAGGATGGAGAGCGAATCATCGCCGTTCGCGACGTGCAGCATGCGAGGAGGGTAGCGCGACGCCCCCGAAGGGGCGAACCGCTTCATCGGACAGGGCGTAGGAACGGGGATTGCCAACCCCGCTCATTTGCGGGACAGTCTGCCCCGGATCTCCTTCCAAGCTCATCTCAGAAGCCTTTCCGAGAACCGGAGGGCCGCAATGGCCCGAAAGAACCCGACAATTCCGGCGAAGCCTTCCTCGCGCTCGGCGTCCGAGGCGCGCTCCGACCTGGTCGCCCGCGCGGGTCGCAACGCGGACGGCGCCAGACTCTGCCGCTCCGACCCGCTCGCGGACGCGCAAGCTGCGGTGGCCGTAGTGCGCGCGGTCGAGGAGCACGCTGCGGAGCTGGCCCGGCGCGGCCTGAACGGCGCGTATTGCGCGGCGGCATTGCAGCTGGCGCGGGAGATCGAGGACCACTTGCAGGCGCTGCCGGCGGCGGCGCTGGGCGCAAGGGGCCGGTCGCCGGACGCCGCCGAGCTGCTGGCCGATGCCGCCGCCACGGCGCAGGCGGTGCGGACGGCCGTGCTTCGCGTCACTCGCAGCGCCGAGGGCCGCAAAGTGGCGCGCGATTTCGGCCTCGGCGACCCGTTCTCCGCCCGCCAGCCGGCCCACATCGCGCGGGCGCTGACGCGGATTCTCGCCGCCCTCGAGACGCATCGCGAGGTGCGCGCGGACATCGGGCTCCTTCCCGAGGACGTGCAGACCATGCAGGACCTCGCGCGCGATCTGGGCGCCATCGCCGGCGCCCCGGCCACGGTGTCGGACGAGCAGGCGCAGCTGCTCGAGGCGCAAGGGGCGCTGAGGGCGTTCTTCGACCTGTTCGCGGCCAAGGCCTCGCTCGCGCTGGCGGGCGATCCCGACGAGCGCGCGCGCATGCTCTCCCTGCTTCCCAGGGCGGAGGAACGGCGACATCTGCGCCGCGAACCCACCCGCGCCTCCGGCTGAAAGCCGGAGTCGGAATTGCTCGACGGTCGTTTCCCGGGTCCAATCGGGGGACCTGGGAGGGAAACGGCCATGCAGACCTTGCTCACTGGAGTGGTTGCGGTTCTCCTGTTGATTCCCGCGGCGGCGCGCGCCGGTGGCGCCGAGCGGACGGAACGTCGCGCCGAGCACCTCAAGCGCACCGGCGAACGCCGCGAGCGCCACGGCGAGCACCGCGAGCAGCGGGGCGAGAACCTCAAGCGCAAGGCCGCGGCCAAGGAGCAGAGGGCGGAGCAGCTGCGCGCCGAAGGCCACGTCCGGGCGGCAAACGCGGTCGACCGCGCCGCCGACCGGGATCAGCGCCGCGGGGAGCGGATGCTGCGCCAGGGAGAGCGGATGCAGGAGCAAGGCGAGCGCCGCGAGAAGCGGGGCGAGCGCCTCGAGCACAGGGCGATGAGCGAACCCGCTCCGGCGAACGCTGGAGAGTAAGCAACTCCGAGCGCAGCGTCCTCAACTCGAGGTCGAGGGCGCGCGCCCGCGGTCATTTCGCGGCGAGCACCTTGCCGCCCTTGTCGGCGCACTCCTTGGCCGACTTGGTCTCTTCGAACCCCTTGCCCTTGCACTCGTTCTGCCCCTTGCAGGCGTTGTCTACGCCTTTGCAGCCTCCGTGCCCCTTGCACTCGTTGATGCCGGCACACTTCACGGCCGAGGACGTCTTCTTGCTGGCCTTGTCCTTGGCCATCGCGCCGCCGGCGAGGAACATCGCGGCGACCGCGGAGGCGATGGCTGCATTCTTCACGTTCATGGTGTTCTCCTTGGAGATGGTTTTGTCGTCCCCTGCGGCGGCGGATACGCCGCGGGGCTTGAAAAGGTCACGCGGACCATGCGTACCCTACGGTTCCATGACCCCCGAAACGCTCCAGGTGTTCATCCCGATCGTCGCCATCCTGGTGGTGTTCGGGTTTCCGGTGGCCCTGATCTTCACGCTCAAGTGGTTCAAGTTCAAAGACAAGGAGCTGCAGCTCGAGGCGGAGATGCGGAAGACCTCGGGGCAGGCGCTGGAAGCGCGGGTGCAGCGCCTCGAATCGATCATCCTGTCCCTGGACTCGGACCTGCGCGCAAGGCTGGGGTCCGCCCCGCGCCAACGGTCCGATCTGTTCGAGGCGCCTGCCACGGAGGAGAGCAGCCAGCCGGGCACGCTGCCCGAGGCGCCCAAGAAGGTCCGGTAGTGCCTAGCTTTCGGCATGATCATCCTCGTCGCAGGCGCGCTGCTCTGCGCTCTCGCCGCGGATCCCGCTCGCGGGGAGTCCTCGACCAGGAGCGCGGCCGGACAGGCGCAAAAGGGTTCCTCTTCCACGCCGGGCGACGCGAGCCGCGCGGCCGACGATTCGCAGCGCGGGTCGCGAGACTACGCAGCGGGCAAAGACGAGCGCACGGGGCCACCCGGCCCAGGCGTGGAGAGCGGTGACGCCAACAGCATGGCCGGCGGGCGTACGGATGAGGGCCCGCGCGGCGGGACCGGGATCCGGGAAGGCGGCGATCGCATCCGCAAGGACCAGCAGCGGGCGCGCGCCAATGCGCAGGCGCGAGGTCGGAACAAGAAGGGGTCGTTGGAGCGCCCGGCCGACACGCCGGCCCAGATGAACCGCAACCCGAAGCCGATGGGCTCCGGCGCGCCCTCCACGCCGGAGGGCGGTCCCAGGCCGCAAGGACCCAACTACGTCGAGGGACCGCAGCACGGCGCCGCCGGCGGGGTCGCCAGCGGGCCCGAGGAAGATCCCGGCGGCTCATCGACTCGGGGCGTCGCCGGAAAGGGCGCCGAGACCCAGCCCGACAAGAAAGAAACGGGCTCGGAACCGCCTCATCCGAAATGATGCTCCCGCTGTTTAGCCTTCGTCGAGGAGGTCGGAGAGCTTCTCCGGCTCCAGCACCACCTTGAACTCGCGCGCGCCGTGGCTGGTGAGCTGCTTCTCCCAGCCGGCCAGCCGCGCACGGTAGGCGGTCGGGTTCGCGTTGTCGTGTCCGAGGCGCTTGACGTTCATCGCCAGCACCCGCACGCCCTTCAGCTCGTCGGCCGCCATGTCCCGCTTCACGCCGCGGGGCAGGTCCTCCTCCATGTCGCTGAAGATCACCATCGTGCGGCGGCCGGCGTTGCTCTCGCGCAGGTACTCGGCGCCCAGCATCATCGCGCCGCGGATGTCGGTGTGCGCGGAGCGGAGCGGTTTGCGGCTGAAGGCGTCGAGGATGCTTGCCAGCTGCAGCTTCTGGGCGTTCGCCTTGGAGGGCCGGACGTCCAGGGTCATGCTGGCCTCGACGTTCGCCTTCTTGTAGCTCTCGCTGTCGATGCGGATCACCACCAGGGTGTCGCCCGGGGTGAGCCGCGGCAGCACGCCCTTCCGGATCACGTTGACGACGTCCGGCCGCTGGTCCGCGTACGTCCCGGAAACGTCCACCAGGGCGACGATCGCTTGCGAGTACTGCGCGCCGCTGGAGCAGGAACCCGCCAGCAGAGCGGCGGCAACGATGCAGGCGCGGTTCATGGACGCGCCCCCTGTCCGCGCACCCCGCCCGCGGCGACCGGGCTCGGCTTCGACCCGTTGCTGACCAGTCTCTCGATCTGCAGCGGAATCACGATGTAGATGTCGTACACGTGCCGCACGGCCTCGCAGAGGTACCGCATGCCGTGGCCACCGAGGCGGCAGACCATGCCGCCGCCGTGCAGCAGGCCGGTCGCCGCGCTGAGGACGATGTGGCCGCCGGTGGAGATCATCGTCTCCAGCGGCACGGCCACCATGGCGAGGATCCAGGGCAGGATGAAGCCCAGGACCGCCTGGCCGATGACCGGGATGCGCGAAGTCGCCGTCTGTGCCACCGGGTGGTCCTTCACCCCGGCCAGCGACGCCTTCAGCGCGGTGGAGGACTCGACGATCTGCTCGCGGAGGATGGCCAGCGACGCCTCGATGCAGGCCAGCATGAACAGGCCGCCCACCGCCACCACCAGGATGATGCGGCGCCGGGACTTGGGCACCAGGTCCAGCTTGGGAAAAAAGTTGGTGATGCCCAGCATCTCCATCGCGAAGACGCCGGCCGCGATCTCCATCAGCACCACCACCAGGGCGGCCACGGTGGAGACGGGCATGCCGGCGATGCGGCTGCCGGAAGGCACGAGCTCGCTCATCGGCAGCGCGATCAGGTTGAAGTTCACGAACGCGCCGCCCAACGCCACCGCCATCACCAGCAGCGAGACCACGAAGAGCTGCGTCGCGTTCCAACCCAGGGCGCGAGTCGCGTTCTTGTCGGCCGCGCGCACTTTCTCGTAGGAAGTCATGAAGCCGTCGATGCGCTTGGTGGCCTCGAGCGCGCCGGAGACGGCACGCGCGACCTCGGTGGCGATCTTCTGCATTTCCTTCCAGGCCGGCGCCATGCTGGAGAGGATCTTGTGCCGCTTGGCGGTCGCCTCGCGGAACTCCTGCAGCGCCTTCTTCTCGCCGGCCACCGCCGACTTCTGGATCTCCTCCAGCACCTTCCGGACCACGCCGTCGGTGTTGGGCGGCATCTTCGACACCGCGGCCACCGCTTCGGTCCAGCCCGGCGCGGCCGGCGCTGCCGTGGCGCACTCCTGGAAGTCGGCGTCGACCTTGGTGACCACGTCGTCCAGCTTGCGGTGCAGATCGGGGTAGCGCGCCAGCTCCTTGGCGAACGCCCCCTCGATGCGGTGGAACTCGCGGCCGATCTTGGCCTCGGTGTAGAGGAAGATCTGCGACAGGACCCAGAGCGCGAAGATCGACGCCGCAGGGTTCGTCGGCCAGAAGTAAAAGCGTTGCATCTCGGTCTCCCTTTCTTCGATGAAGCGTCAGCGGGCCAGAGCCCAATCGAGCATCCCCCGAATCGAGGGCTCGACCCAGAATTGTGCAAAGCGCACCCTGCGCCGCAGGGTGCGGACCTTCCCGATCCGGACCAGCAGGCCCGAGAGCAGCCGCCTGGCCTCGTCGCGCACGCCGTCCCGCCGGAGCAGATCGGCGAGGTCCAGCGTCCCATCGACGTGGCCCGGCTCCAGCTCCAGCACCTGGCGCAGGAGCATCACGGCAAGGGGACGCTGCCGCTTCTTGCGCAGCATCGAGCGTCCCTCCAAGAGCGCGAGGACGGCGTCCTGCCGCTTGCCGCGCTTCACCTGCTCGTTCGCGATCCGCTCCCAGTACTCGACCTGCTCGGGAAACGTCTGCGCCGCCACGGTCCAGACCGCGATCGCCTTGGGCGCGAATCCCACCTTGAGGTATCCGTCGGCCGCCTGGTCGAAGTTCTTGCGGGCCTCGTCCCAGCGCCCGACGCGAGCGAGAAGCGGCGCGAGCTTGGAGCGGATCACGTGGTCCGCCGGATCGTGCTCCAGCACTTTGAGGTAGCCGCGGACAGCCTTGCGCACGCGGCCCCTGGAGCGCGCCTTGTCCGCGGCGGCAAGCGTCTTGCCACGATCGAAGTTCCTTCGCCAGAACACGGAGAGAACCCTAGAGTTTCGCGCGTGAAGGTCGAAAGGGGCTGCGCGTGCGCGGTCCGGCGAGGATGTGCGCGGAATCCGCTACAGGAGCGGGATCTGCGCCGGTGAAGGCGCGGCAGCCACGGGTTCGGGCTCGGGCGCGGGCTCGTAGGTGGGGGCGGGCACGTCGAAAACGGCCTGTAGGGGACCGTGGTCGCTGGTGCCGAACTCCCGGAACCCGGCACAGGAGGTCGCTTTCTCCGCAAGCCCAGCGCTGGCGAGCACATAGTCGATGCGCCAGCCGATGTTGCGCTCGCGAAGGTTGCGCCAGGGCGCCCACCAGGTGAAGAGGCGGTCGTCGTCGGGGGCGAACTTGCGCTGCAGGTCCACCAGCCCGCGCGCGAGGATCTTCGCGAACAGCTCGCGCTCCAGCGGCGTGGTGCCGATCTGGTCCGTCTTGCGCAGCTTGGGATGGACGTCGCGTTCTTCGCGGGCCACGTTCAGGTCGCCGCAGAGCAGGAGGCTTCTGCCCTCTGCCTGGGCCGCGGCGGCGAACCTGTCCAGGCCCTCGAGGAAGCGGATCTTGGCGGGCAGGTCCTTGCCGCCGTTCGGAACGTACGCGGATGCGACGATGAGGTCCCCGAGCTGCGCGGTGACGATGCGCGTCTCGTGATCGAACTCCGGATGGACGAAGCGGGGCCGGCCCGGGAACGTGCTCTTGCGCAGGTGCAGGGAGACTCCCGAATAGCCCTTGTGCCCGTGCCAGAAGCACCAGTACCCGGAAAGATCGCACAGCGGGACCGGAACGTGCTCGGGCGAGGCTTTGATCTCCTGGAGGCAGACCACGTCGGGCGATTCGCGCTCGATCCACTGCAGGGCCTCGGGCGCCCGGGCGCGGATCCCGTTCACGTTCCAGGTGGCGACCTTCAGCACTGGGCCAGAACCAATCTCATAACCTGTCTCGCGAATCACCGCGCTCAGGCATAGCCGCAAAGCCGCTTTCGGCGGCAGCGGCTACTTTCTCGTAGAAAAACGAAAGGCGGAACCCCGAAGGGTCCCGCCTCCCGGCGCAGCATCCACGAGGGGGGGTTCGCGGACGCCGCGAGCCATCAGACGTTACTTCTGCTCCTCAAATTCAGCATCCACCACGTCGTCTTTCTTCTGACCGCTCGCCTGTCCGCCGGGCTGGCCAGAAGCCTCCGGACCCGCCGCGCCCGCGCCACCCGGCGCCTCGCCAGCAGCCTTGTAGGCTTGCTCCGCCATCTTGTGCGACGCCTGCATCAGCGTCTCGGTGGCGTTCTTGACCGCCTCGACGTCGGTGCCGTTCAGCGCGTCCCGGACGGCCTTCACCTTGGCCTCCAGCTCCGTCCTCGTCTCGGCGGGGATCTTGTCGCCCAGGTCCTTCAGGGACTTCTCCGTCGCGTAGGCGAGGTTGTCGGCGCGGTTGCGGACCTCGATCTCCTCGCGCCGCTGCTTGTCCTCGGCCTCGTGGGCCTGCGCTTCCTTCACCGCTTTGTCGATGTCCTCTTTCTTGAGGCCCGAGCTGGAGGTGATGGTGATCTTGTTCTCCTTGCCGGTGGCCCGGTCCTTGGCTGCGACGTGGACGATGCCGTTCGCGTCGATGTCGAAGGTCACCTCGATCTGCGGCACGCCGCGGGGAGCGGGCGGGATGCCGTCGAGGTGGAAACGGCCGAGCGTCTTGTTGTCGCGCCCCATCGGGCGCTCGCCCTGGAGCACGTGCACTTCGACGCTGGTCTGCCCGTCCGCCGCCGTGCTGAACACCTCCGACTTCTTGGTCGGGATGGTGGTGTTGCGCGGGATCAGCTGGGTGGCCACGCCGCCCAGCGTCTCGATGGAGAGCGTGAGCGGAGTGACGTCGAGGAGGAGGATGTCCTTCACCTCGCCGGTGAGGACGCCGCCCTGGACGGCAGCGCCGATCGCCACCACCTCGTCAGGGTTGACGGAGCGGTTGGGCTCCTTGGCGAAGAAGTCCTTGACGATCTGCTGCAGCTTCGGCACGCGCGTCGCGCCGCCCACCAGGATGACCTCGTCGATCTCCTTGGGGCTCTTCTTCGCGTCCGCCAGGCACTTCTTGGTCGGATCCAGCGCGCGCTGGAAGAGGTCCTCGCACATCTGCTCGAACTTCGCGCGGGTGAGCCGCTTGACCAGGTGCTTGGGCCCGGTCTGATCGGCGGTGAGGAAGGGCAGGTTGATCTCCGTCTCCATGGTGCTGGAGAGCTCGATCTTCGCCTTCTCCGCCGCCTCCTTCAGGCGCTGGAGCACCATCTTGTCCCGGGAGACGTCGATGCCGGTCTCGCCGCGGAATTCCTGGATCAGCCAGTCCATGATCTTCTGATCCATGTCGTCGCCGCCGAGGTGCGTGTCGCCGTTGGTGGCGACCACCTCGACGACGTTCTCGCCGACCTCCAGCACCGAGATGTCGAAGGTGCCGCCGCCGTAGTCGAAGACGGCGACCACTTCGTCCTTCTTCTTGTCGAGGCCGTAGGCCAGGGCGGCCGCGGTGGGCTCGTTGATGATCCGGCGAACTTCCAGGCCGGCGATGCGGCCGGCGTCCTTGGTGGCCTGGCGCTGGGCGTCGTTGAAGTAGGCGGGGACGGTGATCACCGCCTCGGTGACGGTCTCGCCCAGGTAGTTCTCGGCGGCCCGCTTCAGCTTCTGCAGGACCTTGGCGCTGATCTCGGGCGGGCTCCACTTCTTCCCCTGGATCTCGATCACCGCGTCGCCGTTGTCGCCCTTGACGACCTTGTACGGCACGCGCTTCTGCTCGCTGGTGGTCTCCTCGTACTTGCGCCCCATGAAGCGCTTGATGGAGTAGACCGTGTTCTCCGGGTTGGTGATCGCCTGGCGGCGGGCCACCTGGCCGACGAGGATCTCGCCGTCCTTGCTGAAGCCGACCACGGACGGGGTGATCCGGCTGCCCTCCTCGTTCTCGATCACCTTCGGGTCGCGGCCTTCCATGATGGCCACCACCGAGTTGGTCGTCCCCAGGTCGATTCCGATGATCTTTTTCGCCATTTCGCCTTGTCTCCCTGAATTCTTTTCGCGCCGGCAGGGTCCCTCGAGCGCAGGCCCTGAGCCGCCTCCGGCGGCCGGGGCCTAGGGTCTGCCGCGGTGCGGCGCTACAGTAAGTACCCGTCGGAGTGTGTCAAGGAGCGGAGTGCAGGCAGGCGAACGCATCGGCGGCAGATACGTCCTCGAGCAGCGACTGGGTCTCGGGGGCATGGGTGAAGTCTGGCTCGCCGAGCTCGAAGGAGCAGGCGCCTTCCGCAGGCGTGTGGTCATCAAGGTGCTCGCGCCCGAGCACCGGGGGGACCCGCGCATCGCCACCATGCTCGCCGACGAGGCCCGCGTGGTCGGTCAGCTCCACCATCCGGGGATCGTGGCCGCCCTCGACTACCTGGAGACCCAGGAGCACGGGCCGGTGTTCGTGCTCGAATTCGTGGACGGGACCTCCCTGCGGAATCTAATGAAGCTGGCGCGGCGGCAGCACGCCCCGCTGCCCGAGTCGCTGGCCGCCCACATCGGCGCGCAGGTCGCGCACGCGCTGCACGCGGCGCACACCGCCGCCGGCCGGGACGGTCAGCCGCTTCAGGTCGTGCATCGGGACGTCGCGCCGGACAACATCCTTCTGTCCCGGTCGGGCGCCGTCTACCTGGGAGACTTCGGCGTCGCGGGCGCGGTGGGAAACGTCGAGGTCCGGCGGGATGAACGTCCCCGGGGAAAGCCGGGGTACACGGCGCCCGAGCAGGCGCGGGGCGGCAGCGTCGGGCCGGCCGCCGATATCTTTTCGCTGGGCCGCGTGATCGCCTCCGCGGTGGACGTGGGCTGCGGGCCGGAGTTGCGCGCCGTGATTGAGCGCGCTACCGCCGAGAATCCCCGGAACCGGTTCGCCACCGCCTCGGAGATGGCCGCGGCGTTGCTGCACGCATGCCCGGCGCCGACCGATCCGGATCGCGCCCTTGCCGAGTGGCTGCACCGGTACGCCGGCGACGCCATGGTCTCGCGCAGGCCGGCCGCGAGCGCGGTGCCGCGGTCGGATCCGCCGCCCGCCGGGCGGCGTACGCCGGGCGCCCCTCGCCGCCTCGAACCGCACGAGCCGCTGTTCGCGGCGGTGCCTCCGCCGAAGCGGACGCGGCTGAAGATCGCCGCAGCGGCCGCCGCCATGCTCTTCCTGGCCCTGCCGCTGATCCTGATCCTGAAGGGTCCGCGGCGGACGAAATCGCTGCTGCATTCGGCGATCGCCAGCGCGACCACGCCCTCGCATGGGGATCTCCGCGTCACCTCCACCCCCTCCGGAGCGGAGGTCTATGTCGATGGAAACCCACGAGGATTCACGCCAATGCGGATCGAGCTTCCGTCCGGAAAGCACCTGGTGCGCGTCGGCTTGCCCGGCCTCGGACGCTGGCGGGCGGCCGAGGTCGACGTGAAGGACGGCGTGGAGCATCGGCTCGAAGCGAATCTCGCGGAGTAGGTGCATCTGCGACGTTCGCACGGCTTTGCCGACCCGATTGACGAATGCCCTCCAGAAATGCGGAACTTGCAGGCGTGCAATCCCTCGCTCGCCTGCTGCTTCCTCTCGTCGCCGTACACGCCTCCCTCGGGGCGGCGCGAGTGCAATCGTTGACA
>WNFS01004851.1_pt1 | contig 10557 bp, 6 predicted proteins | sample 5400141 | NCBI WGS metagenome assembly WNFS01 (sample SAMN13153358, study PRJNA577476) | soil metagenome | isolation source: 60 cm saprolite under Madrone tree | place: USA:California | collected 2016-06-14
CCGCAGGACGTGGTCGCCTTCACCGGCTCGTCGCAGACCGCTGGCAAGCTCCGGGAGCAGCTCTCCCACCGGGGCGCGCGGCTGAACGTCGAAGCGGACTCGCTCAACGCAGCCGTGCTCGGACCCGACGTGGAGCCGGGCAGCGCGACCTGGGACCTCTTCGTCCAGGAGGTGACGCGGGACGTCACGCAGAAAGCGGGACAGAAGTGCACCGCCGTGCGCCGAATCTTCGTCGCCGGAGACCATCTCGCCGCCGCCCAGGAGGCGCTGGTCGATCGCCTGGCGCAAGTGCGCGTCGGCGATCCCGCTCGCGCCGAAGTCAGCATGGGCCCGCTCAGCACGTCCGACCAGCTTCGGGACGTCCGCGCCGGCATCGCCAGGCTCGCATCGGAAGCGCAGCCGGTCTTTGGTGGCGACGGAAGCGTGAACGCGCTCGCACCCGAGGGCAAGGGATACTTCGTCGGACCGGTGCTGCTGCTCTCGCGCGACCCGGCGAACGCCAGGATCATGCACCAGGACGAGGTGTTCGGGCCCGTCGCCACGCTCGCGCCCGCGAAGTCGCCGGTCGATCTCGTGCGCCGCGGCGGAGGTGGGTTGGTCTGCTCGGTGTACAGCGACGATCGCGACTTCCTGCGCCAGTGCGTCCTCGCCATCGCGCCGTACCACGGACGCATCTACGTCGGCAGCGAGAAGGTGGCCGGCCAGACGATGGGCCCGGGCACCGTCCTGCCGCAGCTCTTGCACGGAGGCCCCGGCCACGCCGGCGGCGGCGAGGAGCTGGGCGGCTTGCGCGGGCTCCAGCTCTATTCACAGCGGGTGGCCATCCAGGCGGATCGATCGCTCCTCGACGCGATCGCGCCGGCCGTCGAGGCGCAGGAGCCCTGAGGGCAACGGCTCTCGCCCGAGCTACTGCGCGGAATGCCAGAGGTTGAAGAGCGAGCCGGCCTCGGCCGCGAAGCTCTCGTGGCGGGGGCGCCAGTCCAGGTCGTTGCGCGCCTTCTCGCTCGAGATCTGCTGATCGAGGGTCAGCGCCTCCTGGTACGGCGTCCCGTCGGGCGGCTGCGCCTGCACCTTGCCGTCCTTGCCCGCCGCGCGTGCCGCCGACTCGGCGACCTCACGCTGGGTGAGCCGCGAAGCGTCGGCCGCGTGGTAGACCGAGCCCGCCGGCGCGCGCTCGACCAATCGCACGTAGAGCTCGGCCAGGTCGTCGATGTGGACCATGGGCCAATGGTTCTCGCCTGCTCCCACGGTCTGGGCGGCACCGTGCTTCAGCGCCGTCCCGAAGAACATGGCCGGAATGCCGCCCCGGCTGCCGCCGTAGACGATGCCGGGTCGCACCACGACTGAGCGGATACCGTCCTTGGCCATGTCCAGCGCTGCCTGTTCGTGCGCGGGACGCCAGTCGACGGCGCGCGCCGGCTTGAGGGGCGCGCTCTCGTCCGCGACACCATTGGTCGGGCCCTGCACCCAGCAGCCGCTGGTATAGATGAAGGTGGCGCCGACCTGGCCGCGAAGGAGATCGCGCGCGCTGCCGATGGTCTTGCGGTCGAGCTCCGGGCCCTGTGGCGACCAATCCTGGGCGACGTTCACGAAGGCCGCCCGGCCCCAGGCGGCCCCGGCGTATCCGGCGGGATTGCCCAGGTCTCCGACGGCGAGCTTGACGCCCGCCTTCTTCAGCGGCTCTCCCTTCGCTTCCGAGCGGACGAGCGCGAGCACGTCGTGCCCCGCCTTCTTCAGGGCGAGCGCGACCGCCGAACCGATGTACCCGCTGCCGCCCGTGAGGAAGACCTTCATGCACGTCCCTCCAGAATGAAACGCCCTGTGTACGCCGGGTGCAGCGGCTCGCCAAGAGCAAACGTGACCTGCGTAGCAATCTTCGCACCGCCACCACTGGTACGCGGAGACGGGTGGGTGTAGGGAGTACATGCAATAAAACGAAGTGTCGAGAATGTTTCGGGATTGTGTCCTGACGCGCCGCGACGCCTCGCGGCCTCCCGTTTGCTACCTACCATTCCAATGGGCAACGTCGAGCGCCTCCCAGTCCGCAGAACCGAAAAGGTCGCGGTGCTCCTGAACGCGAATGCGAGGAACGTCTCCGACGGCCTCAAGCGCGAGCTCGAGAACTTCGTGCCTCCGGAGGACCTCTACTACTCGCGCTGCTTCGACGATGCGCGGACCATCGCGCGGCAGGTACTCGACAAGGGCTACCACACCATCCTGACCGGCGGCGGCGATGGCACGTTCGTCGGTTACGTGAACTGCCTGTTCGAGCAAGCGCAACAGCCGAGCGGCGCGACCCTGCGCGGCGCTTACAAGCTGCTTCCCGTCCCCGCCCATGCGGTGGACCTGCCCCGCTTCGGCGTGCTCAAGCTCGGCACGGGCAACGCCCTCGCCGACTACTCCGGCGCGAGCGGCCGGCGGCTGGGGGTGGTGGAGGACATCCTGCGCGCGCGCTCCGGCGAGGTCTCCATCGGGCGCCCGCTCCACCTGCTCTCGCACGAGGGAAAGCGCGCCCCGTTCGCCGGCCTGGGCATCGACGCTGCGGTGCTGAACGACTATGTGAGCGTCAAGGAAAGGCTCGGGCCGGGCGCGGCCGGCTACTTCTGCTCCATCGTCGGCAAGACGCTTCCCGCCTGCCTGCTCCAGCGCAGCGTTCCCTCCGTGGAAGTGGTGAACCTGGGCGGCCCCGTGCAGCAGCTCGGCCCGGACGGCAAGCAGGTGGGCAGCGACATCGAGCGCGGCGAGATCCTCTTCCGCGGCCCCTGCAAGATTGCCGCGGCGGGCACCGTGCCGAACTATGGATTCGGGTTTCAGATCTTTCCGCACGCGCTGATGGCGCCGGGGAGGTTCCAGCTCCGCCTCACTGCCATCGGCGTGCCGAAGATCCTCGCCAACCTGCGCACGCTCTGGCGCGGCGGGCCGGCTCCCGCGGGCATCTACGACTTCCACTGCGACCGGGTGCTGATCAAGTTCGATCGGGAAATGCCGCTCCAGGTCGGCGGCGACGCCGAGGGATACCGCCGCGAAGTGATCTTCGAGATGGCGGAACGGCCGCTGGAGCTGATCGACTTCCGGGCCCGCGGGTAGAACGCGGTTCAATCCTTGAGCAGCGAGTCCATGTAGCGATCGATCCGCTCGCGGAATCCGTCGCTCCCGTCCACGAACTGCACGCCCGCGCCCGGGATTTTTCCGCCCACCGCGAGCTGGCGGTGCACCACGACGCCGTTCGTGGTCACGGGAGCCGGCTCGTCCGGGAGCTGGATCTCCACCTGCACCACGGCATCCATCGGCGGCGGATCGTCGGTCTGGATGAAGATGCCGCCGCGGCTGATGTTGCTGGCGTGCTCGAGCACGAAGTCGCGCGCGGTCCGGAAGCGCACCTGGAGCGTGACCTGGTGGCGGGGAAAGCCGCGATGGTTGGCGCTGTCGCTCTGGTCGCGATCGGAGAGGAGGTGCGAGATCCGCATGCGCGCCTGGGGATCGACCACGATGAAGTCCGCCCAGAATCCGGCATCGCCCGTGGCGCCGGCTTTTGCTTTCGCGACCCGCCCGATCGCCACCTCCGGAACCGAAGTGTTGGGCAGGTACAACGCCATCGAAACGCGCGCGCCTACTTGTGGCGGAGCGAGCGAGCGCACGGCGATGCCGAGGGGGCTCAGCTCCCGCGAGGTGCTCTGGACGGCGACCCCCTCCGACACGTACCGCACGGGGAAGACGAAGTTCGCAGACGGCATGCTGGATCAGACCTTCAAACCTCGTGCCGCAAATCGGGCCAGTGCTTCCTGCCTGTTACAGGGAAGCTGCGCGAATTCCAAGGGCCAGATCGCCGGCCCCGAGCCAGGAAGCTGGCCCCTCAGAGGACGTTGGACGCGAGCTCGGCAAGCGCGGAACGCTCACCTTTCGTCAGGGTGATGTGTCCGGCCAGGCGCTCGTGCTTGAACTTGTTGACCACGTGGACGAGGCCGTTGCTCGTCGAATCCACGTAGGGGTTGTCGATCTGATACGGGTCGCCGGTGAGCACGATCTTGGTGTTGTCGCCCACCCGCGTGATGATCGTCTTCACCTCGTGCGGGGTGAGGTTCTGCGCTTCGTCGACCACGATGTACTGGTTGGGGATGCTGCGCCCGCGGATGTACGTGAGCGGCTCGATCGCCACCAGGCCGAGGTCGATCAGCTCCCGGTAGCTGCGCCCTGCCTTCTTGTCCGCGCGCGACAACCCCATCAGGAACTCGACGTTGTCGTAGATCGGCTGCATCCACGGATTCAGCTTCTCTTCCACGGTCCCGGGAAGGAACCCGATGTCCTTGCCGAGCGGAAACACGGGCCGGCTCACCAGCATCTTCTGGTAGACCTGCTCCTCCATCGTCTTCTGCAGGCCGGCCGCGATGGCGAGGAGCGTCTTGCCGGTGCCGGCCTTGCCCACGATGGTGACCAGCTTGATCTCGTCGTTGAGCAGCAGATCGAGCGCGAAGCTTTGCTCCTTGTTTCTCGGCCGCAGCCCCCAGGCCCCTTCCTTGAGCGACTTGAGCAGCGGGACGAACCGGCCCTTCTGCGCGTTGTACTTGCTCAAGGCGGTGTGGTTGGGAGCGTTCCTGTCCTTGAGCAGCGCAAACTCGTTGGGGTAGACGCCGTTGATGCCGTCCGGAGGGGGAAGCTCGCCGCGCGCGTAGAAATCGTCGATGTCGCCCTTGCCCACCTCCAGCTCGCGCACCCCCATGTACACCTCGGGGTTCTCGATCTTGTCGTTCTCGTAGTCCTCGGTCACCAGCCCCAGCGCGTCGGCGCGGATGCGCAGGTTGATGTCCTTCGTCACGAACACGCAGCGCAGATTGGGCTCGCGCTCCTTCACGTCCATGGCGAGCGCGAGGATGCGATTGTCCGCGATGTGCTGGTTCATCAGCTCGCGCGGCAGCTCGCGCTGGGTGAAGAGAACGCGGAGCGTGCCCCCGCTCTCCAGCGGGACGCCCTCGGTCAGGCTGCCGTTCTCTTCCCGGAAGGCGTCCAGATCGCGCGAAACCTGGCGCGCGTTGCGGCCCAGCTCGGACAAGTCCCGCTTGAACTTGTCGATCTCCTCGACGACGTAGATGGGGATGATGACGTTGTTGTCTTTGAACTGGAAGAGAGCGCGCGGGTCGTGGAGCAGGACGTTGGTGTCGAGGACGTAGTTCTTTCTCAACCTGGGCTCCCGGGAAGGAGGGAGCGTAGATCGCCACGAACCCCGGGGGAAGCGGGATTTGCGGCGACGACGCGGTTTCTTCCGCCTTGTTTGGCGCGATACAGCGCCTTGTCGGCCGCCTCGAGAACCGCCTCGGCGTCGCCCGGACAGGGCGAGGTGGCGAGGCCGATGCTGACCGTCACCTGGACGGCACCCTGCTCCGTCGGGTGCGAGGTCGCCCCGACCGCCTTGCGGATGCGCTCCGCGATCGCGTGCGCGCCGGCAGCGTCGGTCTCGGGGAGGATCAGCGCCATCTCCTCTCCGCCGTAGCGGGCCACGATGTCCGTTTCGCGCGCCTGCTTCTGCGCGACCGCGGCGATCCCCTTCAGCACCGCGTCGCCCGCGGGATGGCCAAAGGTGTCGTTCACCTTCTTGAAGTGGTCCACGTCCAGGAGCAAGAGCGAGAGCGGGCGGTTGTAGCGCTGGGCCTCCCGAAGACGGCCCTGGAGCTGCGCGTTGAACGTGCGCCGGTTGAGGAGCCCGGTCAGGCCGTCGGTCGTGGCCAGGCGCTCCGCCTGCTCGTAGAGGCGCGTGCGCAGCAACGCCTCCGCGGCCTGGAGCGCGAGCATCGCCAGCTCCTTCTGCGCGGGCTCGGGCAGTGCCCCCGCGTCGCGCGAACCGCAGACCAGCGTGCCGACCACGCTGTCGCCGGCCTTGAGGGGGAAGATCTTGAGAGCGGCCAGCCCGCGCACGACCGTGCCGCCGTCGAAGATCTGGACCCGGTCCATCGCTGCGAGCGGCCGCCCGGGCAGCGGCGCTCCCAGCTTGACCACGTTGCTCACCAGGCCGGCGTTCTCGGAGAACGAGAGCTCGCGAAGCGCGGAGGTCGACTCCCCCTCCACCGCGGCGACCCGGTGCCGGCCGTGCTCGAACAGGGTGACCGCGCAGAGGTCCAGTGCCCCGCACATCTGCCGGGCCTGCGCCACCGCCGTCTCGGCGGCCTGCTGCGGAGTGGTGCTCTTGTTCAGCTCCTCGAGGGCGCGGAAGAAGCGGGCCTTCTCCTCCTTTTCCTTGCGGACCGCGCCGAGCAGCCGCTCCGCCTCCACCGCCCGGGTCACCTCGTTGGCCAGCGCCTCGAGGACGCGCTGCTCCTCCGGGGTGAACGGCGTGGCCCGATCCGCCGCCAGCGCCCCGATCAGTCTGCCCCCGCGCTCCTGGAGGGGCACGCCGCAGAAGCACGGAACCGGCGCCCGATCCTCGTAGTAGGTGAGCTGCGCGGCGCCGTCCTCCAGCCGGACCGCGCTCGGGGTGGAGAGCACCGCTCCCAGCGCCCCTTCGCGCGATGACAATGGTCCCCGGAACAGCCGGTCGCTCTTCGAGGCGCACTCCCGCAGACGCACGCTCTCCCCGTCCGGCGAGAGGAGGAAGACGGCGATGGTGTGCGGGCAGAGCGCGGCGTCCGCGATCGCCAGCGCGCTGCGCAGCACGTCCTCCACCTCGGCCACGCCCGCGAGGAGGTGGCGCTCGGCCGCGTCCGGAGGATCGGAGGAGACCGCGATCAGGCGCAGCTCGCGGGCCCGCACCTCCGCGTCGGCGACGCGCTTGCGGACCGCGACCCTCTCCGCTCGCCGGGCCGCGGCGAGCCGCGCCCCGAGCAGCGCATGGTAGAGCGCGGCGAAGAGCGCGGCGAAGGAGGCGTGCGCCAGGAGCTGCGGCACCTCGGGCGTGAGGGCCGCATCGAGGGCGAGCAGCGCTCCGAGCAGAGGGAGCGCGAGCTTGAGCGGCAGCGCCAGCACGTAGCCGGCCGCGAGGAGGTACATGAGCGGCTGCAGCGGCGGCGCGATCTGCGCCAGCGCCAGGACCGAGACGGCGCAGAGCAGTCCGTCCTCCAGCGCGTGCCAGGTCTTGCGCTGCCGGGCCAGTCCCCAGCGCGCGACCGCGCCGATCCCCGTCGCGACCAACAATGACCAGGGGACGGGGTGGGGCGTGGCAAACGCACCGCGGAGCAGGAGCGCGCACAGCCCGGCGAGCGCGGCGGGGAGCGCCGCGAGGGCCGCCCACCTGCGCGCTGTGCCGGTCCGCGGCGGCATCGGTCACTCGAACTTGAAGAGCACTTCGTCCTGCCGGACGAACCCGAGCTGCTCCCGGGCCGTCCTCTCCAGGGCCGAGGGCTGGATCGGCGGCGACAGCTCGCGCACCGTCTTGACCAGGCGCGCGTTCTGGTCCCGCAGCTCCCGGTTCTTCTGCTCCTGCCGGTCGATGTCCGCGCGCAACCGCTCCAGGCGCCGCAACCCCTTGGGATCGGCCAGCGACATCGCGCCCAGGCAGAGCGAGGCGGCGAACGCGCCGAAGACCAGCTTCCTCCGCGGTGAGAGCTTCTCCAGCACGTTCCGACGACGCTACACCGGGGCGGGGACCGGGCAAGAAAACGTCAGCGCGACTGGAAGCCCTGCTCCAGCTCCTCCATCAGGAGCTCGTAGACGCGCCCGGAAACCTGCTCCAGGAGCTCCTCGCCGTCCGGGAGCGTGTCCTTGCTGCCAGTCTCGTCCCCGCGGCTGCGGGTACGCTTCGCGGTGTGGATGCCTGAGGAAGCGCCCATCCCCTCCCCGTCCGCGGCGAGCCGGAAACCAGGCTCCGGCCGGCGCAGGTTCAGGGTCTCCATCGACGGCGATGGCCCGTAGCTGTGCTCGGAATGGAGCGCCTCACCCTCGGCGGTGCGGACGTCGAGGTTCGCGCGCCCTTTCTGCAGGACGTGCGTCAGCTCGTGCGCGATCAGCTTCTGGCCCTCGACGGTCGCGGGATTGAAGCGGCCCGCCGCGAAGAAGATGTGGTCCTTGACCGTGACGGCCTCGGCGTTGAACCGCCGCGTCACCTCCGCGGCGCCCGGTCCGGTGTGGATCCGCACGCCCGAGAAGTCGCCGCCGAGGAACGATCCCATTCTCGAGAGCGTGCTCACGTCGAGCCTGCGCGGTTCGTCGAATACCGACCCCAGCGGCACGCGGTCGGGGGAGAGCTTCCCGTCGATGCCGTCCCCGTTCCTGGAGGCCCTGAAGATGTTGACCAGCGCGCCGGGCCGGCCCTGCGCCGCCTGGTCGAAGATGCCGGCCGCGGCGTGGGCGCCCTGCTCGACCGCGCCGGTCACTCTCTTGCCCTTCCCCATCCACTGGTCGGCGGTCTTCAGGCCGCCGTGGACGAGCTTCGCCTCCTCGTCCACCCCAAAGGCGGCGGCTCCCATCTGCCCAGCGTAGCCGGCGAGCTGGTGCAGCCCCATCCTCTCCAGAAAACCTTCCGACTTGCCGGCAAAGCCCTGGACCCGCTCCGCCGCGCCCTCGATCTGCGACAGCCCGTGCATGCCCAGCTCGGCGAAGTCCATCCCTTTGCCGAGCAAGCGGGAACCCTTCTTCGCCCAGCCGCCGATCCGGTCGGCGAACCCTTCCAACCGATCGAAGAGTCTGGCGAAGAAGCCGCCGCGCTGCTTTCGGCGCCGGCGCTGCCGGCGTCGAGTCGGTTCTCCAGGCTCGGAGCCCTTCCCCTGCCCATGGCCCCCACCGGCGCGCACGACGATGGCCGCCTCGGCCGGGATGAAGGCGCCGAACACCTCCGAGAACGACTTCACGGCCTCGCCGGAGCCGATCCAGGTGTCCATCGCCGCCGGATCGACGTCCTGCAGGTCGAGCTCGTCCAGGTCGAGGCGCGCGCCCCCGCGGTCCACGTGGATGCGCGCGTCCCCTCCGGCAAACATGTCGTCGAGCAGATCCGAGAAGGGATCGTGTTGTTCTCGACCGCGATCGCCGGAGATCGCCGTTGTCAGTCCACCGTCGGTCTCCATACGCGGCGGCGCATCCCGATCTGCCGCATCTGGCTGCGCCCTGGTACCTGGCAATCGATTGACGGACTCGAGGACAAGGACGTCCTCGGCGGTGCGGTCCCAGCCCTGGTGCGGCGCTTCCCGGAGCTCATGGACAGCGTCCTTCCCGATCTCCTTCGCGTAGTGCCCCGCCGCGAGCTCGAGCACCCGCTGGAAGACCTCCTCTCCTCTGTCGAGGAACTTCTTCCCCTTCCCCGCCAGATCGAGCACCTCGTGCAGCTTGCCCTGGCCCCTTCCTGCGCCATCGCCGAGCTGCTGCGCGAGCTGGCCCAGCGGGGAATCCTCGCCGAGCATCTCGCTCACTTGCTCGGCGACTCCCGCCACCTTCGCGACCTTTGGCCGGGCCGCCTTCTCCGCCGCTGCCAGCCTCTGCAGCACCTCATCGATCAGCTTGTCCTGCGACCCGCCGCCGGTGAGGAACTCATGGGCCGCCTTGTCCTTCCGGTACTTCGCCTTGAGCGCTTGCAGCGCGGACTTCGCCTTCCGCGCCTCGATCAGGGCCTTGCCCACCTGCCCGATCGCATCCGGATCGTGGAGCGCCCCCGCGAAGCTCTGCACCTTGGTGCGCACGGCGTAGATCGCCCGGGTGTTCTCGAAGATGTCCCGATGGGTGCTCTTCTGGATCCCGAATCCGGACTCCTGCTCGAACCTTTCCTCGACGCCTGGGATCTTTTCGAGAAGATCGTGCGTCGCGCCGACCTTCTGGTTGAACTTCTGGGCGGCGTCGATCCCGATCTCGAGATGGTCGTGAATCTGGTCCGCTCGATCGGCGGCGTGGATGAGGGACTGGCCGAGGTCGCTGTCCTCGCCGAAGATGCCGGCGCCCTGCCGCGCCAGCTCGATGGCCTTCTCCAGACCGGACTGCACCCTGCCGGCTCCCGCCAGCCCTTGTTCGACGACGTCGTGCACCTTGCCGAGCTTGTCGTGGGCGCCCTGCGCGACGCGCCGTCCCTTCGTCATCAGCTCCCGGCCGCGTTCGATCGCCTTCTCCAGGCCAAATGCCTCCGTCCGCGGGCGCTGGCGGCCGAGAAGCTGCTCTTCGCCGCGGACCCGCCGCGTGCGCATACCGGTGGCTTCCGCCAGCTGCAGCTCAGGGTGCTTGCGGCGATGGTCCTCGAGCTCGAGCTGGGCCAGGTGCTCGAGCGCGCCGTGCACCTGCTCGCCGGCGCTCACCGCCCTGTCGAGGGCGTGTTGCGCCCTGGCCGCCTTCCCGCTCACCCAGATGCCGCTCTGCACTCCCTTGCTGCCGGCGCGCTCGAGCAGCGATCCGCCGGAGGCGAGCGCGGTGATCCCACCTTGCAGCGCGCCCACTCCGAGCTTCGCCAGCGGACCGACCTTGAGGAATGGAATCGCCCCCGTGATGGCGCCACCGGCGGCTGAGGCGAGGACCGCCTTCCAGTCCTTGCCGTCGCTGATCGCTTGCAGGGCGCCGATCTGGCCCCAGGTCGACTGCGCGCCGAAATTCGCCGCATCCTTCAGCGTGCGCCCGGTCTGCCTGACCGCTTGCCCAGCGCCACCCGCCACGTCCAGAACG
>WNFS01018399.1_pt1 | contig 10553 bp, 12 predicted proteins | sample 5400141 | NCBI WGS metagenome assembly WNFS01 (sample SAMN13153358, study PRJNA577476) | soil metagenome | isolation source: 60 cm saprolite under Madrone tree | place: USA:California | collected 2016-06-14
GTGGTGGGGAATAGGCTGGCATTGATACATGAGGGGTGCCTAGGCCTTGTATTCTTGGTGAGGGGTACAGAGTTCTGATGTGTGGAGGTACTGGTAGTGGTTCAGGGGAGCTTGGTCCTCTTGCAATGAGGAGTTGGGCAGTCTCCATGATTGGCGCATGTTGTCTGAACTGTTGGAGAACGTGTTTGAGGGGCCAATGGAGAATTGCCACAAATTGGGCGACCATTGCTGCGTGCATGCTGGCCATCTGCCAATTTTCACAAGTTCTGGCATTGCCAACAGGCATAGGTTGGGATCGTCTAGCTAGCTGTGGGGTTGGTGTTTGTTCAGAGTATTGAAGGGATGGCCAAGGATAGTCAGCCTGTAGCTGTTCAAATAAGGTGGGAGAGTCTGAGTGAGAAGAGGTCTGGGAGGAGCTTTGAGACATTGTTGGGTAGTTCAGAGGATTGTTGGAAGGAGAGCGATAAGGACAATTGGCTTGACGAAGGGGTCTTTTATACATTTGTTCATCCAGCCATAGCAGAGTTTGAGAGATATTCCTGCAGGATTTCTGGAGCGTGTAAGTCCTCATGGTTCACCCATGAGTTGTCAGATGATGGGTAGCCCTTCCAGTGTACAAGATATTGTTTCTTTTGGTTTCTTCCAAATCTTCTATCTGATGTGATGAATTTGATCTCGTACTCCTCTTCACCTTGATCGATCACAGGAGGGGGTCGTGTATAAGGTGTGCCATATTGCTCCATCTCCTTATATGGCATGAGAAGGTCGACATGGAAGATGTTATGTACTTTCATCAATGGAGGGAGTTCTAGTTTGTAAGCCACAGGTCTGATTCACTCAATGATTGTGAAGGGTCTGTATCTTCGTGGGAGAAGTTTGTGGGCTCCAATGACATGGAGGTTCTTCCCTTCTAGCCAGACTTTGTCACCTGTCTTCATTTCCATCATTCTTCTGTTGTCTCTGTGTGACTGTTGTGCTTCTAGGCTCCTTTGGACCTCTTGCCTGGCTTCTTCTAGTTCCTTCAGTCTGATGTCTGTGGCTGGAGTATTCCCATCGATCAATAGTATGTTGACCTGGGGTCTAGTTCCGGTTAGGAGTTCATGTGGTGAATGATGTGTCGTGTCATTCTTCTAGGAGTTATGGGCAAATTCAGCAATTGGAAGTAGTTTGGCCCAGTTGTTCTGTTGTCCAATGGTCCAAGGTCTGAGGTATTATTCTATCCAAGTGTTCATTCGTTCCGTTTGTCCATCTGTTCTGGGGTGGAATGCAGTTGACAAGTTTTGTTGGATCCCTAGTGCTTTGCAAATGGCTTTTGAGAAGTTTGATGTGAAGTGAGGGTCGCAATCAGATATGATGCGTTTAGGGACCCTGAACCATGGGACTAGATGTTTGAGGTATTCTTGGGTGATGCCAGGACCATCGATTGTTTTGTGACATGGGATGAATTTGGCTGCTTTGAAGCAGCCCTGGTCAACGATTGTGAGTATACTGTCAAAACTGTCTGATCTAGGCAGATCTGTGATGAGGTCCATTGACACGTATTGGAAGGGGCCTTCTCCTGCAGGTATGTCAAAATGTTGTAGGGGTGCTTTTTTCTGTGGGAGGTTTGTCTTGGATTCTTGGCATTTAGTGCAGCCCTTGGCATATTGTTTCATGAAGTCTTGTAGTCTGGGTCCTTCATAGTGATGTCTGACTAACTCCCAGGTATTTGCTATCCCAGGGTGTCCTCCTGCAGGAGTATCATGGATTTGTCGTAGGATGTTCCTTCTGAGGTTTTTGTTGTCTTCGAGGAAGATTTTTCAAAGAAATAAGGTATTGGGGAGGAGTATTTGTGGAGAGTCAGAATCCACCCCCTTGTTAAGGTCTTTGCGATGGGATAGGAGGTCTGCAATTGTGTTCATAGTTCTGGGGATGTGTTTGATGTGGTAGTCGAAATCTTGGAGGAATTCCATCCAGCAGGCTTGATGGCCTGTGATTTTCTGTGGTTCTTTGAAGTATTGTAGGTTTTGTGATCCATACAGACACGTACGGGATGTTGTGCTCCTAGGAAGTACTGTCGTCTGCATTTAAAGCCAAAGATCATGCCTGCTAGTTCTTTGTTGTGAGCGTTGTAGTTCTTTTTGGTGGGGAGGAGGCTTCGGGAGTTGAATGATATTGGGTGAATGCCATCATCAAATTCTTGCATGATAACTGCTCCTAAGGCATATTCTGAGGCATCTGTTTCCAGGATGAATTGGCAAGTCCAATCTGGGGTGCATAGTACCAGGTATGAAGCACATATTTGCTTTAGTTTCTGGAAGGCTTGTTCTTCAGTGTCCATCCAGCCCCAGTTCTGATTTTTCTTTGTGAGGTCATTTAATGGTTGTGTGACATTTGAGAAATGGGGAATGAAGGTGCAGTAAAAGTTGCAGAAGCCTAGGAAGCTTCTGACATCTTTTACTGTTGTGGGTGTCAGCCAGTGGGCAATTCCTTCAACTTTTATTGGGTCCATCTTAACTGATCCTTGGCCTATGATGACCCCTAGGTATTCAACCTCTTTTTGGTGGAATTTACATTTCTCTGGCTTTAGGAAGAGGTCGTGCTTTTGAAGTTTGCTCAGGAAATGGTGAACTTTGGTTGCATGTTCTTCTTTGTTGTCTTCAGTGGCTATGATGGCATCATCCATGTAGATCCTGAGCCAACCCTGTGTGATTTCTTCTTGGAAGATGTCGTCCATCATGGACTGGAAGGTGGCTGGCGAGTTTGTTAGTCCAAAGAACATAACTGTTGGTTTGAATAGACCCTCACTGGTTTTGAAGGCAGCCTTCCACTCATCTCCTTCTTTAATACATATGTTGTTGTATCCCCAGTAAACATCAAATTTGGAGAAGAGCCACTTTCCAGCTAGATCATGAATTAATTCAGTGATTAGTGGGAGGGGGTATTTATTTGGGATCGTCCATTTGTTCAATCATCTATAGTCTTGGACTGGTCTGAATTTTCCATCCTTCTTGCGAATTAGGAAGAATCTGCTTGCGTAAGGGGAGTTGGATCTGCAAATGTGATTGAGTCTCAGGTTCATTGCCAGGAACTTTTTCTGTTCCTCTTTTTCTTTAGGAGACAGTGGATACACTCTACAGTTGATAGATGTAGGGGCTTCCAGTACTAGGTCTATAGCATGGTCATAGCGTTGTCAGTCAGGGAATCATTCTGAGGCAACTTTGGAGAAGACTTTCTCTAGATCATGGTATTGTTTAGGCACCAGTTCATCCCAGCTGCTCTTCCTTTTCTCAGTGGCCACTTCTGCTAATTGTTGTGCTACTGTGGTCTTCCCTAGGAGGGTTTTGATCCAGGAGCTGTCTTCGATCATCCCTCTCAGCTCTACCATCCTGTCTATAGTTCCCTTTGCCCAGTTAATAGGGTCATTCAAAGTTGCCACTTATTGGTTTGCTTATTCATTTTTAGGCATTTTACTGCCAAGTTAGCAATAAGTGAGTATGATAGATGACATTTATTTGTCATTTATTATGCTTACTTAATACTCACTTATTGCTGATTTGACAGTAAAGTGGATAAGCAAAAAAATAAGTGGCAACTTTGAACAACCCTAATGTTAGGGTTGGTTCCTTTAAAAAAGGGGTATCCCAGGATAATGTTGTCTTCTCTGATGTCAGCAATTAGGAACTTGTGACAGGCTTCCCTTCCTTGGTGTTTAACCTTAAAAGTTGTCGTGTGTGTAACTGCTCCTGCTTTGTTCAGAGTTCTATCAACATTTTTGACTTTCCTTGGTTTTGTGAGGTGGTTCCTTTTTAGTTTGATTTCTTTTATCAGCCTTGGATGGATGAACAATTTGGTGGCCCCACTGTCAAGTAGTGCTTTCTTTGTAGCTCATTCCTTCTGAGTATATAGCAAAATGGAAACTTTGATTGCTTTGTTTCATGCCACATATACTGAGTAGGTACTACATGCCCGAACAAGAGCTACATTGCTCAGGCATCTTGAAAACCTGTTCCTTCCTCTTCAAATCCCTGCATTGCCATGATCAGTTTGTCTCTTTCCTTGTCTGTCAATTTACTGATCTGGGAGGCAATGCTCAAGGTCATTGTTTCTTCAGTAGGGGTTTCTGAGATAACACTTGCAGTTTCAGAGGCATTGGGAGTTCTGGTGGTGTGAGCACAAGCTTTCTTGCTAGGACAGTTCCTAGCAATGTGGCCTTGTTTATTGCATTCGAAGCAGCGACCTTCCTTTCTATATTTTTCCTTGTCTGCTTCAGTGATAGCTTTCTGAGCAGTAGCACTAGTATCCATAGCATTTGGATTGCATGGAGGGAGTTGCTGTACTGGGGAGTGTCCAGGGTTCTGGGGCCTCTGGTTCTGTTGTTGTCCCCCACTGTGTCACCAGAAAAATGGGTTGCAAGTCGTATTTTGTATTGCTGGTGGTGGTCTGGTGGTAGAAGACCCATCCTTAGATCTTTTAAGGCCTTGAATTAGGATGTAGTTCCTTTGTTGTGCTTGTGCCGCTTTTGCCCATTGTTCGAAGCTCTTTGGTTGTTCAAGCTTGATGCAGGATTCTATGAGGCTGAAGGGCATTCCTTTGGAGAAGAGTTGAATCACTGTGGGATCATTAACATCAATTCCGGCATGCTGAGCCAGGAACTTGAAGTCTGCAATGTATTGATCAACATTTCCTCCAGACATTTTGAGTTTTCTCAGATCGTTGTGGGCTTTCTCGTGTACCATGTAGTCAATAAATGAATGTCTGAAGTCTTGCTCCAGAGTGTCCCACACCATCATACCATGCGATAGTATGTGGGGGTTGGCCTCAACCTTGTCAAGCCAGGGATATTGTCACTCACACCATCCTTCAACTTTGGATCCTTCAAATAGTGCCAAGAAGTAGCAACACTTGGCAATAGGGTCTTTGGCAATATTGGCTTTTTGGTTCATTAGCATGAACCTTTTGAATTGGGTCAAGAACTGAATGGTTCGGGCTCTGTTGCCGTCGAATGCCTTAGGGGGGTTTCCTTCAAGATGCCTATGTTTAATGTCTTGGAAGGTCTCAGAGGATCTGATTGGCATCAGTTCATCTTCTTCTGGTTCCAAAGGGGTTTCTTTCTTTGGTTCTAAGATGTCTAGCACTGATACTCTGAGTCGCCACTATATGCATAACAACAACAACTAGAGTCCACTTGAGTTTGGAGGTCACTGTACCGTCTGATCTGCTGCGACGCACTGCCTACCGTGCACACCTGCGCAGGTTCCGATACTCGACGGGCGGGGTCGCACTGGACTGCTACGCACTATGTCAGAATTGCTGATGCCGCGGATGTGTGCGGCGTTGTCGGGAGTGGAAATGAGAGGCTACACTGAGCCGGAGAGAGCGATGTCGCTGCCTACCATGCACGCTTGCGCAGGTTCCGATACTTGGTCGGAGCGGCCACACTGGGCCGCTATATACTGTGGAGGAGTTGCTAAGGCCGCGGACGCATGCGGCACTGTTGGAATGAGTGGGAGAGCTACACTGAGCTCTCAAGACTGAGGGGGAAAGGGGGAACTTTGTCCATTCTTTTCTATGGTGGTAACTACACAAACTATATACTATAAGTGTGTGGGAAAGGGTTGGACAGACACCGCAACTAAGCACTTCACTGAGTGCTGACTAAGCACTGCAAGAGCGCCCAAGAGCGCAGAGGATTTGTGTGTGGCTTGTGCTCCTGCTCTGCTCTGATTGTTTCTGCTGATCGGGGATGGTTGGCCGATGTCGGAGTGTCCGCTCTGCTCTGATGACTGTGCAGGCTGCTGCTCCGGTGCGCTCCGAGCCTCCAACATGCATAGCCACATGGCTAGCGCATCAGTGCTCTTCCCACCAGAGCAAGTTTAGTTGTATCACCTTGATTTTCTTTTATCAAGGCTAGGAGGTTGTCCTTTTCAATCCCTTGTAAGGCCCAGAGATCAATTTCAGGTAGGGGATTGTGGGCGAACACCATTTCATGGCATGTCACTCTGGTGGCTTCGAATATGTTTTGTCTTTTCTGGATTTCAAACCAGACTCTGGCAAAGTTCTCAACAGGAACTACTTTTCCTTCATAGTGAAGCCAGTATCCTGTCCAAGAGACAGGGGTTGTCATTCCTTCGAAGATTTGTCCATTAATATAGTGCCACATGTCCCCTCAGTAACCAACAGGGACAGTGTCCTTTACTTGTGGTTCAATGGTGAATGGACATCTAACTGTGGATAGTTCAGAGGGGAGAGGGAAGTCTGTGTTGAGCCCATGTAACCTCCAGTCCCTTCCTTTGAATGAGGCGACTGATGCTGCTCTGCTGGGGGCATGTCCTTTTCCTTTCAAGGTCTCTGCTGCCATATTCATTCTGTATTTTCAGAAGCTTGATCTAATGTTACTGGACAGGTGGCGGTGTATTGCATTTCAGTGACAAGACAATTCATTTGAGTTTTGGGGATCTCAGAGATGGGATATCTCAAGAGATTCAGCTAAGACTTGCACGCATCTTAGGTCAGCAATAAGAGGACAAGGGCCAATGACACCTGTTACGAACTCTTTTCTCTTTCTTTACTGTACGATAAGGCATAACCAGCTCCCAAGAGGCCTAGCTTGTACGGCCTGTACTGGGGTAAGTTCCAGAACTGGCTCTGTTATTACTATGACGCGTGCACTCCACTATGTACTCCACTATGACCTGTTCCGCCCCACTATGACTCATTGTGCTCCACCATGACGCACCCCACTCTGTCATAGCATGACTCGAGGCTGGCTACCATACCATGACGTCACGACTTACTTGTAGGATATAAGGCAAGCCTCTGCAAGGATATGTCTTCAGAGTGTTCTTGGTTCACAGTTCCGCAATAGCAGCCCTTCCTCTCATCTCTATCATCTGCCTCTATCTAAGGATCAGTCCCTTAGACAACGCATCACGCAACTAAGGAAGCCCTCCTAAGTTGCCGAACACCTCTCACCAGACCAATGCCAAGTTCATACAACTTGGCGTCATCCCCAAGGATCGCTCAAGCGCCTCCAAGTGACTTGTCATCAGACGACCCTGCAGAGTCGTAACACAAGAACACACTCTCTAAACCGAAACTAGAGAAAACATGATGACCCCCATCGAAGTAACCAGGAGCAAGCTCCCCGGCGACATGGCACATATGATGCCTGCGCAGAACATGGACCCCAAAGAATATCGACAGGTCCAGAGATGAAAGAAAGACAACGTCCCCCACAACCTGATAGGAAATGCAGTGTGGTACGAAGACGATAGACAGCCAGAACCAGGATACATCATCTGGAGAGCAGACAAAAATAACAAACAAGTCATCGCTCACATCGAATACATCGAAACAGAGGATGCCTGGTTCGGCCTCCACTATGTAAAAGGAATCCCCTATGCAACCATAGGATCTAAGATCCTCGAAGGGAAGTACGGGTTAAAGAGGAAAGGGGGCAAGGCCCCCAACCTCTACCTTTGGAGGAACGACCCAGAACCCCTATCGGAGGAAGAAACCCTGTCGGAAATACCAACGATGCTTCAGACAGCAGAAGCCTCCCCAGTGCCGGAAGAACTAGAGACCGTAATCCAGGGAATGGCCGCCATACCCGTCCAGAACCAACCTATGGACGACAAAGAACCCCTGCAGTACCTCCTGGCACTACCCATCCCCATTCCAGCACCAATCCAAATAAACATGGCTGAAGCTCAGAAAGCGCCGGAAGAAGACGAAGAAACCAGGGCCGCCAAGGGCAGCCTAAAGGGAAGGTCATGATGCCCTGGCCCAAAGCATGGGTAAAAAGGAGCACCACCATCGCCACCGCTGAACAAATCCCGGAAGAATATCGCTGACACTCCAAGGTATTCGACAAGAAGGAAGCCGATAGGTTCCCTCCCAAAAGGGAGGAGGACCACGCAATTAACCTAAAAGAAGATGCCCTGACAAACCTGGACTGCAAGATATACCCGCTATCTCATGACCAAGATGCCAAGCTGACCGAGTTCTTGGCAGAACACCTCCACAAGGGATACATCCGGGAATCCAAATCACCATATGCCGCACCCTTCTTCTTCATAAAGAAGAAGGATGGGAAACTCCGACCCGTCCAAGACTACCGAAAACTGAATGAACAAACAATCCATGACAACTACCCACTCCCCCTAATCAAAACGATCTTGGAACAGCTCCAGGGACGATCCCTTTTTACCAAATTCAACATACGGTGGGGGTACAACAACATCCGAATCAAGGAAGGCGACGAATGGAAAGCCGCGTTCAAAACCCCAAAAGGGTTATTTGAACCACAAGTAATGTTTTTTGGCCTAACCAACTCCCCTGCCACCTTCCAACAAACTATGAACCACATGTTCAGAGAAATGAAGATGCAGTACCCTAATGAATTGTTTGTCTATATGGACGATATCCTTGTCACCACCAACGACAATTTAATGTGACACTGACAAATCATCCACCAAGTACTAGACAAACTAGAGGAAGAATCCTACTTCCTCCAACCCACCAAATGTGAATTCAAAAAAGAAAAGATTGATTACCTAGGGGTTGTCATCAGTTGGGAACAGATCCACATCGACCCTATCAAAGTCAAAGGCCTGAAAAACTGGCCACGAAAACTCGGAACCTTGAAACAAGTACGATTGACACTGGGAATACTCAGATACCAGAGACCATTTATCCCAGGCTTTGCCCACATCGCCCGACCACTTACCAACCTCCTGAAAAAAGGGACCAACTTCATATGGACAGATATGCACACCCAAGCTGTCGACAAACTGATCGACATCACCCTTAATGACCCCGTCCTCTACCGACCCAACCCCCTCAAACAATTCATCCTGGAGGTTGACGCCTCGGCATTCGCCACCAGGGCAATCCTATATCAGGAACATGAAGGAACAAGATGGAAGAGACCCGTGGGATACCACTCCCAAACATTCAACCCAGCCGAACGAAACTATGATATCTATGACCGAGAATTCCTGGCCATCATCTGAGGCCTCAAAAACTGGAGACACCTACTCGTCGGAAGCCCTCACCCAGTTGTTGTCCTCACGGACCACAACAACCTCCAATATTGGTGTCACCCGCAACAAATCAACAGACGCATTGCCTGTTACCTCCTACACCTAGTGGACTATGACATCCAGCTAAAACACCAACCAGGAGTAACAAACAAAGCTGACCACCTCTCCCAACGACCAGACTACGACCAAGGGACCAATGACAACCAGGAAATCACGGCCCTCCCAGACCGACTTTTCGCTAATGTAATAAACCTAGCAACCCTCCAAGAAGACATCCACCAATCCCAACGAGATCACGAACCCACCCTGCTCACCTGGGAAAACAAACACCAAATCACCAAAACACCTGAAGGATGGTACAAAGACCACAGGCTCATTGTTGTGGAAGACAATGTTCTAAGGAAGGGGGTAACACACCTCATCCATGCCTCGGACACCGCCGGACATCCCGGAACAGCCAAAACTCTTGCCCTACTAAACAGAAACTACTGGTGGCCCGGGATGAAAAACTTCACCACCCAATACATCAGAGGATGCGCCCTATGCCAATCACGCAAAAACATCACCACACAACCCAAACCCCCCCAATTCCCCATTACAATGAACCCAGAAGCGCAACCATTCGAATGCATAGCGCTAGACTTCATCACTAAATTACCACCATCGGAAGAATACAATTCGATACTAACAATAACCGACCACGACTGCTCAAAGGGATCCATATTCATCCCATGTAAAGAAACAATCAATGCCATAGGAGTTGCTGAACTCTACGGCAAACACATGTTCCCCCACTACGGCCTCCCCCAGAAGGTCATCTCTGACCGTGACCCCTGATTCACGGCCACCACAATGAGGGAACTCTGCAAAAACCTAAACATCAAACAGAACATCAGCACCACCTACCACCCACAGACAGATGGACAATCCGAACAAACGAACCAATGGTTAGAACAATACCTCCGAATATTTGGAAATGGAGCGCAAACGGACTGGGCCAAGTGGCTGCCCTTAGCCCAATATACGCACAACGCCTGGCCAAGTGCAACAACGGGCAAGTCCCCTTTCGAACTGATCATGGGACATGTACCGTATGCACACATAGGGAAAACCCACTCCCTGGTGCCCACAATCAATTCCAGGCTCGCCCAGACCAAAGCCATAAGGCAAGCAGCACAGCAAGCGATAACACATGCCCAACAGATAACGATCAGAGTGACCAAATATGAACCCTTCAAAGAAGGACAAAAAGTCTGGCTAGAGGCGACCCACCTGAAAACGACGCACCCAACAGCCAAACTCAGCCCCAGAAGATATGGACCCTTTGAAATAACAAAAAAACTCTCACACGTGGTCTATCAGCTGCGCATTCCGCAGCAATGGAAGATCCATGACGTCTTCCACGCAGCGCTCCTTACCCCATATAAGGAAACGGAAGAGCACAGACCAAACTACCATGAGCCTCCCCCAGACATCATCGAAGGCAAACCAGAGTGGGAGGTGGAGCAAATCGTGGGAGCAAGGCGC
>WNFS01017423.1_pt1 | contig 10552 bp, 8 predicted proteins | sample 5400141 | NCBI WGS metagenome assembly WNFS01 (sample SAMN13153358, study PRJNA577476) | soil metagenome | isolation source: 60 cm saprolite under Madrone tree | place: USA:California | collected 2016-06-14
TGACTCAATGAATTGATTTCGATCTTTGTCGAAGCGAAAGTGCTCTGCCCTGGCTCGCTCGTCGGGGCAAAGGACTTCTTGCAGTTCTGATAGGCGTTCGGGATTTTGGTTGAGTGGAACTCGCCAGACGTGGATTTGATCGGGCGCGAGATTGGGGAATGATTCTGAAAGGCGCGAGTGAGTCATTGCGATCATGGAGTCAGAACCGGGAGCGGTAGCGACCGGGTTAATGTCCCGGCGATCTCGACTGTTGCGTCAGTTCAGACCCGGACGCTACAGCTCCCGGTACTGACCTCACCGCTCAAGATCCTCTCTCATTAGCACCGTGGCTTTAGCCCGGTGATCCCTTGGTTGGGTTAGGAATGGAAACCGTTTGAAACGGTTTCCGATCTGTCTCGGGCTTCAAATTCACCGCGCTAAAGCGACGGTGCTAATGAGAGCAGATAACCTTTACCCAGCCAAAGCCAACCTGGGCCAGACGCGCTGCGAGAGACTATTGGAAAGCAAACGCGCGCCCGCCAACAGTTCGTCCGCGCATGAGGCGGGCGCGACCGATCCGAGGAACTGCAGAACTCGAAAGGCAAACACGTTGCGATCGAACTTTTCGGCGTGATGTCGCAGGGTGTCCTGTCTCCAGCTCAAGCCTTCAAACTTTTCCATCGCTTCAGCCAGCGAATGACCATTTTGCTGATCAAAGAAAACTCCGGTGACATTTTCAACTACCGTTTCCAGCGCGCCGCCGCCGCGATAGGCGATCACCGGCCGGCCGGCTGCATTTACTTCCAAAGGCACCATGCCAAAATCCTCTTCACCCGGAAACAGCAGCGCCTGACAACGCGAGGCGAAGTAATTGACGACCTTGTCCGGTTGGCGTCCCATGAACTCTATGCGGTCGTCGGCCAGCTTTTCGAGGCGCTTACGATCGGGGCCGTCGCCAATGATGACGAGCCGGCGATTCATCCGCTTGCACGCTTCGATCGCAATATCAATTCGCTTGTAGGGCATCAGCCGCGAGAGAACCAGATAGTAGTCGTCCTGTTCATTCGACATCTGGAATCTTTGCACATCGATGGGCGGCGGAATGACAAACGCTTCACGTCCATAGATCTTTTTAATCCGCTTGGCCACCAACCGAGAGTTCGCGATGTAGTAATTCGGTTGCCGCGAAGCGCGCAGGTCCCACTTGCGCAATCCCCAAAGCAGATAAGGCAGGGCCGCGCGCGCCGCGCCGCCGAAGCCTTCGCGCGCCACATAATCGTCGTAGCGCCAAACCCAGCGCATCGGCGTGTGGCAATAGCAGACATGAATCGCGTTGCGACGGCGGCGAACGCCTTTCGCATAGCCCGAGCTGCTGCTGAAAATCAGATCGTAAGCGGACAGATCAAAGTTCTCAACCGCGAAGGGATACAACATGAAGTAATGACGAAAGCGACGATCGAGGGACGGCAGATTTTGCAGCGGCGAAGTGCGTATATCAGCAGAGCGCAGACTGCCCGGCAAGCCTTTCAGCAGAGCGACCGTCGTATACATGGGCGCGGAAGGAAACGAGTCGTGCATCGCCTCGACGACGCGCTCGGCCCCACCCATCTGGACAAAATAGTCGTGCACTAGAGCGATTTTTGACAAGGTAGTAATGCTCAGAAGAGCTTACTTAAAGAAAGTCCGAAAGGCGGCGATATTTCAGGCCGTGCTTAACTTAACCTGAAGTGTGTTGCACTTTTGCGCAAAGGCCGTTCACCACCCAGGTAAATGCGGGATAGGAGCGAATGACTTGAGTTTTTTGTGGCAGCAGGCCCGAAGGGCCGAGACATTCCATTGCCGTGTCAACTAATCGTGCCGCGCCTTAGGCGCTCAATTCGTGTTGGTTGGTTCCCGATCCACGACCTGACGGTCGTGGCTATTTCATGACGGCCCTTCGGGCCTTAGATCAAACTGATGATCGGCTCTTGACGCAGCCTTTAGTTACCCGTTTGTTGCGCGATACCTTTCAGTCCGGATTCAAATTAACTTCAAAGTTTCGCGCGCTCTCATTAAGGTGTGGCATTCCGCCGCTGTTGAGTGCGCCGCGATAGAGTTCTTCGACTTCTTTTAAGAACCTTTGGGTCGAGAAGCGCGCGATCGCTTCACGGCGGCCTTTGCGTCCCAGTTGATGACGCAAACTTTGGTTGGCGAGAAGGGCCAGCATTGATTTAGCCAGCGCGTTTTGATCGCGGGCCTCGACCAGCCAACCATTCTCGCCGTGGCGAATCATCTCCGGCGTGCCGCCGACCGAAGTCGCCAGCACCGCGATCCCGCTCGACAGACCTTCAAGGACCGTGAGCGCGAATGGCTCTTCGTGCGAATTAACGACCAGCACATCGAGGCCCTGCACGAGCTTTGGAATATCGTCCCGTGGCCCGAGAAACCGTACGCGATCGGTGATGCCGAGTGACTCAACCGCGCGTTCAAGCTGGGCGGCATATTCCTCATCGCGATTAAAGAGCGCCGCGCCGGCTATGAGCAGCACTGCGTCCTTAACTTCGCCATTGACGGAGGCAAACGCTTCGATCAATTCGAGCTGGCCCTTACGCGGGGTCAGTTGTCCGACTATCCCGATAACAGGTTGGGCATCCTTGAGCCCCAGCGTGCCACGAATTTCTTCACGACTCTTTGCGTTGGGTCTAAAGCGTTCAAGATCGACTGCGTTGTGAATGACCACGATCGGCACGCGCCGTCGGAACGGACGCAGGATGATTCCCCGGAAACGATCGGCAACTGCCTGTGAAACCGCGAGGATGCGATTACGTGAAGTAACCATCGCGAATAGACGAACGGCTGTGCTCAACGGATGACGCGGCAGGATGTCGTGCGCATGCCAAATGACCGGCGCCTTCAATCCCATAGTCGCGGCAGCCATCACCAGTCCGGCGCGAATGCTGTTGGCATGGATGATGTCGGGCGCTTCATCGATGACCAGTTTGCGAGCCGAGCGAATGACCGAGGCAAAGGAAATCAAGTAGTGAACTACCAAATCCAGTCGCCAGGTGAAGCGCGCCTCGAGCGGTTGCAGGCCGCGGGCCCTGATCTTCATCGTCTGGATCATTTCCATCATGGGGCTTCGATCAGGACAAACCACCACGGACTCAAAACGATCGCGATCCAGCCGGTCGAGAATCATCGCCATGACTCGCTCAGCACCGCTGACTGTCCCCGTGTGATTGTAGAAAAGTATCTTCACGCAAACGCCTCAGATGCTGATGATTTCCCGTTCGATCTCACGACGCGCGCTGACTGTCTCGGCGCTGATCCATCCGATGAGCAGCCAGACAAGCGGCGCGACCGAATAAAGCGTGAAGGTCAGACCGAACACGCTGTTGAGAACCAGCGCCGGCATCAGCGCGGCGACGATCCGCCGGGTAGTCATGTTTCGGTTATTGGCCGGTGCACTGCGCGCCATCCTCAGCGACAGCCAGGCGGCGCGTCCCAGAATCCATAGAAACAACAGGACACCTGGTATTCCGCAAGAGACCGCCACCACCAGGATGAAACTATCAATCGCCGGCAGATCGGAATCCGATTTGAAGCGCACTTCGGAAAGCGAACCCGCGCCCAAACCTGCTCCCAGCGGCCGATACGGCACCACGCTCGTCAGCAAATAGGTCCAGTTCGTGAGTCGAATTTGAAAGCTCTCTTCGTCCGCGGGTTTCAGAGTGCCTCTTTGAGTGTGCGAAAGCAGAGTGCTGATCGTTTCGTTCTCGCCTTTGCTCCACATTTCCTGGTCAGTCGGCGGCGAGACGAAGACGGCTACCAAAACGATCGGCAGCAGTAATAGACCCAGCCGAATGAATGCGCGCGGCAGGGTTGGGGCGCCCAGTAAAACCAAAGCGGCCACTCCGAGGATTAGTCCAAACACAGCGGTGCGCTGGGCTGTCAGCAGGACTGCACACATCAACGCCGCACCGCTCAATAACCATCCCAAACGTATTCCCAAACGTTTGGCTCCGGCGGCAAAACCAAACGCCGCGATGGCGCCGAACTCAGCGTAACGTCCCCACTCCTCTGCGCTGCTGAATGTGGCCAGAGCTCGCCGGACATGTCCCACATTGATCGAGTCGTAGAAATCAGTGTTGTCGAGCCAATACTGTTCGAATGCGGGATAGCCATTGACGAGTTGATAAACGCCATAGAGCGACGTCAACAAACCGAGAACTACCATCAGCTTTAGTATTTTGGAAATGAACTCTTCGTTTACTGATTGGCCGAAGTAAAACCAGAGCAGCGGCACGAACATAAAGAGCGCGCCGGCCAGGCCCACAAACAAGCTGCCTTGTAGTGGATTGAAGATTTCAATCAAGTAAATCAAACCTAAGATTGAAACTGCGCCGGCCAGCGGAGTTGAGTGAAAAATCTCGAGACGGCGCGATCTGATTAGCAACAGAAAGGCAAAGAGAGTGACGATCGGCGTCAACAAGTGAATCGGATCCTGGCTGGCATAGTCGACGAACAAATATTGGGCGCGTCGAATCAAACCCCGAAACGGTTCAAACAACGCCATCGCCACAAGGCCCGCTTCGAGGCTCACGAGCAGCGGCAAGGCCAACAGCCAGACCAAAGCCGCCAACAGCCAGGTGCGCAGCATCTGGCCGCCACTGGTGACCGCGATCACACTGAATACGACTGCGGCCTGCACGGGGGCAAACCAAATCCAAAAAGAGCGCGGTTGCGGTCTGGTCTGTATTTGTACGACGCTACTCATGAGATAAAGATCTTCGTACCTTGAAGTTGGATTGAGAACGTCAATCGCATTGCGGCTTTGCCGCCTGATGTGCGGAAAGCCTCCGGCTTTCCGAGAAGCCAAACATTACCTTTGGAGGCTCTGCCTCCAGAGCCCGAGGCAGAGCCGCACGGCTACTCAGCCCAATGGCAATCGAACTCCGGCTGACTTTCATGATGCTTCTCCCGCGTCTGGTTTCGCGAAGGCGAACCCCAGCAGGGACCTCCAATTGGGAACCAGAAGATCGCGCCAACGCGGGCGCAAACAACTCCATAAATCAAGCTGCGATGACGAGCATGACGGTGTAGCCGATCAACGAGGCGATAGCGGCCCCGGTGATTCCCCATCGCGGCAACAGAACCAGGAGGCCAACCGTGGTGACCGCCGCCGCCGAGAATTTCGCCAGCGTACTCAGGCCGGGATAGCCAAAGCCGCGTAAACCGCTGATGACGATTGAGCCGAGACTCCAGACACCGGCGGCCACGAGCAGCCAACGAAAGGCGCCGGTCGCGGGAACGAAACGCTCTCCGAAGAGGATCTTCAGAAGCAGCGGCGCGCCCAACCACAGCGGCGGCAGCAGAACGATGTGCATATAGATCGCCAGCCGAAGGCTGCGCGCCCATAAGAGTTCGGCTCTGTTTTCGACTTTCGACGCGGCCACTTCCGGCATCAGCGCATCCGCAATCGCATCGGCGGCGAGCGTCGTCATTTCGGAAAGTCGCACGGCGACTACATACAAACCAATCGCTACATTGGAAGCCATCGCGGCCAGCACTAACTGATCGAGTCGCAGCGTGGTGAAGTCGGCTACTCCGCCCGGGTAATCACGCACGGCGTAGTGCATTGAGTTCTTGAACTCGACCCAACTGGGTTTCCAGCTCGGGCGCAACTGACTCAAAACCGCGATCAGAGCCAGCAGCATCGAAGACGTCTGGGCAATGATCATCGTAATCATTGCCGTAGCAACCGTGAGGTGGCCCGCCGCCCAAAGACCGGCGAAACCAAAGGCCTGCACGCCAAAGAAAATCATTCGGGCCGCGCCTGCCCAGCCAAACCGGCGCGTGCCTTCCAGCAAACCGCGCATGAGATCGAGGAACAGGGCGGCAGGAATGTTCACCTGATAGATGCGCAGAAGCATCATCACCTGCGGGCTGCGCTGGCCCACCAGATGGGGAACAATCAAATCAGCCGCCGCGACGCTGAGGACGCCGACGGCGATCGTATAAAGCACGGCATTCGAAAACAGATAAGAAACTCGTTCCGGCTCTCTGGCCATCCAGTAACGATATGCGGTCGGCAAGCCGAGACCGGCGAGCATGGCCACGACCGGCGGCCACAGCACGATGACCAGCAGATCACCACGACCTGCCGGACCTAACGCTCTGGCGCCGACCAGACTCGAGATGACGTTGGACAGCAGGATCGTCACGTCCGCGATCAGGATTAGTCTGGCATTGCGAGCAATCACAGTGATTCAATTCCTGGTTTTGAAAAACGCGAACGCCTCAGCTGGCGCCGCGAGCCAGAACGATGGCAGGTATGGTGCGAAGCAGAATGGACGCGTCGAGCCCGAGCGACCAGCGATCGATGTATTCAAGATCGAGCTGCATCCATTGATCGAACGAGAGGTTGCTGCGGCCCGAAACCTGCCAAAGGCAAGTCAGGCCGGGCTTGACGCTAAATCGTCTTTTCTGCCATGCCAGTTCCATGCGGGTCGCATCACGCAAAGACAGGGGCCTTGGTCCCACGATGCTCATGTCTCCCAACAGCACGTTAACCAGTTGCGGCAACTCGTCGATGCTGGTGCGCCGCAGCCAACGACCGACCGACGTCACCCGTGGATCGTGTCGAATCTTGAAGATCGGGCCGCTCTTTTCGTTCAGGTGCTCGATTTCGCTCATGCGCGCTTCGGCATCGCGTTGCATCGTCCTAAACTTGAGCATTCTGAAACGCCGCTTGTTCAGGCCCACTCGTTCCTGCACAAAGAAGATCGGACCTTTCGATTCAAGCTTAATAATAATGGCGACGAGCAGCAGCGCCGGTCCGGTCAGCAAGAGCAGAAATGTCGCGGCCACAAAATCAAAAATACGTTTCGCCTCGGTACGCCAGCTGAACATCGGCGCACTGTGCAAAGAAACGAGGGGCAGGCCGTCAAGGTCGGTGGACTGTGATCGCGCCAGTTTTTGTGGGAAAAGATCGGACAACAGGTGCGTGGTGATTCCCTGCTCTTCGAGCAGCATCACGGCCGCCTCGACTTGCGAATATTGCGATTTGATCGGGAGCGCGATCGCTACTTCATCGATTACTTCGTTCGCCATGATTCGCGGCAAGTCTTCGATTGTTCCCATCCACGGAGAGCCTTCGATGTCTTGACCAGCAAAGCCAAGGTCGCTGTCCACATAACCAAGCAGCCGGTATCCCAGGTCCTGGCGCTGAATGATCTGGGCTGCAAACCGACGGCTGCGGGCGCCGCCGCCAACCAGCAACAGAGACTTCACATTGTGTCCGCGCCGGCGCAATCGGCGCAGGTTTAGCCGCAGAAAGAAACGTCCGGACCCTATTAAGGCGAAGCTCAGCAGTCCAAACAGGGCCACGGTGAGAATATTAATCGTCGGCCATTTACCGAGGTTGGCGGCAACCAGCAGCGATACCGATGAAATCAGGACTGCGCGGCCAACTTCCTTTAGTTCGAGACGAATCGCGCGCAGCCGGTGTGAAACGTAAAGGCCCTGGACCGCAAACGCCGCATGCCATGAAAAGATGAGCCCGAGTCCCAGGAGGGCATTCGTTATTTTTACGCGGTTGGAAAGATAGTCGATGACAAAAGTCGGATTCTTCGCCGGCGAGTACCGGTAGACAATCGTCAGGCCGAGCGAAACCAGAAGCAAAGAGAGGTCGCTCAGCTTGAGAAAGAGATTGGAAAGAGATCCGTTGTGATCAGTCATCGAATGGTTAATGATTCCGGCAAGCGGGCGAATCCAGGATCCGCCGTCATGAAGACCGCCATTACAATCTCGGCGTCATGAAAGCTGCGACGCTCGCCAACTTCATGAATCGCTCAATTCTTGAAATCTTGTCGCGGGGCACAAACACCATATCGCCCGGTTGCAGGGTCAAATCGTTTTCCAAATCTGCAGTGCGGCGAACGCTTTTGAGATTCAGGAGTTTGACTTCCGCCGTGTCTGTGTTGATGCGACGAAAGACTACGACCTGCGCAGACCTGGCGGTCTCTTTCATTCCGCCCGCCAGCATAATCGCCTGCAGCGCGGTTACCCGTTCGCGCATTTCGATCTTGCCGGGCAGGCTGACTTCGCCGGCTATTACAAAGTAGGGTTTCTGGAATTCCTTGAGGACGATCGTCGCGATCGGATCCTGCAAACGCGATGAAGCCTTTTTCAGAATTGCCGCGCGCGCCTGTTCAATTGTGAGGCCCGCAACCTTCAGGTCTCCACCCACCTCAAGTGAGACATAGCCGTCAGGCTGGACCGTCACCGTCTGATTGAATTCGGGTGAATAGCGGAACTGCACCTCGAACACATCGCCGGGTTGCAAGCGGTAGCGCTCTTCAGTCACGGTCGTGAGTCGCGGCGCTGTCTGCTGCTGGGCAATGGCGGCGTCCGCGATGGCAAGAAAACAAATCGCGATCAGTAAAAGCAGGCTCTTCTTCATTAGCACTCCCCAACTCGTTTTAGTGGCACAGGCTTCAGCCTGTGATCACGAGTGAACGATTCACAGACTGAAGTCTGTGCCACAAATTACAATCTTCGGTACAGCCACTCAGGAACGGGATAGCGGCGTTTGTTCAAAACAAAGCCCAGAAATTTTCCGCCGGCGTTTTCGATCGTGCGCTGTGCGTTTATGATTTCGTCGCGCCGCGTCTGGCCGGCTTCGACAACAATGGCAACGCCGTCAACACTGGAGCTCAGCACCGCAGCCTCTGAGGACGCGCGGAGCGAACGACAATCAATCAGGATATTGTCGAAAGCCACACGCAGGGCATCGACTGAATCCAATCCGGTGTCGACCTGTTCCCCGGCTTTGCTGACTCTGACCAGGAAAGATCTCTGGGGCAGTTCATGGCCCGCGTCTTCGTCCGAGTCGCCTCCTTTTTTTCGCCCGGTCTTTTTTGCCGGCAGCATCCAGACGTTTTCAATGTTTGTCGGGTGACAATTCCAGGGCATTTGCAGATAGTCTTCGACGCCGAGGCTTGGCATTCTTTCAGCGCTGACTATCAACGTGCGACGGCCGGTATGGCGCGCCAACTCAACCGCGAACAATTGTGCGACGTGCGAGACGCCTTCGCCCGACGAAGCCGAGGTAAAAGCGATCGCCGCGCCCGCGCGTAGTCTTGGCGCAGAGTTCTGCAGATTCGCCAGCAGCAACTGCAGGTTATGCCGCCGGCCGTTGCTGCGGATGCGCGCTACAGGCATCCGGGTTCCGTTGATTTGCTCTTCGATTTGCACGTTTGTATCCGCTCGATCAGCCCTCCAATTGGGCTATCGGGTTGTTCTCGATCTCTTTTGTTTTGGCCTTGCGACGGCCCATCAGCTTGTTACTGTTTTCGGGCACCGTGGCCAGCACGGTCGCTCCGGTGAGCGCTTCTAATTGCCGCGGCGTATTGATCGTGTCACCGAGCATTTCCGCGGAGAATACAGTTCCCAGACTCAAAAGGCCGGCGACGAACACGCCGAGTACCAGGTTCAGCGGACGATTCGGTGAAGATGGGATCTGTGATAATGCCGGAGCCTCAGCAATCGACACGTTGGTGATCTTCTGCCGATCAAGTTCGTCGGCGATGCGGGCTTCCTCGCGCTTCTTGGCATAGAGCTGATAGTTGTCTTCAGCTTCCTTGACCTGGCGCTGCAGGTCGTTGTGTTTGGTGGTGTTGCCCTCCAACTTTTGCAGCGAATTCTCGTAATCGCGCAACTGGGCGGCGAGCGTGTCGCGGCGCGCTTGCGCGCCAGTCTGTTCCAAACGCGCTCGCGAGTATTCTGTTTCCAGCGTCTGCCGCAACGGATTCAAGTCCGTGGCTTGCTCAGTTGCGGTTTGGGATTCTGCTTTGGCGAGTGCTTCCCGCGTGGTGCGAATCTGTGCGTCAACCTCACGCACCAGGCGATCATCGGGACGAAACTTCGTCAACAGTTGCGTGCGCCGATTTTGCAACTCGACCATCATAGTGTTCAAACGCTCAGCCGAGTATTGCGCCGGAAGCGACTTGCTTTGGGTGACGATCCGCTTAGGCGTGACCGCCAGTTGCTGTTCGATTTTCTTAATCCGGTTGGTGGCCTCGTTCACTGCCGCCTCGCTCTCCAACAGCTTTGCTTTCGCTTCGGCGGTTTTCTGCAACGTTAGATCTTTCTGCTGAGCCAGCACGACCAGGTTGTTGTCCTGCTGAAAACCGGTCAGTTGCTTTTCCGAATCATGCAACTGGGTTTCGTATTGGTCCGCCTTCTCTTTGAAAAAATCTGAGGCGCCGGTAGGGTGATGAAGCTTCAGATGTTTCTCGAGATAGAGATCGCCGAGCTTCTTTAAGACCGCGGCCGCCAGCTCTGGTGAGTTGGCTGAGTAACTGATCGAAATGACGTTTGCTTTCTTGACCGGCGCAATCATGAGTTCCTTCGCCAGATCATTAGCCGCCTTCTCAATCCGCTCAGGTTCAGACATCGACCGCTTCCAAAACATCGCAGACCCAGGCTGGCCTAAGCCCGTTTCCTTTGCCACTTGCGTCAGCAGGTCGCGGCTGGTCAGTAACTCGATCTCGGAATTGATTTCGGATTCGCTGACCTCGCCATCGACGGC
>WNFS01006306.1_pt1 | contig 10549 bp, 5 predicted proteins | sample 5400141 | NCBI WGS metagenome assembly WNFS01 (sample SAMN13153358, study PRJNA577476) | soil metagenome | isolation source: 60 cm saprolite under Madrone tree | place: USA:California | collected 2016-06-14
TGGACCACTATGAGAACAACACGAGTGAATACAAGAAACTAGAAAACGTGCTCCTGGATATCATTAAGCTCTCGGAGTACGTTCCTTTTCAATCGAAAGCACAATATAACGCTGATGGCAATCACAAGTTCGCTAGGCTCTCGGTAATTGCAGATTCTACCAAGGGGTCATCCTATCCTCTTCCTGTTCTGGGCGAAACTATAGAGTACTGTCCACACAAGGCATGGGTCTTTCCTCTCTTGGCCAGTCTCAGGCCGGCGCTGGATAGGTCCAGTACTCCCTTCAAATGGAGGAAAGACCCATACAAACTGTTTGACAAGCTGGCCGCTGAGTTGATCAGCAAGGTGAATCGTTCATACAACTCGTTGCAAACGTTTAACGCTGTCGGGAAGAATCCCGACCTCTATGAATTACTTATGGAGAAGGTAGAGAAGGCACTGTAGCGTCATAAGACTGTAATGTTCACAAGAAAGGAGGTGAATTTATGAAGAAACAGTTCAAGCCAGGCGAGACTGCTCCGGTATCTGCCTTTTACGAGCTCATCGGACGTCGCGGTGGGCACACGGGAAAAGAACGGACTGTTGCGAAAGGCGAAGCCTTGCCTCCAACACCTAGCCCTGGGATGCGTTACGAAATCTCAGAGCGAGTGCGCAACAAGAGCGGCCACAATCCAAAGTGAGAGGTGAGAGGTTGCACTATTTCCAGAGTCGAGCATGAGACGGCGTTGGTTGACGTGCCATCGCCGTCTTTTTTCTAGATTTCCTCAGGTGCACGAGGGTTTATGTAGCTAAAGGTATTCACGCAAGACTTTCCCTGCGCCGCACTGCTCGCCAGAAGAATTGCTTGCTTCTCCCGCAGGCAGTCCGTATTAAGACTTCAGAGGGAAATTCCCCTATGACAGCGCCTGCGCGTTTCAGAAAGGACTCCGGTCGGGTAACGCTCATCGAGATGATCATGTTTCCGTTATACCTCTTGCTGATCTACTCTTGCGTTCGCTGGGCAGTCCACAGATACGGTTGGCGCGGCGGCATCGGCCGGTTTATCTTGGTATTCGTTGTCTTACCGTTAGTCCCATTCGCTTTGGGCCTTCTCGCGTCGGCGATCTACTGGGGGATGCCCAGCTATCCGGCCTGCCGCACAGGCAACTGCCGCTCTTCCAATTACCAGCGTCGGACTTTGGATAAAGGTGGTTATGCTCTCTTCTGCGCTTGCGGAGCGCCCTATCGAAAGTGTGGCCGCCGCTTCTACGAAGTGCAGCCCGACGGTTCCCTCCGCCCTTACATGGTCTGGAGAGCATTCCGTGGCTGGTTCCCAGATGCTTAGGCATGGATAGGCTTTTGCCCTTTGATTCTTTCTAGGTGGGTGTGGGTTTAGGAACCTTTACTTTCAAATTTAACTGTCGACTGTTAACCTCCCTATCCTCCTTTGGCTCTCCGACATCTCCACCCGCTCGCAGCCCCCATTTTCTGCCTTCTAGTTTCTGCCTTCTAGTTTTCCCCTCCCGCTCCCAGTGAGCTCTACCCCTTTGTTTTCTTCTCCTTGCAAAATCATTCGAACAAAAGATGGCAACTCGCTAAATACTAGTACTATAATAGTATTTGACATATTGTGTAATTCATGCTAGCATGGGTCGTGACTTATCGACGACACCTCCGCCATTCCACTCCGATATCTTCTTCGTATCCTGTAACTCCTTTGTTTGCCACTCTTACGAAAACTGCCGGGGTGTGTACCAACAATTCCCATTCTGGAACTCCCCACTTATCACTCAGACCCATTGCTCAAGTTCTTTCTTTTCAAATCCTTGCGCACTCTTTTGCTCATTTTTGCACTTATGCAAAACTCAAGTCTTTTCTTTTCAGGCGATTCCGCACTCTGCATCAAAAAAAAAAACAACCACCAGTGTATACGTGCCCCCCCGCTGACCTCACACGGATCCGAAGGATTGTCCGAACACCGGAGACTACTTTCTCGTATCTTGGAATGGCACCCATGCGCCGCCGCCTGATTCGCATCGCTCTGATTTTATTGCTCTTCCCGCCGCTCCTGTCGGCTGTGGCCGGATGGCTCGCCGGCCCTGCGTTCCTCCATCCTATCCGCCGCGAACTTACGCCCGACCTCGTCCGCGAAGCCGATGCTTCCTTCGCCTTCAGTAGGGCGACCCGCGAGGATTTCGACGTCCGCGCGTCGGATGGAGTGCTGCTCCACGGCTGGAAAGTCCGCCCCAAAGATCCAAACGGGAACTGGGTCCTCCTCTTCCACGGCCAGGCAGACAACCGCGTCGGCGTCATCGGCCAGTCGGAATTTCTGCTGCCCGCCGGCTACAGCGTCGTCATGATGGACGCCCGCGGCCACGGCGCCAGCGGCGGCCCCATCGCCACCTACGGTTGGCTCGAACGCAACGACACCCGCGCCATCATCGACGCGCTGCTCTCGTCCGAACATGTAAAGGCGGGGCTTGCCCCGCCCGCTTCCTCCTCTGCCTCCTCTACTTCCTTAACCTCCTCATTTCATATCTTCGCTCTTGGGGAATCCATGGGCGCCGGAATCGTTCTGCAATCCGCGGCCGCCGATCCGCGCATCGAAGCCGTCGTCGCCGAAGCTCCTTTCGCCAGTCTCCGCGAAGCTTCTTACGATTACGCTGGCTTGCAGAAATTTCCCTGGCTCGGCAAAACTCTTTTCGCTCCCGGCGCCTGGACGCTGCTCTATCGCAACGGAAAAATTGCGGGCTTTCCCGTCGCGGAAGTTTCTCCGCAAAATGCCGTAGCCGCCCGTGCTTTTCCCGTACTCCTCATCTGCGATGAAAAAGATGTAGTCCTTCCCTGCCGCCATTCGGAAATGATCTTTGCCGCCGCCCGCGGCCCCAAACAACTCTGGGTGGTCCCCGGCGCCTTCCACACTGCCGCCTACGGCTTTGCGCCCCAGGAATTCCGCCGCCGCGTCCTCTCCTTCTTCGCGGCAAACTCCCGCGTTGCGCCCTAGTTCGGGACAAGGCGCTCTCGTCGGCCTGCAGTCAGAGGTGGACGTTTTCAGTTTTCAGTTTTCAGTTTTCAGTTTTCAGTTTTCAGTTTCTAGTTTCTAGTTTATGGTTTCTGGTTTTCAGTTTTCAGTTTCTGGTTTTCAGTTATTGCTCATCGGATTTCACATTTCAGTTCTTGAAAACCTGCACGGACAGATTGAGTCGTTTTTCTGACTTCTGACTTCTGACTTCTGACTTCTGACTTCTGACTTCTGACTTCTGACTTCTGACTTCTGACTTCTGATTTCCGCTGTTCTCCGCTCAGTGCACCGCATGCTGCCGCGCTTCCCACTCCTGGCTCAGCCGGCTCACGGTTTCCCGCAAGCGCACCGCCAGCGCGGCAATGGTTTCGAGCCGCTGTTCTCCGCCGTGCGGAAGTTTGCCGTCATGATTCCTGTGGACCTCCGACAGCAGGAGTTCCGCGTTTCCCAGAATCCCGGTCAGCGGGTTGTTCAACTCGTGACGCAGCACCTCTCCAAAATCTTCCTGCGCTTCCTCGAATGAATCGCGTGCGCTGTCCGCCACACTCTGCGCCTGGCGCAAGCGGCTCCGGATCAGACCAAGCGCCGACGGCAGGCATCCTCCATCGCGCATCACATAATCAGCGGCCCCTGCTTCGATCAACGCCGAGAGCTCCACACGCCGCTCCGCCGTCCCAATCACCACCACCGGTGCATAGACTGCCAGCGAGGTCACCACTGCGTCGAGCCGTGGCACGATCCCTCGCGGTCCATCGGTTTCAGTCGCGATCACCGCCTCTTCGAGCAAGATCACCGCCGGCGCATCTTCCTCGAGGATTCGCCGCGCCGCGGCGACGCTGGTTACGGACGCCACGCGCAGTCCCGCGATGCTCGCCTCGAACTCTCGCCGCGCCGCCGCGCAAAGCGCCGCATCGTCACTCACGACTAATACGATTTGTTCCCTGTTAACCATGGCCCTACCCATTTCTCGCTGCGTTCTTTCTTGGTGCCTCCGCGGGCGGCGGTTGATGGTGAGCTGTGATTGCCAGCACATCGTGAACTTTCTCCGTCAACTCTTCCACCCGGAACGGCTTGGCGACGTGCGGCAAATGGTTGAGTTCCAGAAACTCCCGCGTTTGCGCGGCGATAATATCGCCGGTGACGAACAGGAACCGCTCCCGCAAGGGATTTCCGGAACGCTCCAGCGATTTATAAAAGTGCTGCCCATCGAGACCCGGCATCTTCATGTCGCAGATGACCAGGTCGAAGGTCTGCCGCGCCGCGCAGTCCAGGGCTTGGCGGCCATCCAGCAGCACCTCCACCTGCATACCCTCGTCTTCAAGGACGTCGGCGATCAAGCGGGCCACCGTCGGCTCATCCTCGACAACGAGCACATGCGCGCCTTTTCCGGTTTCGACCGCCGGCGCAAGTCGATTCTCGCGACCCGCGGCCACCGCGGCTTCGGGTAGAAAGTGCTTCCACCCCGGCAGCGGAGAACCCAATGCCTCGTCCTGCGCTGTTTCCGCGGCGGCTGGAAGTTCGATCTGGAAAACCGCGCCGCCCTGAGGCGGGCTCAAGACATGCACCTGTCCGCCATGTTCGCGCACGACGCTCAATACTATGGCCAGCCCCAGCCCGGTCCCCACGCCCGCAGGCTTGGTAGTGAAAAAGGGATCGAAGATCCGCGCGAGGATGGCCTGTGCTATTCCCGGCCCGTTGTCCGCGACTTCCAGCAACACCCTCTTCTCGCCGATTCTTTTTGTCCGCAGCCGGATCGTTCCGCCCTGGCCGTTCTGTTCGATGGCCTGCCGCGCGTTGCCCACCAGATTCATCAGCACTTGCTGCAGATGACCGGGGTCGCCCTGCACGAAGGGAAGGGCCGGGTCCAGGTCGATCTCCAGGCGGATTTTTTCCGCGGCGAGGCTGAACCGCTGGAGGTCCATCGCGCGATGCACGATTTGATTCAGGGACACCGGGCGCCGCTCCGGGAGCGTTTCCCGGGCGTTCAACAGCAATTGCCGAAGGATGGCGCCGGCGCGCTCCGCCTCCTGATAAATCTGCCGCAATTCCTCGGTCCGTCCGGGAAGATCCTGACGCGCCAGAAGCCGGTGCGCGTAGCCCTGAATGCTCGTCAGCGGGTTGCTCAGTTCATGCGCGACTCCGCTCACCATCTGTCCGAGCGCCGCGAGCTTTTCGGTCTGCAGGAGTTTCGAATGGAAAACGCGCTGGGCGGTCAGGTCGCGGTAGATTTCCACGCGCCCCAGCAGACGCCCGACGGGATCGAGCACGGGCCGCGCCGCTCTCTCGAGGATGCGCGGCGATGGATGCATCATTTGCAACTCCTGGCGCACACCACCTTCGATTCCGCGCGCCAGTTCCCGCCAGCGCTCCGTGAACAGCGCCGGTTCCGCCGCATGACCTCTGAGACGCCCGATCAATCCCTCCAGGGTCTTGATTTTCCCGGACTCCTCCGGCGCGAAACCCGCAAACTGTTCGAATCGCGTATTCATCGCCCGGATGTTGTCCTGGGCATCGAACAGGATGACTCCTTCTTCCAGCCATTCGATGACGTTTTGCAATTCGATTTCGGCATGGTCCGCCGGTCCCGCCGATTTTCGACTAACCAATGGTTTGAGCAGGATCACCGTGGCCTGGCCTTCCACCGGGACGGCCAAGCGCAATTGCACAGCCACGCCGTTGTGCAATTCCGCGCGTGAAAACTCGTTGTCGGTACCGCCCCGCTTTGCTCCGCGATCACGTGCCCCCCGCATCCATGTCCTGAGATGCTCACGATCGCGACCGCAGAAGAGTTCGGCGAAGTACGTATGCGTGGGAATGCCCGTTGGTTCCGGCCTTTTGGGCTTCGAGGCAAGGCCCATTAATTCCCTGGCGCCTCGGCTCGCCGCGGTGATTTTCCCAGCCTCATCCAAGAGAAGGAGTGGTTCGCTCAGGCAATCCAGGAGCGCGTGCGGCCAAGCCGCGAGCAGCGACTCCTCTTCTTTTCGCCTTCTCTGGCGGAGCGCGGACGCGGCCATGACCGCGCGCAACTCCAGGCGGTCAAACGTCGAGAGAGAGACGGCGCTGCCCGGCAGCCCCACTACGAGCGTCCCGAGGAGTTGCCCTTCCGACTCCAGCGGAAACGCGACGATTCTTGTCACCGGTCCCTGCGCCCGGCCCATTTGCGGCGCACTGCCGATCGCCCGGCGGGCTTCCAGCGCGCGCCGCCATATATTCGCCAGCGGTTCGCTCTCGATCGCGTACGTCCACGAGTCATCCCCGCTGCGCCAGTGAAAATCGACGGAAAAGCCTTCGTCGGATTTTTCGCGCGATTGCTGCAACGCACCGATGACCGCGAACGCCGCGCCCGGACCATCCCCGTCCGCCAGCGTCCCAGTGCAACTTTCCACCAGGTTGGAGAGCAGCGCCTCCTCGGAACTGGCGGCGGCGTGTTGCGCGAGGTAACGCCGGACCGCGCCGAGGTCCTCCTTTCGCTGTCGAGTGATTCTCTGCTCCTCCTCAAGCCCCAGGGCCAGCGCAAGTTCCGCGGCGACCGATTCCACGTGTTCGCGGGAACAGGCCGGCTGTTTTCCCTTGCTTCCTGCGAGGATGACTCCTTTCAATTGTTCTTTGCCCTCAATGGGAACCCACAACGCGTGACGCAGTCCCCCAAGCAGCCCTAGGATGGGGTTCGGGGGAGAAGCCTCCAGGTCTTGTTCGACGGTATTTCCGCGGAGAAGCAGTTCCTCCGGAAGCGGTGGCTCCACGGAAAGATGGGCCCACTCCTGAGGGGGTTCGAGGTTTCCCCGTTCCCACACCGTTCCGTGAAACCCTGCGATATTCTTGTTCTGCGGGTTTGCGTTCCCATCAGCCTCAAGCCAGACGCCGATGCGGCCGGGGGATCCCTGCTGCGTGAGCGCCCTCAGCGCTTCCAGCAGCAATTCTTTGCGAGAAGCACCGTCCAGAGCCGCGCGCGCCACGCCTCGCCCGGTCCATTCCTTCTCCGCCGCTTTCGCCCTGATCCTCATTCCGTGGCCTCAAATCAGCGGCGCTCTCTTCGCCTCTGCCCAGCCGTTAGGCCGGACGCAAAATTAAAGATTCAGACTCTGTCGTATTCGCTCTTGCATCGGCAGGCCCATGAGGAAATGCCAGTTTGGCTAGTTGAATCAATCACTTAGGAGAAAGGATGGGCGGCGAGAAATTCCATGTCGAGACTTTGCTTGGGGTTATTCCCAGAGTGGACCACGGCCGAGATGCGGCGAGTAACCGGTGGCTCGCGACATGTGCGCAGCACTGGTGGCTACTAACTGGTCGGATAACGAGCGGTCAAAAAGGTCAGGACTGAGGGGCAACGGAAACAGAAAAAATCCGCTGCGAGGCGCGCCTCGCTCACGGACACAAAATCTTTGGTCGGTCTACCAGTCGGGACGGAGCAGATTGTAGCGTTCGAAAACCGCGGCTGAGTAATTGCAAAGGCCAACGGCGAAATTTAAAACACATGCGGGCGCTGCGTGCTCTTACTGCTCGGCATGCTCCATGTGGTACTGCTTCAGCTTGCGATAGAGAGTGGTCTTCCCGATGCCGAGCATGCGCGCCGCCGAAAGCTTGTCGCCGCCCGTTTCGCGCAGGGTGCGGAGAATCGCGCGGCGCTCCAGTTCCTCGAGAGGCAAAATTTCATCCTTCTCCGGCGTCCTTTCGGTGGTGGGATACTGCAGGTTGGACGGCAGGTCACCCACGTGGAGGATCGGCCCGGAACCCAGGGCGACGGCCCGCTCGATGGCATTTTCCAGCTCGCGCACATTTCCCGGCCAATCGTAGGCGATCAGCCGGCGCATGGCGTCTTCGGAGATGGTGCGCACCGGGCCCCGAGGGTCAGAAAATTTTTCCAGAAAGGCCGTCACCAGAATCGGGATATCACTCTTGCGGTCCCGGAGCGGCGGGATCTTGATTTGCACCACGTTCAGCCGGAAAAACAGGTCCTGCCGGAAGGTTCCCGAGCGAATGGCGTTTTCCAGATCCCGGTTGGTGGCGGCGATGATGCGCACGTTGATTTGCCGGCGCTCCGTCGAGCCCACCGGCTTGACCTCCCGCTCCTGCAGCGCTCGCAGGAGCTTGGCCTGCAAGTCTACGGGCATGTCACCGATTTCATCGAGAAAGAGCGTGCCCCCCTGGGCGGCCTCGAGCAATCCCTGCTTGGACTGCATGGCCCCGGTGAACGCCCCTTTGACGTAGCCGAACAGCTCGGATTCGATCAGCGTGGGCACCAGCGCGGAACAGTCCACCGGCGCGAACGGCCGGTCCTTGCGCGGTCCCGAAAAATGAATGCTGCGCGCCACCAGCTCCTTTCCCGTTCCGCTCTCCCCCAGCACAAGCACGGGATACTCGTGCTGGCTCACTTTCTCGATCATTTTATAGACGCGCTGCATTTTCATCGAAACGCCGATCAGCCCGCCAAACCCCGGGCGGGTTCGCAACTGCTCGCGCAAGAGGCGGTTCTCCTGCTGCAATTCCACGGCCCGCGCCACGCGCTCGAGCCGGGAGCGCAACTCTTCAATGCGGAACGGTTTGGTCACGTAGTCCACGGCGCCCATGCGTGTGACCTCCACCGCCGATTCGATCGTTCCGTACTGCGTCAGCACCACCACGGAGACCTCGGGATGCAGGTCGTGCACCTGTTTCAACAGTTCCACCCCGTTCGTTTGCTGCAGCTTCAAATCCGTCAGCACAATGTCTATGGCCGAATGTTCCAGGACCTCCAGCGCCTCGTCGGCGGTGGCCACGCTGACGGCCTTCATCCCGCACTGCTCCGAGACGGTTGCACAGGTCTCGCGGATGGACTGCTCGTCATCCACGATTAGAATGTTCATCGGGACAACCTCGCGGCGGACGGCTGCTTCCTCACTCATGGCAGGCATGCTGAAAACCTCCGGTTTGTGACTTTGTCTGCATCTTAAGTTCCGTTTCAGGAAATCGTCCCCAGTCTATTCATAAATCAATACCTTAGTTAAATCACTACCTACTTGGCAAGTCCCAATTTGGGACTCGGTCCCTATTCCTCCTCGCTTTCCGTTCCAATTCGGGAACGGGCCGCGCGCAGATCCCGCCAAAAGCCTGCTCTAAAAACGAAGCGGGCTCCTCGAAACCTCCCCGAAGAGCCCGCCTGCTTGATCTCGTAGGGTTTGCCGTTCCCTCACCGGAAATTACGAGTCACTCCCGGCGAGGATGTTTTTTCACGAAAACTCGGCCGCTACGGCTTGGCCTTTTTCTCCGGCGCTGGAGCGGCCGACTTCTTCTTGGGTGTTTCACTGCCACCCCTGCTGAGCAGCGTCAAGGCATCCTTGGCACTGAAGGGGAAGCGGCGGACAGACTGCTCACCAGTGGTGCTCAGAGTGACATCCACCCGCCGGTTGTTGGCCAGGCGCACGGTCAGCAGGTTTTTCAGGATCTTCTGCTTTTCCGCCGGGCTCAAGCCGGAATCGGCCTCGATCAGTTTCTGCACCTCTTCGGAGGTCATGTTCTTTTCAAAGCCGAAAGCGCGAGTCTCGAGATGGTCCGCGGGCACGCCCTTTTCAACAAGGTAGCTCTTGGTGCGTTCCACGCGCCTCTCGGAAAGCTTCACGTTGTAATCTTTGGCCCCGCGAATGTCGGCGTGGCCTTCGAGAATCAAGTGGGCGTCCTGCTTTAAAGTCAAATATTGTTTGTAGTTGCTCGCCAGCTCATCCAGCGTTACTTGCTGGCTGGCCAGCAACCCTCCTGAGGGTTTCGCCGCAGTGGGCAGGGCCGTTGGGAAGTAGATGCTGTGCAGCGCCAGCTTGGCTTCCAGTTGCTTGATCTGCTTGATCTGCGGGGGCTCCTTCACTTCCACGTTGCCGGAAGCATCGGCAGTTCCCCCGCGGCCGTCGTTCACCACGCACTTTACGCCGTAAGTCCCCGGCTGCAGGCCCGTGGCATCCAATTGCACGTTCGAGCCGCTTCCCACGATTTGTCCGCCGGTGGTGGTGTAGCTGTAGGTCAGCGGATCGTTGTCGGGGTCGCTGCCGTTGCAGGTGATGCCGGTGCGCTCGCCAGGAAGAATCGGGCTGCGCTCGATGGAGAGTGCCGCAGTCGGCGGATGGTTGGGCTTCTCTTCCACCTTGATGTCCACCGCGCACGAGGCCGATCCGCCCTTGCCGTCATCTATTTTCACGTTGACAGTGTAGGAGCCAACGGCCACGCCCGTTGCATTCCAGCGTGCCTCGGGGCCCGTGCCCTCGACCGCGCCGCCCGTGGCCGTGTAGGTGTAGGTCAATGGATCGTTGTCCGGGTCGCTGGCGTTCACGCGCACAGCGACGGTGTCGCCCGAACCGGCATAGACCGAAGCCGGACTCACCGAGCAAGCCGCCACCGGCGGGTGGTTCGGTGGAGGCGGCGGATTGGGAATCCCGAACCGCAAGACCAGGCCCGTGCCGGCGCGGAAGTTGTTCTGCCGCCCAGTGGCCGTTACTGCGGGGCCCGAAAAAGTCGTCATGAGGTAATCCAATTGGGCTACGCGCCAGGCGAGGTTCTTCGTCAGAACCATGTCGACGCCGCCGCC
>WNFS01004585.1_pt1 | contig 10548 bp, 9 predicted proteins | sample 5400141 | NCBI WGS metagenome assembly WNFS01 (sample SAMN13153358, study PRJNA577476) | soil metagenome | isolation source: 60 cm saprolite under Madrone tree | place: USA:California | collected 2016-06-14
CTCGTCCACGAAGGGGGCCATGGCGCGGCTTCATATCGGCGGCGCCGCCCCGAGGCAAGAGCGTCAGGACCGGAGTGACAGGCCGTGCGCCGGGGGGCGTTTGGGGTGCTGAACGAGGTTCGTCGGGAGCAGTTGGGCCATCGCAGCCATCCCGGTGATCCGGGCGCAGCGACGGCAGCCCCGGCCGGGAGGGAAACCACGAGTCGGGTCGCCTCGGGAGATTGCTCCCCCGAGGCTCCCACGGATCCGGACGTGCGGATTGCCCGCATCCGGCTCTTCGGTCTACGGACTTGCTGCGCGATACACGCTCTGCACCACGCGAGGTGGGGCGAGCGGGTAGCGCTTCAGAAGCGCGTGGAAGCGGGCCCAGTCCATCCGAGCGCGCTGCGAGCGGCGGTTGAGCCACTTGCGCCAGATGGTCTGGACCGCATCCTTGAAGCGCATCAGCGCCAGGAAGTTACCGGTGATGCCGTAGTACCCGTAATGCCCCCGCAGCCCGAGATTGAGGCTGCGTTGCTGCTCGGCGATCGAGAGGTGCCGGTGCGTCCTGCACCAGAGCGTGGCTTTCGCCAGCGCGCGCCGAAAGCGGGACCGTGCGGTCTGACGCTTCAGCAGCAGATACCCGCGATACGATCTGCCCCAGTAATGCGTAAAGCCGAGCAGATCGAAGGTCCCGGGTCGCGCATCCCGCTTGCCTGCACCGGGTGAGGACGGTCGGTGAAACGGCACCAGCCGCGTCTTCTCCGGATGGAGCGTGAGGGCGTACTTCCCGAATCGTCTCGGGAGCACCTCCATCACGCGGCGCGCATCCGCCTCCAACGAGAATGCGATGACAAAGTCGTCCGCGTAGCGGATGAGAGTTGCCCGTCCGACGAGCCGGGGCCTCACTTCCGTTTCGAACCACCTGTCGAGCACCTCGTGGAGGTAGACGTTCGCCAGCAGCGGCGAGATGACGCCGCCCTGTGGCGTCCCGGTGTCAGGGTGCGTGAGCACTCCTTCCTCCATGACGCCAGCCTTCAGCCACTTGTCGATCGCGCGGCGGAGCACCCCGTCGCGCACCCGCTGGTCGAGGAAACCGCGCAGGTGCCCATGGTCCAGGGAGTCGAAAAATCCCTTGATGTCCACTTCGAGCACCCACCCACCGTTCATCTCCGTCAGCGTCTCCCAGAGGCTTTGCAGCGCCTGATGTGCCGACCGGTTCGGCCTGAAGCCGTACGAGCAATCGAGAAACTCCTGCTCGTAGATGGCCTCGAGCACCATCGCGACGGCCCTCTGCAGGACTTTGTCCTCGAAGGTCGGGATGCCGATGGGGCGGGTCTTCGACCCGTCACCCTTCGGGATGTGCACACGCTTCACGGGCGGCGCCCGATACGTTCCCGACTTGAAGCGGTCGAGCAGCCCCTGAAGATTCGCTTCCAGGTCCTGCGCGTACTCCTCCGCCGTCTGTCGATCCACGCCCGGTGCACCGTCCTTGCGAGTCCGCCGGTAAGCCTCCCGGAGAAACTCCACGTCAATGTGATGGGCGAGTGTCGTGAGCGCCATGTTTGGTGTCCGCCTCGCCAGTTCCGCTATCCGCTGCAGTTTCGTTGAGACGCTTGGGGGGCTCTGTGTCCCTTGCATCTTTCCCTCCAACGGTTCCGTTGACCGGCTCTCCCTTCCCTCCGCGGGGTTCCTCGGGTGGGTTCCCCCGCTTCCTCGGTACTACGGAGAGCTCCGACGTCCCCTCATCCCTCCCGCCTCGCTCCGTCGCCTTCGCTCGGCGGTACCAGCCGCGCTCTCTTCTTCGCTCCGGCGGACGTGGAGCGCCACGCCCCCGCCGGCCTGGACGCGCTCACGGGGCGCCCGGTCCGTTCGTGTGCTGGAGATGACGGGACCTCCCAGGTTCCTGGCGGACCCCAATGCGGGCATGCCGTGCTCCTTGACCCCGGTGGGACCTCGGCGCCTGCGCTAATGGCGCTCCGGTGCTGCCTTCCGCACAAACCACGGCGTCAGCTCCCACGAGTCGATTGATTTCGAGGCTCGCTCACACGGCCTGCTCACTCCCTGTGTACGCTTCGCAGCCGGGGTCCCCCCCGGACCACGCAACACTCGGTTCCGGCTGGTCGCTAGCCTTTGCCGGGCGGGTTGCCCCGCTGGGTCCGTAAGAAAGTTTCAGCTTTCGCATCCTCCTTCCCCAGGCTTCGCCTGGCGCACGGTCTGCCCAAATCAATTTGCCCGGCCCCGAAAGACTCTCGTACCGCCGCCGTCCAATCAGGCCCTCTTGACATATTCAACCTTAGGGTTGAATATCTACCGCGATGCCTTCCCGCCTCGACCAGGCCTTCGCCGCGCTCTCCGACCCCACCCGGCGGGCGATCGTGAGCAGGCTCGCCCGCCGGCCTGCCCGGGTCACCGATGTGGCCGGACGCTTCCCCATGTCGCTGAACGCGGTCTCGAAGCACCTGAAGGTCCTGGAAGGCGCCGGGCTGATCAAGCGGCGCCGCGCAGGGCGGGAACACCACCTCGAGCTGCGTCCCGCGCCGCTGCACGAGATCGCCCGCTGGACCCTGCGCTACGAGCGGTTCTGGAACGAGAAGCTGGATGCCCTGGAGGCATTCCTGGAAAAGGAGGACTGAGATGTCCAAGACCGTCACCGCCACCCGCCAGCTCAAGGCCGCTCCCGAGCGCGTGTTCCGCGCCTGGACCGATCCGGCCGACGTGAAGCGCTGGTTCAAGCCTGCCCGCCTGATCATGAACCCGCAGGTGGACGGGCTCTGGCATTCCGAGGTCGAGTGGGAGGGGAAGCGCTGGCCCCACTACGGTCGTTTCACGCGCTTGGAGCGCCCGCGGCTGTTCGAGCAGACATGGATGTCCGAGGCGACCCACGGCCTCGAAACCCTGGTGCGGGTGGAATTCGAGGCCAAGGGCGGCGGCACCGAGGTGAGGCTGACCCACTCCGGGCTCCCGGATGATGAGGCGGAGAACCACCGGAAGGGCTGGGAAGACATCCTCTCGTCGCTCGACGATCTGCGTTAGCCCGCCCGGTGCTACGAGGTCGCGTTTCCTCAGCAGAGAGGCAAGCCCGCAGAGGTCCATTTGACCTCCCGGGGCCGGCCGCACTGCGTCATACGCCTCACCCGTTGCACCGGCCCGCGTGCGACCTGCACAACCGGGTCACCACATACCAATTGATTTGGGCAGACCTTGCGTAGGGTCGGCGGCAGGCAACCTCAACCCCCCGCAGTCCAACCCGGGACCATCAACCGCGCAGCGCCCGCCTCCGCACGAAAGCAGCACGGCGCCGCCCCGGCACGGCCACCAAAGGTCCGGCCCGGACCTACAGCCCGGCGAGTCCCGGCTCCAGCCGCTCGTACCCCTGCTCCACCGCCCAGAGGTCCAGCGAGAGCGCCAGCAGCTCGTCGATCTCCGGCACCCGGCGCGCGTCCACCGTGAGGTCCACCGACTTCACATAAGTCTTGCAGCTCTGGCACGCCTCCACCCGCACGCCCGTGTGCGGGGGCGCCGTGAAGGCCGGCAGCTTCTCGGGATCCTCCTCACCGCATGCGGGGCAGCGGATCCGGCCTACTTGCCAGGTGAATGCACAGAGCGCGCAGTGGAGAATGCGCAGCGCGCCCTCGCCCGTGCCGGGCCCGGGCGGAATCTTCCGGGAGGACACCCAGGCGCCGCCGCCGCAGAAGACGCAGTTGCCGGAGACGACGCGCTCCGGGGCTCGTCCCGTTTCGCGCAAGAGGCGCGCGTAAGGCGCCACCGTGGCCCGCGCCAGGTAGTCGTACTCGCCCGTCTCCCAGTAGGCGCGAACGCGCTCCTCGAATCCGCCTGCCAGGGCCCCCCGGGCATCGGCGGCGAGCTCGGGCGGGCCGTGCTCGGCGCAGAACTCCAGCACCGGCCGCGCCGCGGGCGCAACCGCGGAAAGCTCCGCCGCGCGCATGGACGATTGCGCCTTCAGCAGTCCTGCCGCGAACACCAGCAGCTCGGCGGAGCCGGGGTGCTCCTGCGCGAGCAGCAGGGCGCGTTGATCAGGACCGGCGATCACCCGTCACGTCCCGATACCAGCGCGGATGGTGGAGCCGGGCCCACGCCTTGCTCACCGTTCCCCGGGTGATGGCGCGGAAGGTGCCCGGCTCGGCCGCGGTCCCGAGGTAGATGTGCCCGACGATGGCGACGAAGAAGGCGATGAAGGCCAGGTCGTGCAGCAGGATGGAGGCGGACCGGAGCAGCTGCGAGAAGTAAGTGGGCCACCAGAGCACGATGCCCGAGAGCAGCAGCGCCAGCGCCCCCACCGCCGCCGCCCAGAAGAAGAACTTCTGGCCCGCGTTGTACTTGCCGACGTTGGGGTCTTCCTTGTCCGAGAACTTCATGTACTCGAGCACGTTGAAGCGGCGGTCGTTCTTGTCGAAGATCATGTCCCGGAACCAGTGCACGAACATGAGCAGCGACGCGGCCGCGAACGCGACCCCCAGCCAGGCGTGCAACCAGCGGCACACCGAGAGGCCGCCGAAGAGGAATGCCATCCACCCGAACACGGGCGACCAGATGGGCATGCCGGTGAGGAGCGATCCGAAGAAGAAGATTGCCACCGTCCAGTGGATCGCGCGCGAGGAGAGGCGGTGGCGGACGATCTCGTCGCCCACCACCACGTCTTCCCGGTCCCGTGCGACCTCCATCACCGACGGCCCGGAGGCGCGCGTCGCGCCCGGGATCCGGAGCTCGCTCATACCTCACCCTCGCTCTCACGCGCGGTGTCCTTCGGCTTCTTGGGGCCGTAGGCCATGAAATGCCCGATGGCGCCGAAGACCGCCGCCGCCATGGCCACGAAGCCGATCGGGTGCAGCACGCGCTTCCAGACGCTCACGGTGGTGGGCACGGTCGGGTCCTTGGGCAGCCCGTACCACTCGGGATGGTCGCCGTGCTTGAGCACGGTGATCACGCCGGTCCCGCCCACGCCCTGCGGATCGTAGTACGCGGCCTGGGTGAACCCGTCCGCCTGCAGCTGCTCGACCCGGTGCTTCGCCGCTTCCACGAGGGCGGTCTTGTCGCCGAACTGCAGGCAACCCGTCGGGCACGCCTTGATGCAGGCCGGCTCGAGGCCCACGCTCACGCGGTCCACGCAGAGCGTGCACTTGGCCATCTTGTTCGTGGATTGGGCGTACCGGGGCACGTCGAACGGACAGCCGGTCTCGCAGAGGCCGCAGCCGATGCACTTCTCCGGGTCGACGTCGACGATCCCGTTCACGTACTGCACGATGGCGCCCGGAGCCGGGCACGCCTCCAGGCAGCCGGGCTCGTCGCAGTGCATGCATTGGTCCTTGCGCATCAGCCACTGCAGCCCGTGGTCCTGCGTCACCACCTCCCGGAACTTGATCAGGTTCCAGAAGTTCGCGGTCATCGTCGGCAGCGTCTGGTAGGTGCCGTGCTCAGGGCCTGCCGTCTGCGCGTTGGGGAGATCGTTCCACTCCTGGCAGGCGACCTCGCACGCCTTGCAGCCGATGCAGGTGCTGGTGTCGATGTACTTCGCCACGGTGGGCAGCTTGCGCAGCCCGGTCCCGCCGCCCCGGAGAGAGGCGGACGAGCGACGGATCTCGAGTCCTTGGAGTGCCATCAGACGTTCTCCCCGGTGGCCTTCTCCACCTGCACGAGGAAGGTCTTGAACTCAGGCGTCCAGGTGTTCGGGTCCATCGCGCTCGGGGTGAGGAGGTTGGCGAGCGGTCCCGCGTGCTTCGGATCGCCGGCGTAGCCCCAGTGGATGGGGAAGCCGATCTGCCAGACCTTCTTGCCGCCGATGTTCATCGAGAGGATGCGCTTGGTGACGATGGCCGGCCCCACGATGGTGCCGCGCGCGGAGGTGACCTTCACCTTGCTGCCGTTGGCGATGCCCTTTTCCTTCGCCAGATCCTCCGGGATCTCGAAGAAGAACTCCGGCTGGACCTCGTTGAGCCGCCCGTTGATGTGGTGCTTGGTCCAGTAGTGGAAGTGCTCGGTCAGGCGGTAGGTGGTGCACACGATGGGGAACTGGTCGCGGCCGCCGTACTTGTCCTTGTCGGTGGAGAATTTCTTCGACACCGGGTTCGACGTCACCTTCGCGTGCAGCGGGTTGTCGACGGGTGCCTCGATGGCTTCGTAGTGCTCGGGGAATGGCCCGTCGTTGAGCACCGGCGCGTAGAGCCGGCCCACGCCTTCGGGCAGCATGATGAACGCGCCGTACTGGCCGGGTGGTGAGTCGGGCTTGATGTCCGGAACGTCACCCACCCACTTCTCGCCGTTCCAGACGATGCCGGGGCGCGAGGGATCCCACGGCTTGCCGTCCTTGTCGGCGGAAGCGCGGTTGTACATGACCCGCCGGTTGGCCGGCCAGGAGAATGCCCACTCGTGGAACATGCCGAGGCCCATCGGATCGGCGTTGTTCCTCCGCTGCGTCAGGTTGCCCGCGCTGCTGTAGCACCCGGAGTGCAGCCAGTTGCCGCACAGCGTGGTGCCGTCGTCCTGGAGCTGGCCGAAACCGTCCAGTTGCTCGCCCTTCTTCTTGATGATCTTGGTCGGATCCTTGGGGTCCTTGATGTCGTCCAGCGCCTTGCCGCTGATCTCCTTCAGGACCTCGCCGAAGTCGGGGGAGTAGGGGTTGGTGTAGCTCCAGTCGACCGAGAGCACCGCCTCGGGCAGCGCGCCTCCCTCTTTCTTGTACAGGTCACGGACGGCGAGGAAGATGCGCGACAGGATCTCCTGGTCCGGCTTCGCCTGGCCCGGCGGGTCGATTGCCTTCCACTTCCATTGGATCCAGCGCGCCGAGTTGGTGAAGCAGCCGTCCTTCTCCGCGAAGTTCCCGGCAGGCAGCTGGTACACAGTGGTCTGGATGTCCTTGGGCGGCGCTCCGCCATACTCTTTGGGCGCCTTCCAGAACGTAGCGGACTCGTTCTCGAAGTTTTCGACCATCACCAGCCACTTCAGCTTCGAGAGCGCCCCGACCATCTTGGGCGAGTTTGGCCCGGTGCCGACGGGATTCATGCCGAACGAGATCAGGCCCTCCGGCCCCGGCTCCTTGCCGCCGGCGCGGGTGGAGCCGCCGCGGTACATGTCGTCGAAGAGGTACATCCAGGAATAGTTGCCGTCGATCTTCGGCATCAGCGCGTAGTTGTAGTCGTTCTCCTTCGTCGCGGCCTTGCCGTAGTAAGCCTTGAGCAGGCTGACCATGAACTTGGGATAGTTCTGCCAGTAGTTCATCGACGCCCAGGCCTGCTTGTTCAGGGTCGTCGGCGGCCCCTTCTCGAGGTACTCCGCCAACGTCTGGGTGGCGCTGGTCGGAGTCTTCAGGTACCCCGGCAGGATCTCGAAGGTGCCTCCCATGTCGGTGGCGCCCTGGATGTTCGAGTGCCCGCGCAGGGCGTTGACGCCCCCGCCCGGACGCCCGACGTTGCCCAGCAGGAGCTGGAGCATCGCGGCCGTGCGGATGATCTGCACGCCGGTGGAGTGCTGCGTCCACCCCAGCGCGTAGAGGATGGTGCCGACCCTTTGCGCGTTGCCCGTCGAGGTGACGGCTTCCGCCACCTTGATGAACTGGTCCTTGGGCGTCCCGCAGATCTGCTCGACCATCTCGGGCGTGTACCGGCTGACGTGCTGCCGGAGCAACTGGAACACGCAGCGCGGGTTCTGCAGCGTCTCGTCGACCTGGTACGCGTTCGTCTTCGGATCGGCCTGGTATTGCCAGGCGCTCTTGTCGTACTCACCCTTGCCCGCGTCGAAGCCGCTGAAGAGGCCGTCCGTGAACTGGTACTTCTCGCCGATCACGTACGGCGCGTTGGTATGCAGCTTCACATAGTCTTCATGGAAGCGCTTCTTCTCGATGGCGTAGTGGATGATGCCGTTGAGGAACGCAATGTCCGTTCCCGCGCGGAGCTGCGCGAAGAGGTCGGCGACCGCCGCCGTGCGCGTGAACCGAGGGTCCACCACCACGATCTTCGCGTTCCGGTTCTTCTTCGCCTCGATCGCCCACTTGAACCCGCAGGGATGGTTTTCGGCCGGGTTCCCGCCCATCACGAACACCAGGTCGGTGTTCTTGATGTCGGTCCAGCCGTTGGTCATCGCGCCGCGGCCGAACGTGGCGGCCAAACTGGCCACCGTTGGACCGTGTCAAACTCTTGCTTGTGTGTCTCGATAGGGGATGCCCAGACCGGCGATGGTCTTGAGCATGAGGAAGTTCATCTCGTTCGTGTCGGTGCAGCCGCCGATCATCCCCATGCCGGGCGCCCGGTTCACCGTCTCGCCCTTCGCGTTCTTCGCCACGAAGGTGCGGTCGCGCGTGTCCTTGATCTGGCGCGCGATCTCGCCGATCGCCTTGTCCCAGGAAATGGGTTCCCACTTCTCCGAGCCCGGCCTGCGGACCTGGGGAGTGGTGAGGCGGCTGGAGCTGACGATGTCCTCGCGCAGCGTGATGCCCTTGGGACAGAGCGTGCCGCGGTTGATGGGATGGTCGGGGTCGCCCTCGACGTGCACCACGGACGGTTTGACGTTCTTCGACTTGTCGCCGAGCGTATGGATGATGACGCCGCAGGACACGGAGCAGTAGGGACAGGTGCTTCTGGTCTCCGTGGTCCGGGCGATCTTCAACTCGCGCATCTCCGCGCGCGCTTGCTTGAGATCGAACCCGAGTGCGACTGCGCCGCCGACCGCTGCTGCCGAACCCTTCAGGAAGGTCCTGCGCTTCACGGGCTGGCTCCTTGTTGTGGAAATCGCAGGTAGCCTGCTCCGTGACTGGCCTGCTTGTCAACACGGCGGAAAATCTCCGGTTGCGGCACGTCGCCGCAGGCGCGGAGCGTCCGCCAGGTTGTCGAAAAAGGACTTGAGTCTTATCGAAGAAATGCGCTCCAAGCGGCCCTCCGGCGGCCGCGGCTACCCCTTCACCGCGCCTACCGTGAACCCCGAGATGAAGCGGTCGACGAACAGGTTGTAGAGAAAGGCGATCGGCACGCTGGCGATGAAGCAGGCGCCCATCAAGGACCCCCAGAAGTACACGTCCCCGCGCACCAGGAAGGACGGCACCCCGACGCTGACGGTAAAGTTGCGCCCGCTGTTGATGAAGGTGAGCCCGTAGACGAACTCCTGCATCACCAGCGTGAAGCTGAAGATCACCACCGTGAGCAGCCCGGCCACCGACATGGGCAGGATCACGCTGACGAAAGCCCCCAGGCGGCTCATCCCGTCCACCATCGCCGCCTCCTCGAGGTCCCTGGGGATGGCCTTGAAGAATCCCATCATCAGCCAGGTGCAGAAGGGGATGGTGAAGCTCGGATACGTCAGCACCAGCGCCCAGAGACTGTCCTGGAGGCGCAGCGTGCTCACCACTTTGGCGAGCGGGATGAAGAGGATGGTGGGCGGGACCAGGTAGGTGAGGAAGATCCCGATCCCCAGCTGCTCTCCGAAGGTCCCGGACAGCCGCGCCAGCGCGTAGCCCGCGGGCACGGCGACCAGCAGCGTGATCAGAACCACCAGGATGCCGACGAAGACCGTGTTGCCGACCCAGCGCACGAAGAGCGTCTCCTCGAACAGGACGCGCAGGTTCTCCAGCGTCGGTCCCTTCGGATACCCGAAGGGAAAGCTGTTCGGATCGAGCAGGTCGGTGGTCTTCTTGAACGCGGTGATCAGCATCCAGGCGAAAGGGAAGGCGGCGAACAGGCTGAAGAGCAGGATGAGGGTGCGGTGGGCCACCTTGGCGCCGACCTCGCGCGGTTTCATACCACCTCCGCGCGCCGGGCCAGCCGCAAGAGGAGGATCGCCGCCGCAGCCAGCACGGGAAAGAGGAAGAGCGCGATCGCCGAGGCCCCCGCCAGGTCTCCTCCGTCGATGCCCTTGAAGAACGCCAGCGACGCCAGCACCTGCGTCATGTCGTAGGGCCCGCCGCGCGTCAGCACCCAGACCACGATCATGTCGGTGAAGGCGAAGACGAAGCCGAAGAGCACCGCCACCAGGAGGATGGGCAGCACCAGCGGAATGGTGATCTGGAAGAGCGTGCGGAAGAACCCCGCGCCGTCGATGGCCGCGGCGTCGTGGATGTCCTGGGGGATCGACGTCAGCCCGCCCAGGTTGATCACGGTGGCGAGCGGCAGCGTGCGCCAGACCTGCACGGCGATGATCGAGGCCATGGCCAGCGCCGGCTGTCCCAGCCAGACCGGGCACGGTGTCATGCCCGGCAGCGGCCCGCACACGTGCAGCCAGTGGTAGAGGCCGTAGTTGATGACGCTGTAGATGGAGTCGAGGATCCAGAGCCAGCCGATGCTTCCCAGTGAGACCGGCGCCACCCAGGGCAGGAGGATGAGCAGGCGCACGACCCACTTCCCGCGGAAGTCCTTCTGCAGCGAGACGGCGAGGATGGTGGCGAGGAAAATGACGATCACCTGCGAGGCGACCGCGAAGAGGAACGTGTTCCTGAGGGCGCGGCGGAAGGTGGGATCGTCGAGCGCCGAGCGGAAGTTCTCCAGGCCGACGAAGCGGCCGGCCGCGGAGCTGACGGTCACGTCGCTGACGGAGAACCAGAGCGAGAGGATGAAGGGCACGCCGATG
>WNFS01017051.1_pt1 | contig 10547 bp, 17 predicted proteins | sample 5400141 | NCBI WGS metagenome assembly WNFS01 (sample SAMN13153358, study PRJNA577476) | soil metagenome | isolation source: 60 cm saprolite under Madrone tree | place: USA:California | collected 2016-06-14
GGGTACTCCAAAGGGCGGCGCGCATGTGCTTGCGTTGTGCACGACGCCAGGCCAACTGGCTTATTTTGTAGCGCTGGCGTTGCAGCAACACGGCCAGCAGTCCGCTTTGTGTAAGGGTCGGGGTTAATTTTCTCATGACGTAATCTTTCTATTTTCCCTTGTCCGAGAGGCTCTCTAATGTACGTGGGCGGCGAGTACGGTCTGGGCGTATTTTCCGAAAGACTGACCGTTTCTTGTCTTGCGAATCCCAGACTCGGCAAGGGAGCAACGACGCCTTGCGCGTCCAGCATCCCGAATGGGTTGAGCCGAACGGCAATTCCCCCACCTGTGACTCCTATGAGTCACGCCTCGCCGTACCTGCCCGGCCTTTCTCCCCGGGCGAACAACGCTATACCGAGCGTCGCAGCTTCGGAAGCGATTCGCGAAATTGCGTCGGAGAGCGACCGACAATTCGCTTAAACTCGCGATTGAAGTTCGTCATGGATTGAAACCCGCATGCGAAGGCAGCTTCGCTAATTCGCGAGTTGGGATTGAGCAAAAGCGTCTTCGATTTCTCCACTCGAACTCTCGAGAGGTAGTCGGTGAAATTTATCCCAGTCGCTTTCTTGAACATCTTGCAAAAGTAATGCCTGCTGATATTAGCCACTTGGGCGATCCGCCCGAGCGACAGCGGCTCCGCTTGATGGTCCTCGATAAATTGTCGCGCTCGCGTCATATTTGTGGACTCATTGTTTGCGCGCCGTACGACCAGTTGATTCGACAAGATCGAAAGGTGTCGCGCAAAAAGACTCAGGAGCCGCAACATCGCGCGGTACCGGACAGGCGATAAAACGCACGACCGGAAATAGGCCCGCTCAAGTTGCTTCCAATCCGTCTTGTAGCCCCACGCGCGGAGCTGCCGCGTGATACTTGCGAAGTGTTTCTTTGTCGGATTCTTGAGCATTACTTCGCCCGTCTCGAGAAAACCGAGAATGTGGTCACCCACATACACTGGCACTGCGCTTTCTGAGAGTCCCGCAAACCAGGTGACGGTGCGCGTCGTCGAGGCCAGTTCTTGGGACGCATCAGTTTGGGCCCTTAGACATGCGGCGCGGGCTTGGTTGAAACGAGCCAGAATCGCGGCGAATGAATCGTCATCCGTTTTGCCATGGTGTGCAGGCGACCATGAATCGTGTGCTCGAATATTAAGCGGTAAACCCATCGCTTCGCTAAAAGCCCGTTCGTAATCTTTGAAAATCTGAGAACGCGACAGATGTCGCATCACTTCCTGATCAGAAGATCGGGCTGTCACGCCCCGTCCACGGGCGTTGCGGATCAGGCCGCTTCTTTTTGAGGGTGTCATTGGCGTCAATTATTTTTCGACACCCGGTTATCAACGGGGATTGCAGCTTTGGCATCCGGAGCGCTCTCTCTTTTAGCGACACTCTTGCTCTCTATTAAATTAGCCGCGGTCATAATCCAAGGCGCTCGTAATCTTAGCTACGTTGGCAGCCCTCGGCGCGCCGCATGCGATTAGGGCTTTGGTCGTGTCTTCCACAGTTAGGAGGTACTTGCGCACGATAGGATGAATTGCGTATGCGACTTCAGCATCTCGCATTATTTCGCGGAATTGGATTAGGTGCATGTGTCGTGAACCTCGTAGGAGAATGTCTTCAGCGTGCCTGGTGCCGGACCGGTTGTGGCGTCTTCCCTGCGATCATCACACAGCAATTGTTGAAGTTGCCCCGGATTTCCCCCTTCCTCTTCCCAACGTCGCTCTGCGGCAAAATCGCTTTCTTCCTTTTGTGAGGTTGCGAAAGTCAGGGCATCCATGATGGCAATCAATGAAGCGGCTCAGCGCCCGTTATCCCGGTGAAGTCGTGGCACGATGAATAACTCGCCAGAGGTCAGCTGCCGACGAACATCCGGCCCCCGCTTGCGCGCCGCAGCGCGAAACTTCCTGAAAAGCGCCGTACGCTGTTTTGAAGTTTTATGTTGCGTGTAGTAGCGCGCGCAGTTCTGAGTCAATGTTGGTTCCATGTTTAATTCTCCGTTTGTTTGCGCTGCCGGCGGAGCGACGCGGGCGGCTGATGTTTGAGCAATTCGTATCGAGGCGCGTGATATAGGCATCCACCAACGGCACGAACGTTATCCCTGAGACCGCAATGTCGCCCGACAAGTTCTCGAGCAATTTTTTAAGCTCATTTTTATGAGCAGCGATAGCATTCATGATGCTGTTTGTGTGCAGAGAGAAGAGGCCGCACACCTGCGCGATCGATTGACGCTGCGACTATTAAGGAGTCAGCATACGGCTGCGACTGCCAACTAGCTAATGGCCTTTTCGTTGTTGCCCATGCAGGGGAGCGGCTGAACGTTGGTTTACTATGAAACACAAGGGTAATAACCATTGCGATGGATGTGGGGGTTCAGTTCGAGCGTTAGCGGCTTCGGCCGGAATTCAGTTTGGCGATCTTCAGACTGAAGCATATCGCTTGCGCGAGAAGCTTGGACCGGATCACCAGAAAGGTTATTACGAAATCATTCGCCAACTCGCGCGTGGCGGAGCTGTGTCGGAGACAGAACAGCGTGTTCTACTCGAACTAGGGAAGCGCGGCTTCGGCGTCGGCTCGGACCGCGAGGCAGAAAAGTTCGTGGCTTACGTGCAAAGTTTGCACAAGCGCATGCTGGCGGATCGCAGCGCGAGCCCGGTCGCGCTGGCGATTGTCGGTGTGATTGCGAACTATGCTATTCCTTCCAACTTTGGTCGGCGCGGCCGCGTCTTGCTGAAAGCGTCCCAGCATCCGGTCCGCGACATCCTGATCGGTGTCGCCGGTGGCGCGCTTGGCGGTCTGCGGATGAGCGGCTGGAATCCCATTGGCGGCGTAGTCGGTGGGGTCGTCGGTGGTGCGATCGCCGCGGTGGAAGCGCTCTGCTAGCAAACCACAGATTAACGCAGACTTCGCAGATTTTTCGGCGGTTGTAGATCGCCGCCACAGTCCCACACACCGTCGTCGCAGCATCTCTTTGCGAACGTAAGCCTTTGGTTATTGCGAACCTTTTGTCTTTGAAATACGTCCCTCTTCGATTTTCCACATCGTGTGAGCGGACGTTCGGACGTACAGCGGCATCGAATGCAGCAAACTGAGATAGACATGAGTCTCCAGTGGCAGTGTGCTGACGAGCTGGTTCGCCCAAACAGCAACTGACGTCTCGCTCTTGTTCACGACGAGCCTGGTGCGTGAAAGTCCATCGACCCGCTCCGCCTTGTTGCCGTCGGCAGAAACCGTGACGCGGTAGTGAATTCCGAAAACGACATCATCCGGGTCTTTGCTCGTTGCGAGCGCATAAACCAGGTAGCCGCTCTTGGTCGGATCATGGAGCACAATGAACTTATGGCTTTTGTCGATGCGTGCACCGAGCGCTGCCTTGGCTGAATCGAGCGCACGCGCCTCGGTGCCTGACAGCGATTTTGGACTTTGGTTCTCGTGCTCGTACAACTGCCGGCCAAGAGATTCAACGGTCCGCAAGTCGAACTCGCGAATTGCGCTCGCGTGCGTGGACCCCGCCGCGAGAGCAGCAAGCGCTGCCACGACTATCGCTCGCGTAAGATTAAAGATTCCTCTAGACCTTCGCATAAAGGTACGGCTAGGCACGCGACTTCGCTCGGTCAGCCCGGACGGTTGCAACGTCACTCCTTGGGGCTTGTCGCCACGCGCGCAAGCGTCGCGATGATGCGAGCGCCGGCAACAAATGTGCCACGCAATGTGCCGGAAACTTTCGATTCGCCACCGGAACGGCGGCGATGGTTTACCGGAATTTCAAGAATGCGCAGACCAGAGCGCGCGGCTTTCATCTGCATCTCCAAATTCCAGCCGTACGTTTCTTCTCGCATGTTGAGTTTGGCGAGCGCGTCGCGGCGGATGGCGCGAAAGGCACACATGTCGCTGTAACGAACGCCGTAAAGCAATCGCAGAATCAACCCGGCAATCCGCCCAGACAAAATTTGCTGGAAGTTCATGCTGCCGGGCTCGCGTTGCCCGCGCGTGCGCGAGCCGATCACGAAATCGTACGCGCCGCGCACGATCGGATTGACAAGCTCATTCATGAACGATGGGACATCGCTGCCGTCGCCATCCAGAAACACTACGATCTCGCATTCGGGCGAAACCGCGCTAACGCCCGCCGCGCATGCGCGCCCATAGCCGCGCGGCGCTGTCACCACACGCGCGCCAGCTTCGCGCGCCCGTTCGGCTGTGCGATCGCTGCTGCCGTTATCGACAACGATCACTTCATCGGGAACACCGGTCGCGAAACATTCGCACACCACGCCCGTGATCGGTTCTTCCTCGTTGAGTGCCGGAATAACAACGGAGATCTTGCTCATCGCAAAACCAGCCAGCCGGAAGTAAAGTAAATCACCAGGGCAATCAAATCAGCCAGGGCAAGGGTAACCGGTCCGGCGGCAATTTTCGGGTCGAGCTTGAATCGGTGAAGAAACGATGGCACACCCACACCGAGCGCACACGCCGTGAGGAGGGACAATGTGATGCTGCCGCCGATTACAAACGCGGCGCGCAAATCACTGCGCCATGTCAACACGATGGCGCTGACGACTATTCCGCATGCTACACCCAACAGTAAAGCCGTTGCGACTTCCCGCTGAAAGGCAGTTGCCAGCCAGCGCGTCGTAACGGAGACCGAACGCAACGCGTGGATCGTCACGCTCATCGATTGCATGCTCACGCTTTCGTTTAGCGCCAGCACCATCGTAAGGAAAAACGCCAGCACTAAACTGCGCGAGAGCGTCGGTTCAAAAAAGCCGGCTAGAATGGCCGAGAGTGTGCCGCCTGTCACCGTCACCAGCAGCCATGGAAAACGAACCCGAAAAATGCGCCACGGCGATGCACCGCGGATTTGTTCCAGATGAAAACCAAGCGCCTCGAAAAACTCCGGTCCGACGACTCCACTCCCGCTGCTCCGGGACCGATCTTCGCTTTCCCCGGCCTCCAGAATTTCTTCAGCGAAAAGGTTCGCGTCGATGACGCCCACGACGTGCCGTTCTTCGTCAACCACTGGGAACGCGAGAAACTTGTAGAGCACAAAAAATTCGCACGCATCGAGAATAGTCGCATTCGCAGGAACAGCCACGACGCGTGGGGCCATGATCTCGCCCAGCGGCATTTCCAGTGACGCGGTCAGCAAACGGCGTGTAGGCACAACGCCCACAAGGCGCTTTTGTTCATCCACTGCATAAAAGTAAATCACGCGCTCGCCCACGCCTTCGCGCCGGATCCTTTCCAGCGCATCGCCCACGGTCATGCTGGCGCCAAGCAACGGAAAATCTTTCCGCGCGTGATCTGCAACACGGGCATTAAGATCAGGGATGCCCGTAGTAATGTTCATCTCGCTACCCGATGAACAATTCGCTTGTTCCTTAAAATTTCCCTCGCCTCGCTGAAGTAATCGCGAATACCTCCCTGGGTGCGGATCCAATCGATGTAGCGCGCGATGCCTTCGCTTAGGTCGACGTTCGGTCGGTAACCGGCGGTTCGGGCGACTGTGGTGTCGCTGGTAAGATGGCGCATCTCGCCGGGACGAAACTCGCCGTTGATCTCGGGAGCGATTTTGATCTTCAGGATAGAGGAAAGTTGTTCGGCAATTTCGCGGATCGGTATGCCAATTCCGCTGCCGATATTCACGGCTAATCCATCGAGTTTATCTGTTTCGGCAGCGAGTAAATTTGCGCGCGCGATGTCCTCGACGAACGAAAAGTCGCGCGTTTGCTCGCCGTCTTCATAAAGCACCGGCGGCAACTTGTTCAGAACCGTGGGGATGCCGACCTGTTTTCCCCAGAGCAGCACGAGGCGCTCCTGATCGACTTTCGTCAAGCCATAAACAGTTTCGCCGCCAACCGGCGCGTTCTCGGGAGTCGGAACACTTTTAGTAATCGCGCCGCAAAACGGGCAATGCACTTGCCAATCACCGCGCCGCAATTGTTCGATCGGACGCACGCTTGGAAACACCAAATCATGTTTCGGGCAATCGCCGGCGCCTTCGCTGTAAACGGCTTGCGAGCTTGCAACAATGATTTTTTCAATTGAGAGATTTTTCTCGCGAATGACCTCGAGCATCTGTGCTGTGCCTAGCGAATTGACGTGAACGAATTTTGTGATCTCCGGCATGTAACCGCCGTACGCGGCTTGGTGAAATATCATGTCGACGTTGTCGAGCGCAGCCGTGATTATGCCGTGATCGCGCAAATCGCCTTCCATGAATTCCGCGTTTTCATTGATCCACGCTGGCCTTCCGCGGCGATGCGTTTGCAGCTCAAGATTATCGAGCGCACGTACTCGCCAGCCTTCGTGCACGAGAAGATCGACAACGTGCGAGCCGATCAGGCCTGCGCCACCAGTGACTAGGGCGCGTTTTGCCATGCATTGTTTTAACGGCAGTCTCGAACGGCCGCAAATTCAGTACGACATCCAGACACCGCTACAGTTTTCTTTGTGCCGTCAGCTTCCGCAAAAATTCTCGGGTCTTCGGCGCGATATGCGCCGGCGCATTTCTGCCCAGCAGTTCTCCGCGCAAGCGGCGTAAACTTGCCTCATCATCAACATCATATCCCCCCGGCAACAGTTTGACTTCGAGGCCCAGTTCGCGCGCACGTTGTTTGGTCTGAGCAAGCACGCGTTCGGTGCTCCAATCAATCCGCTCAAAGATTTCCTGATGCGGCTTCTTAATCCCAATCAGGTAATAGCCGCCATCATCGCACGGACCTAAAACGATGCGATCTCCGAGGCGCCGTAGAAGTTTAACGGCTTGCGCGAAATTCTTGGCTGGGACAGTTGGGCTGTCGGAATCAATCAGACAGACCGATTCAAAGCCACACCTGAAGAGGTCCACCGTGGCGAAGTAAAGGCGTTCGCCAAAGTTTTCTCCGCGTTGTGGCAGCAAAGCGAAGTCTGGTGATAAGATTTTGTTATAATCCAACTCCGCACCGATCGGCGTGTAAACGGCAATTCCGAGTGCGCTTGTGGTCGCTTCGCCATGCGAAGGGTGTAGCTGACGGCTACAAACATTCGAAATCGAAGCCGCTGTATCGGCCAAGAAACATTTATTTAATTTCGCCGCTTCATTCGCTGTCAGCGGCGGGACAAGACGTGTCTTCACCTGTCCTGGCTGTGGCGCTTTGGTCATTACAGCTAAAGCGGAAAGCCCACGTGTGTTTGGGCTCGAAAATTTTGGATCGAGAACGGAGAACCGATTTATTCTTTGGTTCAAAAGGTTTTTCACAGCCCACCATGATTATTTAGGTTTCCATTTCGAGAATTTCATCTTCTCCTTCACGTGAATAACCAGCTGGCTTATTCTCGCAAATACTGGAGACCAGACAGCTGTTGATAACATCTTCGGATCGCACCGACAAATGCGCGTTTTCAAAAAGGCAGAGTAGTTATTCGATGTTATTCAAACTTGTTGGCCAATTGCTCAGACATACTTTAACAAGGCAGAGTGCGAATGACTAAGCTTTTGGAGTGTACACGCGTCTTGACGTGTCTTTTCCTCTTGCTGACTTCAGTAGTCTGCCTCGCTGATGATACGTCGCTATGGAAAATTCAGAAAACGCTCGCCGGGAAAAAATATGTCGATTTGACCCATGAATTCGCGCCGGGAATTCCGCGTTGGCCCGGTTTCCCCGATGAAACGCGAAAGACGATCTACTGGTATGACAAGCGTCCCGACACAATGAGCACGGGATTTTTCTCGGAGCTGTTCACGCATGTCGGTCAATGGGGAACACACGTTGATCCGCCGGCGCACTTCGTAAAAGGACTGCGGACTGTTGGATCAGATCGACCCAAAAGAAATGATCCTGCCGCTCGTCGTAATCGATGTACACGGTGAGGCAGCCGCCAATCCTGATTACACGTTGCGGCTCGAGCGCGTGAAAAAGTGGGAAAAAGATCACGGCCAGATCCCAGTTGGAGCATTTGTAGCGATGCGGACGGATTGGTCGAAACGCTGGCCCGATGGCATCAAAATGGAAAACAAGGATGCGAACGGGGTGGCGCATTATCCAGGATGGAGTCTCCCCGCATTGAAATACCTTTACGAGGAGCGCAAAATCACTGCTTCAGGCCACGAAACGACCGACACCGATCCGGGCATCGCCACGAGTAAAGACGATTACTCGCTGGAAACATATGTCTTGAGCACGAATCATTATCAGATCGAGTTGCTGACGAATTTGGATCAGATTCCTGAGGCCGGCGCTATCGTAATAGTCAGTTTCCCAAAGCCAAAGAGTGGCTCGGGCTTTCCAGCGCGCGTATTTGCAATTGTGCCGTGAGTCGGTTCGGGTGAGTTGACCGAAAGTCGCGGCAGGAACGAAGATAGACGCTAAGTCAATGCACATCACCGACATTATGCGGGCGAATTCGCCGACGTTCTCGTTCGAGTTCTTCCCTCCAAAAACGCCGGAAGCGGCAGAGACCCTTTACCAGACGATTCGCGACCTCGAATCGTACATGCCGCATTTCGTCAGCGTGACTTATGGTGCCGGCGGATCAACGCGTGATTTAACGCACGGCCTTGTCGAGCGCATTCAACACACGACAAAGCTGGACCCGATCCCGCACCTGACCTGTGTCTGTCACAACGAAGAGGAGATTCAAGCGATTCTTCTCCGATATGCGAAGTCGGCCATTGGAAACATTCTCGCACTTGGCGGCGACAGGCCGGCCGGGATTGCTTACGATAAATCGCGCGAGTCGTTTCAACACGCGATCGATTTGGTCAAATTCATTCGCAGATTCAACGAATCCGGAGCGCATCCAGAGCGCCGCGGTTTCGGAATTGGGGTGGCCGGTTTCCCCGAAGGGCATCCCGCCACGCCCAATCGATTGGTCGAAATGGATAATTTCAAAGCGAAAGTGGATGCTGGCGCCGACTACGTCGTAACACAGCTATTTTTTGATAATCGCGACTTCCTCGATTTCCGCGAGCGCTGTGCACTCAGCCAGATTCACGTCCCGATTATTGCTGGAATCATGCCGATTACCTCGATTACCGGATGCAAGCGCATGGCCGAGCTGGCGGGCGGCACGCGCTTCCCTGCTACGCTTCTCCGCGCTTTGCAGCATTGTCAAAACAATCCCGAGATGGTCAGGCGCGTCGGCATTCAGTACGCGTTGGAACAATCCCACGATCTTCTGGATAACGACGTTGCGGGTATTCACTTTTATACACTTAACCGCTCGGACGCTACCCGGATAATTTTTGACAGCCTCGGTATTCCGCGTCATCCGAACACACCGGTTTCGACCGTCTAATTCAGCAATCCAATCCTGGAGATTCAGATGCGTGCACCATTGCTCATTTTTGCCGTGACGAAATTTGCGCGAAGGCGATGACGCGCGCAAAATTTTGAAATGCCAAAGGTTCCCCGCTCACTTTACTGGCAGGCTGCAGCGCTGCTGCTGGTAATTGCTTTGGTCTGGGCGCTTTCGCGCTTTTTCCCAGTGGTCGAGTTTATCGCCGTGCTCCAACAGCGTGTGATGAGCCTCGGTGCGTGGGCTGCGATTTGCTACCCATTATTGTTTGCAGCTTGTAACATCCTCCTGCTCCCAGGCGGTATTCTCGCCGTCGGGAGTGGTTTTTTCTTCGGTTTATGGTGGGGATTTTTGATCGTGTTTGCAGGCAACATCGTCGGAACGGCAATTTCCTTTGCTCTAAGTCGGTCGATAGCCAGACGATGGTTTCAGCAAAGACTCTTGCGTAACCCAACGCTGCGCGCCTTGGAACCTGCGGTTGAACGTGAGAGCTGGAAGATTATTGTATTGAGTCAGTTGCACCCGCTTTTTCCTACGAGCTTGCTGAATTATTTTTACGGCCTGACACGGATTCGATTTAGCTCCTACATGTTCTGGGCGTCGATCGGCAGGATGCCGGGGTTGTTTTTGTATGTTTACGTTGGGACGCTCGGCCAGCTTGCAGTCCGAATCATGCGTGGTGAAAATTACCCGCGAACAATCGAGTACTGGATCTGGGGAGGTGTCTTCGTGACGACTATATTGCTGTTGATCGTGCTGGTCCGGATTGCATATCGCGCTATTCAGACATCGCATGCCTCCACAATTCGACCGATGGAAGGAAAGACCACGCCCAGCATGGGATTTCAATAAGTTAACTTACTGATACTCACCTACTTACGTAAATGAATCTTAAGCTTCCAACAGAGTACGATGTCTTGGTAGTCGGGAGTGGACACGCCGGAATTGAGGCGGCCTTGGCTGCAGCTAGAATGGGTTGCCGCACATTGATGCTGACTCAAAACCTGGACACAATCGGGCAGATGTCATGTAACCCGGCGATCGGAGGTCTAGGGAAAGGACATATTGTCCGGGAAATTGATGCAATGGGCGGTGCCATGGGCCTGAACGCCGATGCGACTGGGATCCAGTTTCGAATGCTGAACAGATCAAAAGGACCATCTGTGCGCGCTCCAAGAGTCCAATGCGACAAGAAAGCGTACCAGTTCCGGATGAAAGCTCTGTTAGAAAGCGCCG
>WNFS01011313.1_pt1 | contig 10546 bp, 4 predicted proteins | sample 5400141 | NCBI WGS metagenome assembly WNFS01 (sample SAMN13153358, study PRJNA577476) | soil metagenome | isolation source: 60 cm saprolite under Madrone tree | place: USA:California | collected 2016-06-14
CCACCCAAACTTTGTTCACCTTAAGCCGATTGTCGGAACTGACGCGAACTTCGGCGACTTCGGCGAAATATCCGCGATGACTGAAGTGGAACGCCACGCCCATTCCTGTGTCTTTCGGCAGCGTGCGTGAGCCCCAGCTCGATTTTTCCGCGACAAGTTCAAGCACGCCGCGCATGCGCTGTGCGTTAAACAGAAAAGCAGGCGGAGTTGGTTGACCGCCAGTGGGCGCCGGCGCCGCTTCGAGCGCAGGAGTGTTGAGCAGAGCCAAGCGAAACTTCACGGGATCGGCGCCTGCTGCGTGCGCGAGTTCGTCGATAAAGGATTGCATCACGAAGGCTATGCCATTGCTTCCCGGAGCGCGCATCGCACCGGTGGGCACACCCAACGCCATGACGGAGGTATGCGTAGCAAAATTCGAAACGAAACGCGCGGGGAATTCGTCGGGTGAGATCTGAGCGCTGGGCGCGAAGCGCTCGCCTTCGCCAAAAGTGACGAAGTGATTGCGCCAAGCAACGAGCTTGCCGGAGGCATCGACGCCGCCTTTCAAAAAATGAAATCCCGCCGGGCGATAAAAATCGTGATGCATGTCATCTTCGCGCGACCAAAGCAACTTGACCGGCGTGCCGCCAAGTTGCTTCGCAATCCATGCGCCTTCGATCATGTAGTCGTTGGTCAGCCGCCGCCCAAAGCCGCCGCCCATGCGCGGAAGGTGAATCGTGACGTCGCTTTCAGCGATGCCTAAAGTCTTCGCGACTTGCGTCAGCCCGCGCTGCGGCGTCTGGCTGGGAACCCACATTTCGAGTTTGCCGTCTTGAAAACGCGCCGTGCAGTTCTGCGGCTCGAGCGGCGCGTGAGCGAGGAACGGGTAGAAGTACGCGCCTTCGACCACCTTAGCAGCCGATTGCAGAGTAGCTTCCGCGTCGCCATCAGTTCGCAACGAGCGCGCAGGCTTCTGTTTTGATAGCTCGACGGCGGTGCTCGCGAAACCTTCACTGCTCTGCTTTGCAGTCGGCCCTTCGTCCCACTTCACATCCAGCTTTTCGCGTGCCGTCTTGGCGGTCCACCAGTTATCCGCAACGATGGCGACTCCGCAGAGCAGACCTGTCAGATCGTTCCCGCCTTCAACGATAAATGCTTGGCGCACTCCAGGAATCGCCCTGATAACGTCAAGATTTGCGCTCACAACTCTGCCAGCGAAAACGGGACACTTTGCAAACACGCCCCACAGCATTCCGGGAAGCCTGAAATCGATGCCGTAAAGAGGTTTGCCGCGAACGATAGCTTCGTTGTCCACGCTCGGAATCGATTTGCCGATGATTTTGAAATCCTTCGGGTCTTTTAGTTTCACGCCTGCCAAATCTGGTGGAGCGAGCCGCGCCGCTTTGGCCGCGAGTTCGCCATAACCAAGCGAGCGGCTCGTCGCCGCGTGCTGCACGCGCCCGGAGCCAGTGGTGCATTCGGTTTCTGGCACAGACCAAGTTTGCGCAGCAGCAGCGACCAGCATCTGCTTTCCCGCCGCCCCGACTTGACGCATCGGCAACCAATTAGTCGGCGTCGCCGTGCTACCGCCGGCAACTTGCGAACCGTATTTTGCGAAGTTCACGTCGCCCTGCTCGATCCGCACATCTTTCCAATCCACGTCGAGCTCTTCCGCGATAAGCATCGGCAGCATGGTCCGAATGCCCTGACCAATTTCCGGATTCTTGGCGGTGATCGTCACGACGCCTTCCGCTGAAATACGGATGAAAGCGTTCGGAGTAAGCACGGCCGGCGGCGGACCTTGAGGCGCTTGCGCAAGAGCCTTCTCGACGGGATCGATGTAGGCAGCAAGCATCAACCCGCCGCCCGCGATGGCGCTCACGCGCAAAAACGAGCGGCGCCCAATAGTTCTGATGGTCCTGGACTCAAGACCTTCCAACGTGTTCATAAGGCCTCCTTACCTTAGACCGAAACTCCGCCCTAGGGGTTACGCTGCTGGATGGGGCGGGCAGCCCGTTTGCCGGAACAGCGGGATTATAGCGCGGGACACGAGAAGCGGACAGGTGCTGCTTCCTAATGCTAGTTTTCGAGACCGACCGGACCAAACCCACCAAAAAACTTGCAAGCTCCACAGAGAAAATCGTTCTAACAACGCCACCGCGAGCAACCCGGTGTCTAGAAAGCTAACTCTAACGAGGTAACAAAGAAGAGTAAGAACGCTGTTCGTCGAGAACAGCCGCTATTACTCTTAAGACGGTCCTCCATTCCCCGGGTTGAAATAAGCAAGAGCCGAGGCAATTTCCAGAAGCTAGAGGTGTCGAAATGACCAGCTCCAATGCACTCGTTTCTCTCCAGCACAAAAATCGTAAGCCTTTCTGTTTCTTTGCTTGCACGTTGGCCGCGCTTCTTCTTTGTGTTGCCACGGCATCCGCGCAGACCGCATCACACGCTCCCGGATGGGTGGTGATCACCATCGGTGACTATCGCTCGCTCCACGCAAAAGCCTACCCGCCCGACCGCGAACCCGAAGCCCCGCCGGTGGACGCCACCCTAACGCGCGTCGATTACGATTTGCGCATCGATGGCGACCTCGCCGCCGGCCGCGCGAGTCTCACTGTGGATGTTTTGAAAGATGGCTGGGTGCGTGTGCCGATTCCCGCTGGATTGCTGGTGCGCGAAGCAAAACTTGACGGCAAGCTCGTTTCGCTGGTCCCAGGCGCAGCTGGAAAAGGCACGAACCAACTCTGCGCTCTACTCTCGCGGCCAGGACGCGCGGTGCTGCAGCTTGATATTGCTTTGCCCATTACCTCAACCGCTGGAGAAGAAAGCATCTCCCTCCCTTCGACAGCTTCCGGAGTCACGCGCGGATCGGTTCGCCTCCCGAGACAAGGCGTGGACATTAAACTCACCGGTGGCCTCTTGGCAGAGAAATCCGAACTCGGCGCAGAAAGTAAATGGCTCGCGTATGCGCGCGGAAATGAGCCTCTGACGTTCACCTGGAAAAGAAAAACAGAGGACCACCGCAGCACCCAGGCATTGCGTCTGCGCGGTTCGCTGACGGAGCTGACCGGACTCGGCGAAGACACCACGACCATCGTCGCCGAGGTCAACGTCGAAGTGACGCAAGGCGCCGCCCGCGAAGTCCACATCGCTCTCCCCGACAAAGTAACGGTCAATCAAGTCTCAGGCGCAACAGTCGCGGACTGGGAAATGAAAGACGGCCAACTAGCGGTAACGTTCCTCGAGCCGGTCGCGCAAAGCGCCAAATTCATCGTAAGCGGAGAAACACGCAGCCCGCGCGACGGCCAAATCGAAATTCCTTTGTTGCGCCTGCTGAACACCGAACGCGATACAGGAGGCGTAGCAGTGGAGGTCCTAGGCGCTGGAGAAATCAATAAGTTCAAAACCGAGGGTCTCGAAAACGCCGACGCTACAGACTTAGGCGAAATTGTTTCGAGCCGCCAATCCACTTCGCTCTCCGCGTTCCGTTTCCGATCCGGTGACGCAAAAACCACGAGATCGCTCACGGTAAACGTGGCGCGCTACACGCCGCAAGCCGTCTTGATGGCCAACGTCGCCGAAGCCCGTTACAACGTCTTGATCACCAACGAAGGAAAGTTGCTGGTGCAAGCGCGCTACGCCGTGCGAAACAACCAGCGCAACTTCCTAAAAATCACGCTGCCGACAGGCGCAACGCTCTGGAGCGCCTCGTTAGCGGGAAAGCCCGTGGACAGGTCTGTTGGTTTACCATCCGCCGCTTTTCCGGGTGACGCCAGAGACCGGATCATTCCGGGCGGAAGCGTACGCGGAGCCGACTTCCGCGGCGCTGAATCCTCCGCCCGTTTCGGCACCCGCATTTAGTACCGGCATGGCTTCACCGGCGGCTACCGCAACGCCAGGCGCCGAACTTTCAGCAATTACAGAATCGAAAATAGTTACCGATCAACTGGCCCAGCAAGCCGTTGTCGACAATTTCCGCATGGCACTGCAAGCAGGCAAGGCGGCCGGGATTCTTCCGATCAAAGTTTCCTTCGCAGCTTTGGGGCCCTCTCTCTATCTCGTTTCCGAACTCACAGGCGAAAACCAATCTCCAAGTACTGACTTGAATTATCAGCGCGAGAAAAAGGCAGGTGGGCGATGAAAAAAATCATATTAGCGATTGCGTTTCTAATAAGCGGCCCCGCATTTGCACAAGACAAGATCGCTCCTCCCGTTCCGCCCGCAGGGAACGTGACACTTCCCCTCGAGGAGTACAACCGACTGCTTGAACTGGCGAATAAATCGCCGCGGAGAGTGGAATCTGCCCCGCTGCCTTACACCATCAAGCGCGGAGACTTGAAGCTGCGCGTCGCGAATGAAACCGTCATGGGAAGTGTTCACCTGCAAGGTGAGACATTTAACAAGGGCGAGACGAAAGTCGCGCTCACATCGGGAATGACGATTCTCGATGCGCGTCAGGAAGGCAGAGGCCTCCCGCTTGAACAAGAGGGAGGCACACAAACGGCGATCCTCGCCGGCCCCGCCGAGTTTTCCGTAGTCCTCGATGCCGGTCTGCCTTTGAACATCGAAACAGGCCGCGCCTCGTTCAACTTGCCCGTCCCTTCGGCAGGCAGCGTGCGCTTGACACTAGAAGTTCCCGGCGATCACACCAACGTGAAGTTGAGTCCTGGCTTGATTACCAGCCGTGTATCCGCGAACGGCAGCACCACAATAGAGGCGACGCTCGTTCCGGGGCAGCCCGCGAATATCTGGTGGGCGACGCGCGAAGTGGTTGCACCGGTCGTCCCGCGTGAAGTGCGTTTTCTTTCCAACGTTAAAACGCTCGTTTCCGTTAGCGAAGCGGACATTCGTCTCGCCGTCCTCGCCGACATCAACGTGATCCAAGGCGAACCTGCGCAATTCGAAGTGGAGGTTCCCGCCGGCTATGAAGTAACGGGAACGTCAGGCGCTTCGGTGGATTCAAGCGATGTACAATCGGGAGTCTTGACCCTGAAGGTCAACGCCCCAGCGCAGCGCACCCACCAATTTCTAATTTCCATGGAAAAAGCCATCGGCGTGACGAAAGCCGATGTGCCGTTCCTCGGCGTGAAAAACTCGCAACGCGAAACCGGTGAAGTCCTTGTCGAAGGCGTTGGCACCATGGAACTGACCGCGGCGGAAGGCGGCAGCCTGAAGCGCATGGACATCAAGGAAACCAATCCTTATCTGCGCTCCCTCGCGCGTTCTCCTCTCCAAGCCGCATTCCGTTATCACCGTCAGCCAGCAGAAAATCCAAGCCTCGCGCTCGAATGGACGCGATTTCCGGACAGCAGCGTGCTCGCGGCGATTGCCGAACGCGCCGTCGTGACCACGCTGGTAACCACGGAGGGAAGATCACTGACAGAAGTGAAGTTGACTATAAAAAATCAAGTTCAGCCATTTCTGAAAGTCGAATTGCCCTCTGACGCGAGCATCGTCTCCGCCGATGTCGCCGGAGAAAAGGTCAAGCCCGTACAAGGCGCGGATGGCCAGCGCGTGCCGCTGCTCCGCCCCGGATTCCGTCCAGTCGACTCTTATGAAGTGTCCTTTGTGTTCATGCACTCCGGCGCTCCATTTGCGAAAAAGGGCGGCTCGGAAATTTCCCTGCCGAAGATGGATGTTCCCATCACCGTGTTGCAATGGGAAGTGTTCCTCCCGGAGCAGTACAAGGTGAAGGATTTTGGTGGCGATGTTCTGGCCGCAAACCTGCTTCCCGCATGGTATCCGGGAGTCGAGAGTGCGTGGGGCGCGACGGGGTCGTTCCAGGCACGTGTGGGAGTGGGCGGCGTAATGGACGATAGAATTGCGCCCCTTCAACTCCTGCCAGGACAGCTCGGCGGTTACATTATCGACCCCAGCGGCGCAACTCTTCCGAACGCGCAAGTGAGCGTCACGCAATTGGACACCGGCGCCGTACGAACTGCGCGGACGGATTCGTCGGGCCGGTGGATTGTGTCGAGTCTGCCGTCAGGAAGAGTGAAGATCGCCGCCGCTTCGCCCGGCTTCAGCACCACGGTCCGCAACATCAATTACAACGCGAACTATCCAACGTCCGTAAGTTTTTCGTTGCAGGTCGGGGCGGTAGCGGAAAGCATTGAAGTGCTGGGCAAAGATCAGGAAAAGGAATCGCGGCAAATCGAGCGCGACTTGAAGAAGAACGAGGCCCAGGCTTCCAACTCCGCCTCCAATAATGTGCTGAATCTTCAACGACGGGTGTCGGGTGTCCTGCCGGTCCGAGTCGACGTGCCTCGAGCAGGCAGCTCCTACAGCTTTGTGCGCCCGCTCGTTCTCGACGAAGAAACCAAGATAACCTTTACCTACAAAACAAAATAACTCCGCTATCGTTGGCGGATGGCGGCTATTCGAAACGGCCAGGGGAAACTTCGTACCTGGCCGTTGTCGTTGCTTCCCATTAACAATCCGGGACAACGGCGACGGGATTCGCTTTGTTTACGGGAACTAAGTCCGCCAATAAACGGAATTTAAAAGGAGTGTCGAGCGCAAAGAGACTGAAGGAAACGCCAAAGGCCGCGGAAGTCGTCTAAGTTTCCGATGCGGAAGCAAAACACGGGACTTTACATAGCAGCCGGGCGTAGATTTACTTAGAGCAAGGGAAGGGGTAGGTCGAAATGAAGGCAATCCCAAGATTTTTATCCGGTTCACTATTAGGTTTCATGGCGGTGGCCACCCCAGCGGGAGCGCGGCCTCTCCAGGAAGCGCCACAATCTCAGAATCCCGGTTCGGCGCAAGGAGCCGGCGCAGCCCAGACGCAGGGACGCGGCGGCGAGCGGCGTCTTGGACTGCTCGGAAAATTAACGGCAGTGCACGACCAGTCCATCGAGATAACCAGGCAGGACGGGAGTGTGGCAACCGTCAAGATCAGTGGGAACACGCAGTTCCGCAAGGAAGGTCAGGACGCGAAGATCAGCGACTTCAAAGTTGGGGACGTAGTGTTTGTGCGTGGCGCGGAAAATGCCGATCACACCTGGACCGCGGAATTAATTGGAACGCGATCCGGCGGCGCGTTTGTCGGTGGCCCGGGTGGCGGCGCAGAAGGTGGGAGAGGGAGCGAACCCGGCGGCGGACCTGGAGTGATGCGTGTAATGGGCGTGCTTGGCCACGATTATGTTTTCGGCGAAGTGAAGTCGATTGATGCGCCGAAGCTGACGATTCTCCGTCCAGACGACGTTACACAAACTGTCGAGCTCAATGAAGAAACTTCCTTACGCAAGGGCCGCGACAGCATTACGATGGCGGACATTCAGCCGGGCGATCACATCATGGTGCGGGGCGGAATGGCGAACAATGCGTTTCAGCCGAAATCCGTAATGGTGATTGGACCGGAACAATGGAAGCGCATGCAGGAAATGGGAATGGCCGTTGGGCCGCCTACGAATCCGCCAAAGGATAATATCCAACCGCAGAAACCGCCGGAGCCGCCACATTGAGATCGTTTGTGCGGACTTTTATAGTGCTGAGCCTAGCGGCCTTCGTAGTTCCACGTTTGTTTGCACAAGAAAACCCATCTCTTGAGCAAGCACCCTCTTATCAAATCACGGGAAGCGTTCATAGCGGGAAAACGCCGTTGCCGGGCGTTACACTCACTGCTTCCAACACTTTGACTGGAAAGAAGTACACAGTCGCAACGATTTCCGATGGTACTTTTATTTTTGCTGGACTGCCGCGCGGCCGATATGTGTTGCGCGCAGAGTTCATGGGATTTGCGATGCAGACCCAGGAAGTGGTGCTGAATCCCGAAAATCCATCCGGAAAAGCGGACCTCGAATTGATTCTTGCGTCGCGCCAGGTGGAAACCAACGAGCGGAGCGCTGCTGCCGCAATTGCTGGGCGCGGTTTCCAAAGTCTGTCGATTGACTCTAGCGATACCGCGCTGGGGGCAGGGAGTTCGGGTCTCGCGGTAGGCTCTGGACAAACGCCGGGCGCGAACGATTTGTCGGGACTGCCCCTCAATGGCGCCGGGGCGGATGCACCGACGGAATCGGTAAGCATCAGCGGCGTGCAAGGACGCACGCAAGATTTTGGAGCAGGAAGTGAAGGCGATCTCCAGGACCGCATTCAGGAATTCCGCGATCGCGCGCAACAGCTTGGGTTCGGGGGAGGCCCCGGAGGCGGTGGCGGCGGATTTGGCAGTGGCGGACCGGGAGGCGGAAACGTGATTGCGTTCGGGCGGTTGGGGCGCGGTTTCAATGTGAACCAGCCGCACGGCAACATGTATTTTTATGATGATACTTCCGTGCTGGATGCAAGGCCCTACTCGTTGAACGGGGTCGCGCTTCCCAAGGCGGATTACAACCAGCTGCACTTTGGAGCGTACGTCGGCGGTCCGCTGAACATTCCGAAGATTTTCAATGGCGGCAATAAGACATTTTTCTTCGGAGGGTGGAGTGGAACGCGCGGAAGTTCACCGTCCGACATTTTCTCCACCGTTCCCACGATGGCCGAACGAGGAGGCAATTTCTCCGCGCTCACGACTCCGATCTTCAATCCGGCAACGGGGCAGCAATTCGACTTCAACGGCCAGCTGAACGTGTTGGATCCAACTTTGATCACGCCGCAAGCGCAGGCTCTTTTGCAGTACATTCCGCTGCCGAACTTGCCTGGAACCACACAAAACTTTCATGAGGTGACTTCCGCGCAGAGCAATTCGGACTCCGTCAATTTGCGGTTGATTCATAATTTTGGCCCGGCTCCCAAGCCCGGGCAGGGAATTCGCATCATTGGCGGAGAGAGTGGGGGCGGACAAGGCGGAGGCAAGCGCAGATCGCAGAACAATCTCAATATGGGTATGAGCTGGACAAAGACGACGAGCGACATCGTCGGAGCGTTTCCTTCGCTTAACGGTGGAACGAGCACGCAAGGTTTGAATGCAAACGTGGGTTGGGTCTACGGCAAAGGACGCGCAACAAATAGTCTGCGCTTCACGTACAACCACAGCCATGTTTCGACCAGGAATCTGTATTCGACAGTGACGGATGTTGCCGCGTTAGCGCAAATTGGCGGCGTGTCCACAAATCCGTTTGATTGGGGTATTCCAGGAATCAATTTTACTTCTTTTTCCGGCTTGAGCGATCCGCAGCCGCGCCGCGAACTCGACCAGACCTACACAATCTCCGACTCAGTTATCTGGAGCCATGGGAAACACAACTGGCGGTTTGGAGGCGACTACCGCCGGATTTTGCAGAGTTTTCACGCAGCAAGAAACGCGGCAGGCACGTTTACATTCACGGGCTTTGCGACGGCGCAATATGTGGGCGGAGTCCAGCAGCCGGGGACGGGCAGCGATCTTGCGGACTTTCTTCTCGGCTTGCCACAACAAAGCAGCGTTCAGTTCGGCGCGAACACTTATGATTTTCGAGCGAACTCGTTTGATTTTTTCGCGCAGGATGACTGGCGGATCCGCGCGAACCTGACGCTAAATCTGGGCCTTCGCTACGAATATCAGGGCCCGTTCACCGAAGCGAACAACCAAATTGCGAATCTGGACGTGGCGCCGGGCTTTACGGCGTCTGTGCCTGTTGAGCCAGGACAGACCGGGCCTTACAACGGCGTTTTCCCAGCGTCGCTGATTAAGCCGGACCGCAACAACTACGCGCCGCGCCTGGGGTTGGCTTGGAAGCCAATGAAGCTGACGGTTGTGCGCGCCGGTTATGGCGTCAACTACAACCTTGCGCAGTATACGACCTTGGTTCAAAATTTCGCCTTTCAGCCTCCGTTTGCGGAGACGGCCACCAACGTGGCCACTACGTCAAGTTTTCTGAACTTGGCGAATGCTTTTCCGAGCCTGGCGCCCGGCACGGTCACGAATAACTTTGCCATCGACCCAAACTACAGGCTCGCTTACGTCCAAGTCTGGAACGTCGACGTACAGCGCGAATTGCGCGGCGGCATTGTGATGAACGTGGACTACAACGGCTCGAAGGGGACGCGGCTCGATACGGAACGGGCTATTCTGATTCCCGGCTCGCAACCCTTTACTTACGAGTCGTCCGCCGGGAACTCGGTTTTTCATGCCGGCTCGATTCGTTTTCGGAAGCGGCTGGCAAAAGGTATCGGGCTCGGCGCAACTTATATTTATTCGAAATCGATCGATGACGCCTCTTCGATTGGCGGCGGAGGTGTCGTCGTGGCGCAAAATCCTTTCGATATTGCCGCGGACAGAGGGTTATCGAGTTTCGATCAGCGCCACAAATTCACGGGGAACTGGATTTACGATTTGCCGTTCGGCGAGAACCGGAGATTTTTGCAGAAGGGATTTGTGTCGCACGTTCTCGCGGGCTGGCAATGGAGCGGAGATTTCACGGTGGCGAGCGGACTGCCTTTTACTGTGCGGGTGCTGGGAGGAACGCTCGATATTCAACGCGGCGTAAGCGGGTCATTGCGCGCGAATGTGGTTCCCGGCCAGTCATTGAACGTCGCCAATCCCACTACAAAGGAATGGTTCAACACAGTGGCATTTTGCCAGCCGGAAACGACGACCAGTAACCCGAGTGCGACGTGTGTCAATTCGAGCGACACCACGTTTGGCGAC
>WNFS01004595.1_pt1 | contig 10541 bp, 12 predicted proteins | sample 5400141 | NCBI WGS metagenome assembly WNFS01 (sample SAMN13153358, study PRJNA577476) | soil metagenome | isolation source: 60 cm saprolite under Madrone tree | place: USA:California | collected 2016-06-14
GGCTGCATGCCGGTCTCGCCATAATGCTGGTTGTCGAGCACGACGATGGCGAGATTTACCGGCTGCTTGACCCCGATGGTGGCAAGACTGCCCAATCCCATCAGGGCCTCGCCGTCGCCCGTAAGCACGAGCACCCGAAGCGCCGGCTGCGCCAGCGCAAGGCCGAGGCCGATCATGGCGGCGCCTCCCATGGCGCCCCAGAGATAGAAATTGAGCGGATGATCGCCGCAGGCCGCAACGTCATAGGTGGGAGACCCGAGCCCGGAGACGACAAGCAAGTTCTCACGGTCGACGAGCAATTTCTGGACGAACTCACGCCGGTCGAGCATCACCTGGTCCATTCCTTGCGGCCGATCAGCCGTTGCGACAGCACGATGGCGACCTGAAGATCCCCGCCAAACGCCATGTCGCAACCGGCGCCCACGATGTCATCGACGTCGTCCGGTTCGTCCACCCGATAGGTCAGGAACCCGCAGAGCTTCAGGGTCGCCTCGGTGATCGAGCCCATCGGCACCTGCCAGGGATTGAACTCCGCAAACTCGCCCCGCATGGTGATGAGGACGAGGCAAGGAAAGCCGCAGTTGCGCATCAGCGAGAACATATTGATGCAGTTTCCGACCCCGCTGCTCTGCATCAGCAGCGCAGCGCGCTCGCCGCCGAGCGCGGCGCCGGCCACGAGGCCGACGCCTTCCTCTTCTGTCGTCAGTACGACGTCATAGATGTTCGGGTCATTGACGCACAGCTCGATCAGGCGGCTGTGCCCGGCATCCGGCACGTAACCCACCTGCCGGATGCCGACCCGCCGGAACTGCGCATAAATCAAGTCCGGCCAATGCAATGCGGTTTTCGTCCTGTCGTCCAAGGCTTAAGCTCCGCTCCTCGAAGGTAGCTGGCCACATCAGCCACTACGGGCGCGCCGCCACTGACCGGGGCTGATACCGACTGCCCGGGTGAACACGCGCGTGAAGTGACTCTGGTCGGCAAAGCCGCAATCGGCCGCCACTTCTGCCAGCGGGCTGCGGGAATCGCGCAGCAATTGCTTGGCCTTGTCGACACGGCGCTGCAGTAGCCACTGATGCGGCGGCAGGCCGATCGATTGGCGAAATGCGCGGGACAAAGTACCTCTCATGTAGGCGATTGGATCGCTCTTGAGGTCGTAAAATGAGGTGCAACCCGCTGCGAAGGGCTCCACCGGCACCGGCCGGCCGTCCAGCCACAATTCGTGGTCAGGGCATTCGCGGACCTGGAAGCCGACCAGGAATGCGTCCTCATAACCAATCGAGGTCGTCATTACGGGAGCGTGCTCGCCGCCCTTGATCTGAGTAACCGCAATGTCGGTTTTTCGCAGCGTTTGCGCGACGAAGGCCGGAGCGTTTTCAAGCTGGAAGCGGTCGCCAAGCCTTCGGCCATAGGCGCCTGTCTCACTCATCCGTGCTTCACTCACCGAAGAGGCTCTCATTTGCGGCGCGAGCAACGCCCGCGGACTGGGCGGCGTAATCAATTTTGCGATACGCCGGCGAGGTTGGCAACAATGCTTTCCAAAAAGCTTCGATGATTTCGCGACGCTTACCTGGTGTGGCTCGAAATGACCCGTTTAGCCAAACCGCGCGGCATTGGTGAAATACGGCCGCCCCGGCATCGCCGACAACCAAGCCGGAATTTACCTGTGGTCGGACCGCGAGAGTGGGGCTACTACAAACCCGCCACAGATCTCTATCGGGAGGGATCTGGGCCGCACGCCGGATGGAGCTGAACGAACATGCAGACGAAGACCGCCAAATTCGCACTGCCGCTGGCACTCGCGGCGTTCGCCACACCGGCGCCTGCCGAGGTCCGGGCGTTTCCGCCGAGCTTCCACGTGCAGGAGATTCCGACCGACGGCGCGGTAATCCACGTCCGTATCGGCGGCAAGGGTCCGGCCGTCGTCATGCTGCATGGGTTCGGTGACACCGGCGACATGTGGGCGCCGGTGGCCGCGGTGCTTGTGCAAGGCCGCACCGTCGTCGTTCCCGATCTGCGGGGAATGGGTCTCTCGTCTCATCCGGAGGGTGGATACGAGAAGAAAACACAGGCGCTGGACATCGCACAGGTGCTGAACAAGCTGCAGATCGAGAAGGCCGATTTGGTCACGCACGACATCGGAAACATGGTTGGCTATGCCTTCGCGGCGCAGTTTCCGGCGCGCGTCACTCGCTGGGTCGTGATCGACGCGCCCTTGCCTGGCATCGGTCCCTGGGACGAGATCATACACAGCCCCGCCTTGTGGCACTTCAATTTCCGCGGGCCCGATGTCGAACGCCTGGTCAAGGGCCGCGAACGCATCTACCTCGACCGGTTCTGGAATGAGCTCTCCCTCAATCCCCAGGCGATCGATGAGGCGACGCGGCGCCACTACGCCCAGTTCTATGCGCGCCCCGGCGCTATGCACGCGGCATTCAACCAATTCGCAGCTTTCACGCAGGATGCGACCGACAACAGGGCGCTCGCCGCCAAAGGAAAGTTGAGCATGCCGATTCTTGCACTCGGCGCCGATCACTCGTTCGGGACACAGATGGCAGACGATCTTCGCTTCGTTGCGACCAATGTCACTAGCGCTGTCATCACCAACTCCGGTCATTGGGTGATGGAAGAACAGCCGAAGCAGACGACTGCGATCATCGTCGATTTCCTCAGTGAGAAATGAGAGAGCTCACGCGATGGACCGGGGCATTCTCACCCACCGCTCGATCGGCCTAGATCTTGCGCTCGAATGTGCGCGAGCCGCACTCGCAACCGGTCAGGCGCGCGGCTATCGCATCGCCGTCGCCATGGCCGACCGTGCCGGGCACCTGATGGTGTTGCTGCGCAGTGATGGTGCGGGTCCGCATCTGACCGATTCGGCGCGTCGCAAGGCCTACACCGCCGCGAGCGCGCGAACGCGCACATCGGTGATGTCGTCGGCCATCGATGAACGCCGTGGTGAGCCTGATCCTCACCTCGTATCTCGAAGGCGTGCTGATGGTCGGCGGCGGCGTTCCCATCCTGGCGGGAGATGAGGTTATCGGCGCCATCGGCGTCGCTGGGTCGCCTGGCAGCATCCATGACGAAGAATGCGCCGATATTGCATTGCACAAGTCGTCGGGAGGTCGGCGTAAGGGCTGGCATTCGGAAAACGTGAGCCAGACCCGAGGCGAGCGCCCCGTCGGCCATGCTCCCAGGACGAAAAGGATCAAATGATGATCAAAGCGACGACGGCACCCGGAAAAACCTTGCTCAACGCCAACGATCACACTCTGATCCTGATTGATTACCAGCCGCAGATGGCATTCGCGACCGCATCAATCAACGGCGTTGCTCTTCGCAACAATGTCGCTATCGTCGCCAATGCCGCAAAGGCCTTCGCGGTTTCGACGATCCTGACGACGGTATCGGCCGAATCCTTTTCGGGTCCGATCTTCGATGAGGTGCGATCTGCTTTGCCGAGCCTGAAGATCATCGATCGCACGAGCATGAATTGCTGGGAAGATGCGGCCGTAGTCGCGGAAATCAACCGGCTCGGCAAGAGCCGCATCGTCATCGGCGGATTATGGACCAGCGTTTGCGTTGCCGATCCGGTGCTGTCGGCGCTGGATCAGGACTTCGACGTCTATGTCATCACCGACGCCTGCGGGGATGTCTCCGAGGAGGCACATCAACGCGCTATCGAGCGCATGCTGCAAGTCGGTGCACGGCCGATGACTGCATTGCAATACCTGCTTGAGCTGCAGCGCGACTGGGCACGCACCGGGACCGCCGGAAAGACCATGAGCATCGTGCTTCCCTACGGCGGCTCGTACGGCCTCGGCGTGGTCTATGCAGCGAAGATGATCAAGGCATCTTAATCTCGTCAACGGAGGCACTTATGATTTTGGGAATCTCAACAGACGCGTTTCTGGCGTTCCACGTCATCATCAGTCTGATCGGCATCGCATCGGGCTTCGTGGTGCTCTATGGCCTCGTGAATGGACAAGCCCTTGGCGCCTGGACCGCCGTTTTTCTCGCAACAACGATCCTCACCAGCGCCACCGGCTTTCCGTTGCCGCCGTTCGGCTTCGACCCGCCGCGCGCCGTCGGGATTTTATCCCTCGTGTTGCTCGCACTCGCTGTTGTTGCCTTTTACGCGTTTGAGCTCGCCGCAGCGTGGCGCTGGGTCTACGTCGTCACCGCCATGATCGCACTCTATCTTAATGTTTTCGTGGCGGTCATTCAGGCTTTTGGGAAGCTGTCGTTCTTGCATTCGCTGGCGCCAACGCAATCGGAGCCCCCGTTTGTCATTGCACAGCTTGTGGTGCTGGCGGCGTTTGTCGCGCTCGGAGTCCTAGCGGTGCGCAGATTTCATCCGGCCATAACGAAGCCGTAAGAGCGTTATACCGACATTGCGCAATGCGCCAACATACAGGGAGCAAAGAGATGAACGTGCGAGACATCAAAGCTGCGCAGCTAGCTCCGCTCGAAACGCCGACGGACCTTAAGTCGAATGCTGTCCGGGATATCGCCGGCGCGCTCAACATTTTGCTGGCAGATGTGTTCGCGCTCTACCTCAAAACAAAGAACTTTCACTGGCACATGTCAGGGCCGCACTTTCGCGACTATCACCTTCTGCTCGACGAGCAAGCTCAGCAGCTCTTTACGATGACCGACGACATCGCCGAACGCGTCCGCAAAATCGGAGGAATGACGATACGTTCGATCGGCCACATTGGTCGCCTTCAGCGTATCCTCGACAATGATGCCGACTACGTGACCCCGCTCGACATGCTGGCTGAACTGCGAGATGACAACAGGCAGCTGACTGCCCACATGCGCGAGGCGCATGGGCTGTGCGATGAGCATGGTGACGTTGCAAGTGCAGGTTTGCTTGAAACTTGGATCGACGAAGCAGAGCGGCGCACGTGGTTCTTGTTCGAGACCAGTCGCTCCGCGGAGCCTGATTGACTGGTGAAGCGCGCGGAAGGCGCAGTTGACGGGAAGCTCGATCAGGCGGCTGTGCCCGGCATCCGGCACGTAACCCACCTGCCGGATGCTGACCGCCGGAACTGCGCATAAATTAAGTCCGGCCAATGCAATACGGTTTTCGTCCTGTCGCCCACGGATTATTGCAACGGGTCAGGTTCACCCTCATTGGCCGAGATGGTGCTGATGGTTCTCGGATCAACACCCCGTCCCTCCGCGAAGGCGAGATCTTCCATGCGGTGTCCATGAAGCAACCCCGGGAGACCATAGTTCCCTTCGATGCAGCGCGGCTCGGTATATATTCTGTTTTCCTGGTCGTTCTGCCGGATGAAATCTTGCTTGGCAGTCCAGGGCCGCGCCCACACCGTCGGATCTTCGACCGCCACGGCGTACTCAAGCGTGTCAGGGCCCGTCCGCGTCCACCGCTCGATGACGTGAAGATGCTCGCGCGACCCCTGAAAATCGGTCTTCGCACTGAAATTCGTCACATCGATCACGAGGGTATTGCCCTCCCAATGGCCGCGCGAGTCGCCGTACCACTGGCGAATACTGGCCGGCAAATGGGGGCTCCCGTCCATGACGATATTGCGCTGCCACCCCTGGCCCTGACCCACGTCGTAGAACATCGAGATGCCGCCGGGCGTCTGCACGATGCGCCGGAAGCTGATGCGGTCAGCGATCGCTCCAAGGGTGCCAATCTCGGGCACCCCGCCCATCAGGCAGCGCACCGCCAACGAGGCGTCCTCCGGACCATGATAGCGATTGATGGTCGCGGTATTGTAGCGCGGAGGAGGCTCCGCGAATCGCGGCGAGGGCGTAGGATCGTACTTGCCCGCGCTGCATGGCGACTCCTTATTTTTGCAGGTTTCGGTCGCCTGCAACAGGGCAACGCGAAATTCGCGTTCCGCAGCGGTAATCTTCTGGGCCTCCGGCGTCGGCGGCGGCAGCCGGCCGTTGGGCGGATCGACAATCCGCGACGTCCGCAAGCCAGTGCGTTTCTTAGGCGTGAACACGTCATTGTAGGCGCCGGCGACGTCAGCCACGGTCCCGCGCTCCGCGCGCCTCTCGCGACCGAGCATCGACGACCGCTGTCGATCCAACTCTGCCCGCTGGGCGTCTGTGAAGAATTCTTGGGCAGCATACTTGGGCGAGCGCTGCAGGGGCGTGTCGGTTTCGTCGGTCCAAATGCCCTGCAGATCGGGTTCGCCCCAGGCCGTCGTCAGCGCTGGTGGCGGCACCATGCTAGAAGCCGCCGGTGCCTGAGCCTGCGCCCGTGTGATGGACATCGAAATGACAACGCTGACAGCGGCCCCGGCCATGGCGACCGTTATCGTCGAGCCTGAGAACCTCTCTCGCATGCTGGCCTCCTGTTGCCCTGCAGTGTCTTATTGCGATGACTCCGATGAAACGCAAACTGCGGGGATGGTAGCGTTTTTCGGTATTCGCCGATAGCTCAATCATCAGGGCCATCTAACCAAATCTCACTCCCGCATCGACCGGATCACCGCCTTCGTGAAGACCTGGGTCTTGGCGCTGCCGCCGAGGTCCGCGGTGCGGCTCGCCGGATCCAACATCGCGGCATCGGCGGCCGCCTCGACGCTTGCGGCCGCGTGGAGGAACTCGCGAAGCTGGTGTCGCTCGCCAAGCCAGCGCAGCAGCATTGCGGCCGAAAGCATGAGGCCGGTCGGGTTCGCGGTACCGCGGCCGGCGATATCGGGCGCCGAGCCATGGCCCGCATTCGCGGCCGCGTGGCACTCGCCCATGTTCAAGGACCCGGCAAGACCGAGACTGCCCGACAGCGCCAGCGCTTCGTTGGAGAGCATGTCGCCGAACATGTTGGTGGTGAGGATCACGTCATGTTCTCCCGGCCGCGTGTAGAGATCGGCCGCCATGGCGTCGATGTCCATCTCGCGCCATGTCACGCTGGGATGCAGCACGGCCTCGTTCCTGACCTCGTTGAAGAACACGCCATCGGTCACGGGCAGGATATGGCGCTTGCCGACTACCGTGATCCGCCCGCGCCGGTGCCGGGCGGCTTCGAACGCCACCTTGGCGATGCGCCGGGATGCCTGGACGGTGATCTTGCGAAACGATAGCGCGCAGTCCGGCGTCGGCATGAACTCGCCCGGCCCTTGGAACAGCGAACGATCGGCATAGAAACCCTCGGTATTTTCCCGCACGATCAGGCAGTCGAGGCCGGGAACCGCGCGTGGCAGCGGCGGCCGCGACCGCGCCGGCCGGATATTGGCGTAGAGATCGAACGTCTTGCGGATGGTGCGCGGCACATTGACGCCGCCGTCGCTCTCCGGCGGATAAGCCGAGACGCCGCACGGGCCGAGGATGATGCCGTCCGCAGCGCGCGCCGCCGCCATTACGGCCGGCGGCAGGGTCGTGCCGGTGCGGCGGTGCGCCGCCATGCCGACTTCGACCACGTCAAAACCGAGATCGAGATCGAAACGCCGGTCCGCCGCTTCCAGCACCGCCAGGGTCGCATCCGTAATCTCAGGGCCGATATCGTCTCCGGGAAGCACCGCGATTTTCATTGCCTACATTCCAAAATTGTTTTGCCGCGTTGTGCAAGCAAACGCCCGGCCAACTATGAAGTCAACCACGCCGAGCGCAACTCGCCGATCTCGCGGCGGCGTCCTCTCATGACCCTGAGGAGTGCGGGCATCTCGCCCGCTTTGAGCGATCGTAGCCCGGATTGAGCCACCGGGGTCCGGCGGGAGCTCGTAGGGCGCAATAAGCGGAGCGCATTGCGCCGCGTAAGCCGCGTGCTTCGAGCCTGCCATTGCAGGCCCTTCTTCGGATGATTACGCTCGCGAATTCGGCGAGATGACCGAAGTCCTTCATCCAGCTGACCAGGCCGCGCAGTCCGAGTTTGTTGACTAGTGCTTAATTGGCGGGCAAATAGGGGCCTCAGTCGTGAGTCCCCGAGGGAATTGCCGGTGAAAAGAGATCTTTCTCTGGTCGGGCTAGGCCTGTATTCGCCAGGGGAGGCGGCGGCGCTCACCCATATCCCGGCTCCGAAAATCCGTCGGTGGCTTTGCGGACATGTGATCGGGGACAAGGACTTCCCTGCACTGTGGCGCAGCCAGCTGGAAAAGTTCGAGATGGAACACCTCTATTTGAGCTTCCTCGATCTGGTACAGTTGCGCGTCGCCAAGGCGTTCATCGACGCAGGCCTTAGCCCACAGAAGGTCCGGCGCGCGATCGAATACGGTTCGCAGATCGTCTTTTCTGACTATCCGTTCGCCAATGCGAGATTTCGCACCGACGGCAAGACCGTGATCCTCCACGTGCTCAAGACCGATGGCGACGAGGAGTTGATCGATCTGTTCAGCAACGGCCAATACCTGATGCAGAAGGTGATCGAGCCGAGCTTGAAGAACCTTGAATTTGACGGCGACATCGCCACGCGCTGGTGGCCGCTTGGACGCAGCAGGGGAATCGTGGTCGATCCGCAGCGCCAGTTCGGGCAGCCGATCGATGACGCGACGGGCGTGCCGACTAGTGTGCTGGCGGAGGCGGCCAAGGCCGAAGGCTCCGAGGCGGCGGCGGCCAAGCGCTTCATGGTGCCGCTTGCATCCGTCAACCGGGCTGTAGCTTTCGAGCTGCATCTCGCCGCTTGAAGGTCTTCTTCGATAACTGCACATCCCCGGTCTTTGCGGGGTGCCTCAATGCTTTAATCGAACCCGACGGCGACGAAGCTCGGCACGTCCGCTTTATGCCGGACTACGGCTTCACCCACAGCACCAAGGATGTCGACTGGATCGCCAAGCTGGGCTCAGAGCCGGCGGCGCAGTGGATCGTCATCACCGGGGACCGGCGTATTCGCAAGAACCTTGCCGAGCGGGCCGCTTGGATCAAGGCCGGGCTCAAAGCGTTCGTGCTAGCGCCCGTCTACCAGAAGACGCCGATCAATCAGGGCGCCTCGGTGCTGCTCTGGCGCTGGCCGCAAATGAAGGCGTTCGTCGAGCAAGCCGCTCCCGGATCGATGTTCGAGCTGTCGATCAATCGGCGCACCGGTTTCGTGCCGCTTGCGGTCAAGTAGGGTGGCGCAATTTGCGTTCCAGTGACATTTCAAATGTTCTCCGGTTTCTTGTCAGAGTCTTTCTTGTCCTCGGGTCGCAGCTCGACCACATTGATGGGGGCTTCGTCAACACCTTCGCCATGACCACCGTCATCTTCGTCGTCATCATCGATTGACGATGATTCATTGATATAGAGTTGTGACCTGTCCAGCGTGAAATCCTTCTCGTCCATGCCGAGTTTTTTCATGATCGCTGGCAACACCTGATGGATGATCCGCATCCCTTCAAGCAACTCGTTCATGTAGATGTCAGGATGCAGTCGCGCCGCGTTAAATCCGAGAGCCTCGGCTTCGGCAGTCTGTCCAAGTGAATCATGATCGTCGTTGACCATATTCATCAACTCTGCCCGAAGCGGAGCCCTGGCACGGAGCGACTTGTCCTTCACCAGTGTAAGCCACTTAGTGTATTCCTTCCGGACCTTGTATCTGAACTCCCCGAATTTGGGCGCAAACTTTTCGTCGATGCCCTCGACCTTCGAGGCGGCGAGTTCGATCAGGCATGGTTCGATGTTGTCGGCGTCCGTGTTGATGAGTTCGTCGTTGTCGCTGATCAGTTCATCGACGTATGCGATGTAGAAGCCATAGACGTCGGTGAGCGATTTGTAGATTTGCCCCTATTGCCGCCTGCGGGCTACAATTAAAGGGCGGCAAAATCGTCTGGAAAGCTCCGCGTCCGCGCTCTACATCACTTCGCGGCCAAAAGCTGCGCCGCCTTTTTGGCTACCTCCGGCGGCGTGCGGTAGATTTCCGCCACCAGCTTCTGCAAATCGTCGCCCGCGACCGGGTTGACCTCCAGTTGCGATTTTTCTGCGTCCGCCATGAAGGCCGGATCCGTCATGGTGGCCGTGAAGGCCTGGCGCAACGCATCGGCGCGTTCTGCCGGGATGCCGGGCGGGGCGAGGAACGGGCGGCCCATGACCTGGCGAGCGAAAATCAGTTTCAGGATCTGGCGGTCCTCGTCGGTCTTGGCGAGATCGATGATGAGCGGAACATCGGGCAGGTCGGGATGCTTCTGCAACGACAGCTGCACCAGGATGTTGAGCTTCTTTTCGGCAATCCAGGAGCCATGTGTCGCCTTCACGCTCGACCACGACCAGCCGCAGCGGCCCTGCAGCTCGCCGCGTTCCATGGCAAGCACCACGTCGTTGCCGCCCGGATAGCCGCTCACGATTTTCATTTTGGTGCCGAGAACACCGTTGACCACCTTGGGGAACTGGTCGGTGTCGGCGCTGGCGCCGGTGCCGCCAACCGTCATCTCCTTGGTGCGCAGGTCGTCGAATGTGGTGACGCCGGCGCGCCCCTCGAACGCCACGCACACGCTGACCTCATGATTGCCGCTGCCGATCCAGGTGAATTTGGTCGCGTCGAATTGCGCCGCCTGCTGGCCGAGCAGCGGATCGAAGCCGGTGCCGCGCCCGATGATGCCGAACACCGAGCCGTCCTTGGGGCCGATGCGATAAAGCCAATTGGCGAGGCG